>ENA-UOJR01002252-UOJR01002252.1-human-gut-metagenome-genome-assembly--contig:-C115P-NODE-2252-length-14147-cov-4.411226_pt1 | contig 14147 bp, 10 predicted proteins | sample MGYA00242354_ERZ723901 | MGnify/ENA metagenome assembly ERZ723901
GCATCCTCTTCGTCGTCGGCTTCGCCATCGGCATGATCACCCCGCCGGTCGCCATTAACCTGTTCGTCGCTTCCGGTATCACGGGGTTGTCGCTGGAAAAGATTTCCAAGGCCGTCGTCCCCTACCTCATCGGTCTGATCATCGTTTTCCTGCTGATTGTGTATCTGCCGCTGTTCATCCCCGGCTTTATCGGCTAAACTCCTTCGATTTTGCGCCGTCCCGTTTTTTTGGGACGGCTTTTCTATGCCTGTTTATACCGCCGCGAAGCGAAGAAGGGGTTTGGGGACTGCGTCCCCAAATAGGTCTGGGCGATAGCCCAGCGTTTTCTCCATCGCGCGCAGCGCGCCAAAACAGGAGTCAGGGAGCGAAGCGTCACCTGACTCCGCTCAGCCGCTTTTCGTTATTTTTACAATTATTCAAACTCCTCTTAACATCCGCCGAATCTGTGCTATAATAAACTGTCCTTGTTTTTTCTTTTTGTGTCTGTGTACAGGAGAATGTTATGTTCAAGACCCACGCGCATCGCACCATGGATATGACGGAAGGCTCCCTTCTGACCAAGGTGCTGTTTTTTTCGCTTCCAATTATGCTCTCCGGCATTTTGCAGCTGCTCTTCAACGCGGCGGATACCATCGTGGTCGGCCGGTTTGCGGGCAATGAAGCGCTGGCGGCCGTCGGTTCGGTCGGTTCGCTCAATAACATGATCATCAGCCTGTTTGTCGGCCTTTCTATCGGCGTAAACGTGCTCGTCGCGCGCTTCACCGGCGCGAAGGACGCGGAACACGTCTCCGAAACGGTGCATACTGCCGTGCTCCTGTCCCTTGTGGGCGGCGCAGTGCTGGCAGTCGTCGGCTTTGTGGCCGCGCGCCCGCTGCTGGAAATCATGGGTTCGCCGGAAGACGTGATCGACCTCGCCGAGCTGTATATCCGCATCATCTTCGTCGGCATGCCTGTGCAGATGCTCTATATCTTCTGCGCGGCTGTGCTTCGTGCCGTCGGCGACACCAAGCGCCCGCTGTATTTTCTGACCATCGCGGGCGTGATTAACGCCGGGCTGAATCTGGTGTTCGTCATCGGGTTTAAGATGAGTGTGGCGGGCGTCGCGCTGGCGACGATCATCTCGCAGGCCGTTTCGGCGGTGCTGGTCACGCGCTCGCTGATGCTGATGGATGGCCCGACGCGCCTGCACCTCAACCGCCTTTCCATCAAGCCGCACATCATGCGCATGATCATCCAGATCGGCCTGCCTGCGGGCATTCAGAGCTGCATGTTCTCGCTCTCCAATGTCGTCATCCAGTCCTCGGTGAACAGCTTCGGCTCCATCGTCATTGCGGGCAACGCGGCGGGCATGAACGTCGGCAACTTCGTCTATCAGGCGATGAACACCTTCCAGCAGGCCGTCACCTGCTTCGCCGGGCAGAATATCGGCGCGCGCAAGCCGCGCCGCGTGCTGACCTCGATGTATGTCAGCCTGTTCTGGGCGTTTTCCTTCGGCATGGTCTTCGGCGTGCTCTCCTGCGTGTTCGGCGCGCAGCTGCTCAGCCTGTATTCCACAGACCCGGCGGTCATTCAGGTCGGTCTGAACCGCATGTATATCGTCTGCGGCCCATATTTCCTCTGCGGCATTATGGACGTGATGACCGGCGTGCTGCGCGGCGTGGGCTATTCGCTGCTGCCGATGATCGTTTCGCTGATGGGCGCGTGCGTGTTCCGCATTTTCTGGGTCATGACGGTGTTCGCGGCGAACCGCACGATGGATTGCCTGATGGTCTCCTACCCCGTTTCGTGGGCGCTGACGTTCCTGGTGCTGGTCGGTATCTTCGTTGTGCTCTGGAACAAGAAAATCAAGCCGCGCTATACGCCGGAGGAATTGGCGGCGCGATAAAATAGCAAAACCGACCGATTGTCATTCTTCGGTCGGTTTTTTCTTTTTCGGCTGACAAAGAACGAAACGCCGCAGAACGCATGCCGTCCCCGCTTGGCGCTTTGAAATGCGTTCCTTCGTTTCTAAAGGAATTTGATCGGTTCGATAAGCCGGAATTTATCACTCTAAAATAAATGGGAGCGTAATCATAATAATTCCAAACAGGGCAAATGAAATACCACCAATTTTTGCGACTTTTAAGTAGAATTCAGACGGTTCATCTGCCCGATAAGATTTCCATTCTTCTGTCAATTTCCATACTAAGTCTGGCTTCAAAAAGATAAACATACCTAATGCAAAAATTATGATTCCGCCACAAATAGGCCACAACATATTCACCATCTCCTTCATCAAATTCCGATTTATCGTTCATCTTCACCTCCGAATTATACCATAAAGTGAGAAACGCGAAAAGCCCGAACAGTTTTCTGTCCGGACTTTTTCGCTATGCTCAAATTGACTTGATCCTTTTCGGTTTTCGGCGCTCGGCCATACGATTTCGCAAGCCTTTGCCAAGGCTTATGCCAGACTGAACGCCGCGAGGAAGAAGAACAGCACGACGGCGAGCACCGTGCCCAGCGACAGCGTGGTGGAGACGTATTCCGCGTCGTCGCCCATGTCGGCATACAGCGGGATGATGAACGGCGCGGGCAGGGTATATTGCAGCATGAGCGCCAGCAGCAGCGGCTTGTCATACGGAATGATGGCAAACAGAATGCCCGAAACCGCCGCGCAGACGACCGCCAGCACGCCGAGACGCAGACCCATCGTCGTGAGCACCGGACGCAGGAGCTTCTTGCTGACATGCAGCTGATAACCCATGACGATCAGAATCAGCGCGGAGGTCGGCGCGGTGATGAAGCTCAGCAGGGAGGTTACGATCTCCCCCGCCGCCGTGTCGTCGATGGCCTTGTGTACGCCCAGCGCGCCGAGGATGATGCCCAGCAGCATGCCGATGCAGGCTTTATTGGTCAGCATGTTTTTGACGATGAACTTGGGCGTCATCTTTTCGCCGCCCGCCGCCTTGAGTGCCGTCAAAAAGACGGTAAAGCCGAACACCGTCTGACCGATATCGACCATGGCGTAAGTCTTGGTCTGATCCGCGCCGCAGAGCAGCGCATAGAGCGCGTAACCCAGCATGCCGCCCTCCGCGCCGGTCATCAGCAGCGGCATAAAGCGGTCATGCGGCTTGACGAATCGGCGCAGAGCATAGCCTGCCGCCAGCGCCACGCCATAGCCAACGAACACCAGCACGAACACCAGCAGCATTCTTGTGCCGTAATCCGCGGTGAAGAACGCCTGAAACAGCACGACCGGCAGCAGAATATCGCCGATCACATTTTTGAGGCCCGCGTGCTGTTCGCCGTTGAGAATGCCCTTTGTCGCGCAGACGCGGCCGAGGATAATCATCACGAGCACAGGCAGAACCTTTGCGAGAATTTGCGTAATCATATGTGACTCCTTCGGAAACGTTGGGGCCTTGCCCCAAACCCCAGCAGGAACCTGAGGTTCCTGCACCTCCCACATTCATGAATTGCTGCGCAATTCATGAGATTTCAAGTTTTTCATGCGTTTTTCCTAATTTATCGCATTGCGATAAATGATAGGGGAAATCCAAGAACCTCAGGTTCTTGGCAGGGTTTGGGACAGCGTCCCAATCGTTCCCCCTTAACGCGGCTAAAAAGAGGCTGCAAAGCTCAATTTGCTTTGCAGCCTCCTTTGATTCAAATTACTTGGTGTGGATCGCGTCGGTGTAGAACTCAAACGCTTCCTTGTCGGTCGCCTTGTGGTGAACGATCATGCGGATCGCCTTCGCCATCTCGACCGGATGGTTGCTCTGGAAGATGTTGCGGCCCATATCCAGACCACGCGCGCCACCCTGAATGGAGCGATACGCCAGCGTCAGCGCCTCATCCTCCGGCAGCTTCTTGCCGCCCGCAACAACGATCGGCACCGGGCACGCCGCGACGACTTCCTCGAAGTTATCGCAGTAATAGGTCTTGACGAGCTGCACGCCCATCTCGGCCACGATACGGGTCGCGAGCTTGAAGAAGCGGTCGGTGCGCTCCATATCCTTGCCGACAGCCACAACGCCCAGCGTCGGGATGCTGTAACGCATGCCCGCGTTGATGCAGCGGCTCAGGTTGTCGATGGAGGAAAGCTGGCCGTCCGCGCCGATGAAGGTCTGAACCGCCATGCAGTCCGCGTTCATGCGGATCGCGTCCTCAACGTCCACAGCCAGGCACTCGTGGCTCAGGTCGTCGTTGATCATGGAGGAGCCGCTGGTCACGCGCAGGGCAATGCCCTTCTTATAGGTCGGGGAAACGCAGGTGCGGATCGCGCCGCGGGTACCCATGAACACATCCACCTGCTCCTGGAGCTTCGGGATCACCAAATCCAGACGCTCAAGACCGGCGGTCGAGCCCATGAAGTAGCCGTGATCGAACGCAAACATCACCGTGTTGCCGCTGACCGGATCAAAGATATTGGAAAGGTGGCGCTTCATGCCCCAGTCCGTGTTGTTCGCGCCCTTCACATGGAAGCTGCCCTGATTGCCAAACGGAACATCCGTATGATAATCCTTCGCGACTTTCAGTCCGTCCTTATCTGCCATTGGAATCAATCTTCCTTTCTGAAAATGGTCCATTTGTAGATGTTTTCAAACAGAGGCGAATGCCGCGTCATGCCGCAGCTTCCACCACAAAGGGAGGAGCCCCGAAGGGTTCCTCCTTGGATAAGCGATTGCTTTGGATTAGAAGTTGTAATCCGCAACGTTCTCAGCCGTGAAGACAACGCGCTCCGGCAGCAGCACGACGCCGTTGTTCTCAGCAGCAGTCTCCTGACCGGCGACGAGCGCGTCGTTGACCAGCACTTCGACGGTGCCGATGTTCGGGATGTCGATCTTGTCGCCAACCTTCACGGTGTTGCCCGCGGAGATGTAAGCGGCGAGGTAGCAGCCCATCGCGCCCTGGATACCGCAATCCCACAGGCCCCAACGGGTGCAGATGCCGTTCTCCAGGTAAGAGGTCATGCCGGACGGGGTGCAGAAACCGGTGATGGTGATGTCCTTCGCGGTCAGGCCCTTGTTCTCAGCAGCCTTGCACTGTCCCGGCAGAGCGGTGGAGTCGTTGCAGATGATGACGTCAACATCAGCATACGCGTCGAGGATGGACTCGCCAACGCTGACGGACTGAGCCGGATCCTGGTTGGAGTAGTACGGATCATGGACAGCAACCCAAGACGGATACTTTTCCTTGATGTACTTGTCGCCGGCGACGTACCAGGAGTTCTGGTCGGAAACGGACGGGTTGGAGAAGTGCCAGACGTACTTGACTTCGCCGTTCACGTCCACGCCGCGCTCCTTCAGGGACTCAACAGCCATGTCCACCAGCATCGGGCCGAGGACGTCGGCGGTGCCCTGAGAAACCATCAGCGCACGGGCGTTCGGAGAGACGTCAGAGTCCCAGGTGCTGACATAGATGCCCGCGTCCTGAGCTTCCTGGAGCTTCTCGTCCAGGCCGGTGGCGTCAACGGAAGAAATGCAGATGGCGTCCACACCCTTGTCGATCGCCTGCTGGATCAGCTCCAGCTGGGTGGTAACGTCCGCGGTCGGAGCGCCGATGTAGTCAACGGTCAGACCCCAATCGGCAGCGTACTTCTGCGCGCCGTCGTTCGCGGCCTCGAAGAACGAGTTACCGGAAACCTTCGGGATGAAGGCGACGGTCATGCCGTCCACCGGGCTCTTGCCTTCGGCAAAAGCGGCGGAGCACAGCGTCAGAGCCATGCACAGCACGAGAAGCATAGACAGGATCTTTTTCATGTTTGGGTTCCTCCTACGTTTTTTTATTTATCTCAAGAGGTGCTCGACAGCGCCCCCTGAAATGCGACGGTTATTCTTTCCTCCTGCGCTTGAACAGGTGAGAAAGCATGTGCTGACCGGCGATTTCGCGGCCCAGAACGACCACGACCAGAATCAGGCCGATCGGCAGATCGAGGTTCTGCGTGCTCACGCCGAAGCAGAGCGGCAGACCGTAACGAAGAATGCAGATGATCAGCGACGCAAGCACCGTGCCGATGATGCTGCCCTTGCCGCCCGTGTTCAGCGTGCCGCCGAGCACGACAGCTGTGATGATGGCCAGCGTATAGCCGGAGCCGAGGTCATATTTGGCGGAGTTGACGTTCGCGGTCAGCAGCGTGCCCGCAATCGCGGCGCTCACAGCCGAAAGGACGTACGTACTCATGATCGTGGCACGGGTGTTGATGCCGGAATATTCCGCCGCCTGCGGATTCACGCCGATCAGGAACAGGCGCTCGCCATACTTGGTGCGGTGGAGAATCCACATGCACAGCAGAATCAGCACAACGTAGATCACAATCTGCGTCGGAATGCCGAAGATATTGCCTTTGCCGAGGAAACGGAAGCTGACGAACTCGCCCGCTTCGTTCTTCGCCGGGAAGCCGCCGATACCCTGATACGCCGGGGTCGCGGACATGCCGGAAACCATCAGCGCAATGCCGGAATACAGGAAGCTGCCGCCCAGCGTAACAACCATCGGCTGCACGCCGCAGTATGCGACGAAGAAACCGGAGAGCGCGCCGCACAGCGCGGCGACCACCATGGCGATCGCCACAGTCGCCCAGATGTTCAGCCCGGCGTCGCTCCAGAGCACGCCGATGATGATACTGCTCAGACCGATGATCGCCGGCGCCTGAATGTCAATGCCGCCGGTAATCATGACCATCGTCACAAACAGCGAGATGATGCAGACGCTGATGTAGTTGACGATGCTGTTCATGATGGACTGCGGACGCAGGAACTTCGGGTTGGCCGCGCCAAACACCACAAATTCCAGAATCAGGAAGATCACCAGAAACATTTCCCAGTGCTTGAAAACCTTTTTCAGCATGTCCTTCATGCCTTCGCGCCTCCTTCTTGATCCGCCGTTCTGGACAGAAGGCGCTTTCTGCGAGTCATTTCAATGGAACGGCGCTGCGCCAGCGCGTCGATGACGACGATGACGATCAGCATCGTGCCGGTGATGGTGTTGTTGTAGGTGGACGGCAGGCCGATGAAGACCAGCAGTCGGCCAATGGAAGACATGATGACCGCGCCGATAGCCGCGCCGATCACGTTGCCCAGGCCGCCGGAGAGCGAAATGCCGCCGAGCACGCAGGCCGCGATGGCGGTCATCTCATAGCCGTTGCCGGCCACGGTCATGACCTGACCGTACTTGGAGGCGAACACGAAACCGCCCAGACCCGCGAACAGGCCGCAGAGCACATACGCCAGAATCTTCGTGCTCAGCACGGAAATGCCGACCAGATTCGCGCCGCCCGCGTTATCGCCGACCGCAATGAAGTACTTGCCCTTGCGCGTCTTCGTCAAAGCCAGATGCGAAATCGCAACCAGCACAACCGCAATCGCGTAGTAAAGCGTAATGCCTGCGAACACGGTCTTGTTGCCATAGCTGGAAATCGCGCCGCCGAAGTTTTCAATCGTGCGTCCGCCGGACATGATGTAAATCAATCCGCGAACCACGCAGTTTGTGCCGAGGGTGAAGATCAGCGACGGCACGCCGAAATACGAAACGCCGACACCGTTGACCAGACCGATGGCCGCGCCCGTCACCAGACACAGCAGCAACATCTTCGGGATGCTTCCGCCCTGCTGGGCGATCAGGCCCGTCATGCCGGCCGTCAGACCGAGGGTCGCGCCGATGGAAACGTCGATCTCGCCCGTCATGATGACGAACGCAATGCCGACAGCCAGCAGCGTGTACATCGTCGCCGTGTTGAAACAGGTGATGATGTTGTCATACGTCAGGAATCCGGGAGCCGCAATACCGGTGATGACAAACAGCAGAATCAGAAAGATCAGGCTGGTCATCCACCGCGCTTTAAACAGGTTCTTCATTTTCCTCACACCTTCCTTTCATGCGCAATGCCGAAGGAGGCGCTGGTAAGAGCATCCTGCGTGATTTCCTCGCGGCTGAACTCGCCGTTGATCCGTCCCTGGAAAACCGTGATCGCGCGGTCGGCCAGCTCGACGACTTCTTCCATATCGGAGGAAACCATCAGCACGGCCACGCCCGCGTCCTTGAGCTGGCGAATGATGTTGTATACGTCGCCGCGCGCCGCCGCGTCAATGCCGCGGGTCGGCTCATCGAGGATGACGACTTTCGGCTGGGTGGACAGCGCGCGGGCGATGACCACCTTCTGCTGGTTGCCGCCGGAGAGACTGCCGATCTGGTCATCCAGCGAAACGATCTTCGTTCTGAAATCGTTGACGTACTTTTGAGAGATTTCGCTTTGACGGCGGCGGTTCATGTTTACCGCGCCGACGTCCTTGCCGCTCAGCAGCGCGGACGTTGTATTGGAAGAAATCGAGCGGATTTTGAAAATGCCGTGGTAGTGGCGGTCTTCCGGCACGAAGTTGATGCCCGCCTGCAAAATCTGCTTGGTGGAAAGACCCGTGATGTCCTTCCCCGCCAGAATCACCTTGCCGCCGAGCACCTTGTCGCGGCCGAAGATGGTGCTGATGAGTTCCGTGCGGCCCGCGCCGACGACGCCCGCAATGCCGAGGATTTCGCCCGGATACAGGTCGAACGTGATATTGCTGAAGCCGTAGCCGCTGAAATCCTTCACCTGCATGACGGGTTTGAGATGGGCATAATCCACCGGGACATACGCCTTTTCCGTCTGCTGGCCGCCCTGCGCGTCGTTGGGCAGAAGACCCTGAATCAGCATTTCCTTGGTGAAGTTTTTCACCGGGCCTTCCAGCGTAATCACACCGTCGCGCATGATGGCCACGTGCGTCGCGATTTCAAAAACCTCAGTCAGGCGGTGCGTGATATAAATGATGGCAATGCCCTTTTTCTTGAGATTCTCCACCGTTTTAAACAGCGACTGCACCTCGTTGAAGGTCAGGGAGCTGGTCGGCTCGTCCAGAATCAGAATCTGCGCATTGCGCATCATGCCGCGCAGAAGCTCGACCAGCTGCTGCTCGGCGATGGAAAGCGTGTTGGCCTTGCGCTGAAGGTTCAGATCGAAGTTCAGTTCCTTCATGCAGCCGGCCAGGCGCTTTTTCAGTTCGCTTTCGTTTTCATTGAAGCCCATCAGGATGTTTTCCAGAACCGTCATGTTCGGGAAAAGCATCGGCTCCTGCGGCACCAGATAAATGCCGTGCGCCAGCGACGCGGCGGGCTTGCCCAGTTTGACCGCCTGCCCGTCGATGAGGATATCGCCCTCGTCGCACGAATAAATGCCCATGATGATCTTCATGAGCGTCGATTTACCGGCGCCATTGCCGCCAATCAGCGCGACAACCTCGCCCGCATCCACGCTCAGATTGATCCCCTTGAGCACGGCGTTCTGCCCAAACGTTTTGCGAATGCCCTTGACCTCAAGGCGCGGGGCCGTCGTATTCTTTGTGGCCATATCATATACTCCTGCGTTTTGCGATTACAAAGGTTTGCTCGTTGCACAATCTTTTGTTGCCTCCATTTTAAGCTTGCCTGTGCAATTTGTCAAGATATTTTTCTCAGTTTTTGAAAACGGTGTCCGCTCTTTTTAGATGTACGTTTATTTTGCAAAAGAATTGACATCATCTCCGTTCAGTGCTATACTTCTTGTGTAAACTTTTGTCTTACCGCTTGATATTTGTTTCATCTTTTTTAGAACCGGATGAGAAACGGAGAAGCTATGAATAACGCCGTTCATTACGAGGACGCGCTGATGGTCAAAGCCGCGTGGTATTATTATTTTGAAAATATGACGCAGCAGGCCATCGCCGACCGTCTTTCCATCAGCCGCATGCGCGTCATCAAGCTGCTGGACGCCGCGCGCCAGAACGGCGTCATCCAGTTCCGTCTCCGCTCGGACAGCGTAGGCATGATGGAGCAGAGCCGCGAGCTGATGCAGAAATATCGTCTCAAGGACGTGTTCATCATCCCCGAAGCCGAGCAGGAAAGCCAGCTCAACGAGTCCATCGCCCGCGCGGGCGCAATGTACGTCGCGGATCGCCTGGGCGACAACGCCTGCATCAACGCGGGCTACGGCGACACGCTCAGCCGCACGCTCAACCATCTGGCGACGATGGTGCAAAACCCCGTCACCTGCATCTCTCTGACCGGCGGCGTTTCCTATTATCTGCCCAACGGGCGCAGCAACGTTTTCAACGCGCGGCTGTATCTGATGCCCGCGCCGCTGCTCGCCTCGTCTCACGAAATGGCGGCGGCGATGCGCGCGGAGGCTTCCGTCAGCGAAATCATCCGCATGGCGAAGCTCTCCTCCTTCACGCTGGTGGGCATCGGTTCGATGCACGAGACGGCGACCATCGTCCGTTCCGGCATCATCACCCAAAACGAACTTTTCCGCCTGCGCATGGCCGGGGCGGTCGGCGACGTGCTCTGTCACTTCGTCAACGAAAACGGCGAACTCATTCCCAGCGATATCGAAGAACGGCTCATCTCCACCCCGCTTGAGCAGCTCCGCGCGATGGATAACGTCGTCGGGCTGGCCGCGGGCGCGCAGAAAGCCGAAGCCATCCGCGCCATTCTGCGCGGCGGCTATCTCGACGTGCTCATCACCGATGAGCCGACGGCAGCTCTGCTTCTCAAGGGCGAGTGAACGCCCCTGACATAATGACAAACCAACGCATTTTGAAAGGATGATTTCAATGGCAAAAACGCTTATGGCCGTCGATGCCGGCACCGGCAGCGTCCGCGCCGTGCTGTTCAGCCTGGAAGGCGAGCAGCTGGGCTGCGTCCAGCAGGAATGGACGCATAAAGAAGATCCCCGCTACCCCGGCAGCATGGATTTCGACTGGGTGCATTACTGGGATCTCGCCCGCGGCGGCCGCCGCGGCGTGAGCGAGCAGTCCGGCGTCGATCCGCATGACATCGCCGCCGTTTCTACCACCTGCATGCGCGAGGGCATCGTTCTCTACGATAAGGACGGTCAGGAAATCTGGGCCTGCGCCAACGTCGATGCACGCAGCGACGACGAAGTGGCCCAGCTCGTGCATATGAATCCGGAACTTGAAAAGCAGATTTACCGCGAGTCCGGCCAGACCTACGCGCTGGGCGCTCTGCCCCGCCTGTTCTGGGTCAAAAACAAAATGCCGGAAGTCTACGAAAAGACCGCCGTGTGCACCATGTTCAACGACTGGCTCATCTATAAGATGACCGGCGTGTTCTCCTCCGAGCCGTCCAACGCCTGCACGACGGGCATTTTCGACCTGAAAGCGCGCGACTGGGACGACAAGATCGCCGCATCCATCGACCTGAAGACGGGTATCTTCCCGAAGATTTCCGAATGCGGCACCGTCGTCGCCAAGGTGGGCGCAAAAGGCGCGGCCGAAACCGGTCTGGCCGAAGGCACGCCGGTTGTCGCGGGCGGCGGCGACGCGCAGCTGGGCTGCGTGGGCGTCGGCGTGGTGGACGCCAACCAGGCGGCTATCTTCGGCGGCAGCTTCTGGCAGTATGAGTATAACACCGACGAGGCCAAGACCGACGAGCATTGCCGCGTCCGCGTCAACTGCCACAGCGTCCCCGGCATCTGGCAGTATGAAGCCCTCGCCTTTAAGCCCGGCATGGTCATGCGCTGGTACCGCGACGCGTTCTGCCAGTATGAAAAGGAGCTTTCCAAGACCACCGGCCGCGATCCGTATGACCTCATGAACGAAAAGGCCAAGGATATCCCCGCCGGCTGCTACGGCATGATGTGCGCGTTCTCCGACGTGATGAACTACATCTCCTGGCGGCACGCCAGCCCGATGTTCATCAATTTCGATTTCGACCCCGATAAGTTCAACCGTTATACCTTCTACCGCGCCATCATGGAGAATACCGCGATGGTCACTTACGGCCATATGCAGCTCGTCCGCGAGTCCACGGGCAACATTCCCAAAGAAGTCGTATTTGCCAGCGGCGCGTCCAAGAGCGAACTCTGGTGCCAGATTCTCGCCGACGTGCTGGGCATCCCGGTCAACGTGCCGAACGTCAAGGAGGCCACCGCGCTGGGCGCGGCCATCATGGCAGGCCACGGCGTGGGCCTGTTCCCGGATATCTCCGCGACCGCGAAGAAACTTGTGCATATCGAGCACCGCTTCGAGCCGAATATGGAGAACCACGCGACCTATATGAAGCTCTATGAGGATTGGCGGAAGATGTACGCCCGTGAGCTGCAAATCGCCGATGACCGCATCACCCGCTATATGTGGGCCGCGCCGGGCGTCTGATCGCGCACCCCATTCAAACCGCCGCGAAGCGAAGAAGGGAGTCTGATGGACTTCGTTCCTCAGGCAGGTTTGGAATTTTTTCATGCGCCCGCTGTGCGGGAAAACAGCATGAAAAAAATTGGAAATCGCAAGGAGCACTTGTGCGACTATGCGAGTTTCCCGGACTCGCAGCCCAACGTTCCCCTTTCGCGAAGCGATTCCCAAAAGCAGTCAGGGAGCGAAGCGTAACCTGATGTCGTCTTTCCTCAAACCCGTTGCTGTCCAGTTAAAATCTATATAACCTCGAAGGGAGAAAACAGCTATGTATATCGTAAACGAAGAAGATAAAGAATATCGCTTTGGCGACAGCGGCCCCAAGTACCTGATGAAGGGTCCTCGCATGAACTTCGCGCTCGTGCAGTTTCAGGCCGGTCAGGATTTCAAGGCGCACTATCACAACGTGATGGAAGAGAATTTCTACATTCTGGAAGGCGAAGTGGATATCGTTGTGGACGGCGTGGTCAACCATCTGCGTCCGGGCCAGATGATCCACATCGAGCCGGGCGAGATTCACTATGTCATCAACAATTCCGGCGCGCCGATGAAGATGATCTCCACCCTCGCGCCCTACACGAACCCGGACAAGGTGGACGTGGAGAACTACACGTACTAAGGAAAACCGGGAGGACGTTGGGGCTTTGCCCCAACCCCCAGAAGGGAACTGAGTTTCCTTCACCTTCCGCCTTATGGATTGCTTCGCAATCCGGAGGGAAAAAACATTGCATATCACAAAAGCGGCGTTCCCGTCAAAAGGAGCGCCGCTTTCTTTTTGTGTTACGCCAAAGTCCCTGCCGTCATTTTTTAACCGTTTCCAAAGCCAAAGTCCACGACCTCATCTTTTTCGACCTTCAAATCGATTATCGCATACACGTCGGGTATGCCGTCCCTGCGCATCTCATCCGTCGAATAGAAGGACACCATATACGTCAGCGGGGCTTCGCTTCGCGGCACATAATTGCACTCTACCCACGTGCTGCACGCGTCCAGCATCTCCCTTGTCACGGGTTCTTCGCTGCCGTTATACGGTATCTGCTGTTCAAGCAGAATCCGTTTCGCTTCTTCAACCGCCTTTTCGTAAGAAAGCTCGTCGTCCTTCGGTTCCGTGATGCAATAATCGATCGCGTCGTTCTGAATAAATTCATAATCGTTCAGACTTCCGCTCACAAATCCGGTCTTTTCCGGAGCATCCAACGTGCGTACATGCAGCCAGCCGTCGTTATAACCCAAAATTCGCGTCCATCCCAATTCTGTCCGCGCGATTTCACCGGATTTTTCATCGCATTCCTTCATCACCTTGACCGCACCCTTTGACGCATACGCAATGATTCTGCCCAGCAGCGTGCGGATGCCGTCTTCGGTATAGGTCAGCGCATCGGCAGCCATATAGCCCGTCAGGCTGCCGCTGTCCGCATCGCCAACCCTCACTTTCACCCAATCTCCCTCCGCATCCAGAACCTGCACGCGCACGCTTTGGAAATACGTCATCAGCGCGTTTCCATTCGGCTGATCCAGCAAATCTGCCGTGATACGTGTCGCCGCCGGGCCAATCGTCGGCGTATCATATTCCGCCGCCCAATCTGCGCGCGTCTGCGTCGGAACTGTGCCCGTCCACTTTCCTGCCAGCGCCGTCTGACTGACCATCAAACTCGCCGCCAAAACCAACAGTCCGATTCTCTTTTTCATGCCTGTTCCTCCTTTTCGGGAAACGCAAAAGCCCTTCCCGCCTCTCTGTTTATAAGACGAGTGCAGGAAGGGAAAAATTTCATATGGAGGAAAATTTTTTTAAAGCCTCTCGAAAACCTCGCCCAGTTTCTCGTGCAGCGCAAGGTTGGCGATATCGTCCCGCGGCGTGTCTGTTTTATTGATGAGCACGAGCCGGTTGCCGGGGTCTTCGTCGAGGAATGCGGCGGCGGGGTACACCGTCAGCGATGTTCCGGCGACAAT
>ENA-UOJR01002255-UOJR01002255.1-human-gut-metagenome-genome-assembly--contig:-C115P-NODE-2255-length-14137-cov-6.975004_pt1 | contig 14137 bp, 15 predicted proteins | sample MGYA00242354_ERZ723901 | MGnify/ENA metagenome assembly ERZ723901
GAAAGAAGTTACCAGTATCCAGTTTACTGCACGGGAAAAAATGACTGGTCTTGAAAGCTATGATATCAAGATTGATTTAATCTAGTATGTTTATAGTATTAGCATCAATTTCTCATCAGATGCTATTCAACAATACAAATTACCCATAAACCTCGTTTTTACGGGGTTTTGTTATATTTAAACATTACCAAATAGATATAAATCTCGATTGTCGATGGTATTGGTTGTGTGACAATACCTAGTCTTTCCGGTATGCCTGAAGAGAATACAAACGACAGATTATGTAAGGGAAACGCGCTGAAACTTTCACTCTTTCATGCTGAGTGATTTGACGTTATATTTTTAGCCGCAAGTGAAGAGCAAACGCATGGAGCGACAAAATGCATAAAGATCAATACACTGATGCCCCCTCCCAGGAGCAGGTTCGTGTAAAAACTATGCTTAATAGCACCATTTCGATGGGTTACCCGGATGTTGTAATTGCATGTATAGAACATCAAGTATCTCTGGAAGCATTCAGGGCAATTGAGGCCGCGTTAGTAAAGCACGATAAGAATACGAAGGATTATTCCCTGGTGGTTGACTGATCACCATAACTGCTAACCATTCTGACCATTTCACAAGTGACAGAGTCAATATCGTATTCTGTCACTGTCAGGCTAATACAGTACTGCAATTCAACTACAGCAATGCCTCGTATTTAGGTGAATTTACAATATCGTCCAGTTCGGATGCCGGCTGCATTTCTGAAGATAAGGCATTTCGGTTCGCGTATTTTCCCCTCATGCTCGTCAGTCCTGCGCGTAGTAAGAAACAGGACACTCACACTAATTTGTGTGGGCATGCTGTGATGTCCTTCTGAATTATCCCCACGCCATTATGTAAAGCTCTGTTTCAGATGCTCGTCACGGTTGTCAGGCTGTCGGGTCCTCCCTGTGGGGGGCCCTGCCACGGGGCGGGAGCGTCGCGGAAAAAGGCTAGTTTTTGCATTTTTATCGGCCACCATCATCTTTGCATCTTATTGATTATTAATGGTTGTTTGTTTTTTGTATGTCGAATTGAGTGTTTTTTGTTCGACATCGAACGCGTTTTCTTAAAGTTGTTCGCACGATGCATGTTTAAAGCTCTCCGGAGGAAATATGGATCATGAGTTGAAAAACCTGGTGCTGAATATTAATCAACTGGCGGCTTTATCTGGTCTGCACCGCCAGACTGTCGTGGCAAGACTGAAAAACATTCGTCCCGCTGGTGGACATGACAAACTCAAGCTATACCGGTTGACCGATATTCTGACTGAATTTATGGGGTTACCACCGCCGGTTGCTGAGGGCGAAATGGATCCACATGAACGCAAAGCCTGGTATCAGTCTGAACGTGAGCGTCTTAAGTTCGAACAGGAAACGGCACAACTCATTCCGGCCAGTGATGTCAGACGGGAGTTTGCCATCTGGGCAAAAGCGGTCGTGCAGGTGCTGGAGATATTACCGGATATTCTGGAACGTGACTGCGGCCTGCAGCCTGCCGCTGTGAGCCGTGTTCAGTCCATTATTGATGATCTGCGCGATCAGATAGCCCTGCGGGTGACCGAAGCAGGTGCGGATGATGAGGAGGAATTACAGCAGGAGGAGTAATGCTGAATCAGGAAACCGCAAAGGCAGCACGAACCGATTCAGGTTATATCCTTCGCGCACCGAGACGAATGCGGGTTGCTGATGCCGTTGCTCAGTATATGCGGGTGCCCATGGGGGCCGGGAACTCAGTCCCGTGGGATCCGCTGGTGGCACCGTATGTTATTGAGCCGATGAACTGCCTGGCCTCGCGTGAATACGACGCAGTGATATTTGTTGGCCCGGCACGAACTGGCAAGACTATCGGCCTGATTGACGGCTGGGTGATTTACAACGTGATTTGCGATCCTGCTGATATGCTGATCATTCAGATGACGGAGGAAAAAGCCCGCGAACACTCCAAAAAACGACTTGCCAGAACGTTTCGCGTCAGCCCGGAAGTGGTCAGTCGCCTGAGTCCGAACAAAAATGACAACAACGTTTATGACAGAACATTCCTTGCTGGCAACTACCTGAAAATCGGCTGGCCGTCAGTCAATATCATGTCCTCATCAGATTATAAATGCGTGGCGCTGACGGATTATGACCGTTTTCCGGAAGATATTGATGGCGAGGGGGATGCCTTCTCTCTTGCCTCAAAACGTACCACCACATTTATGTCCAGTGGTATGACGCTGGTGGAGAGTTCCCCCGGCAGGGATGTGAAGGATGTGAAATGGCGACGGACTTCACCGCATGAGGCTCCACCAACCACGGGGATACTGTCGCTCTATAACCGTGGCGATCGCCGTCGCTGGTACTGGCCCTGTCCACACTGTGGTGAGTATTTTCAGCCCTGCGGCGATGTGGTTGCTGGTTTCCGTGATATTGCCGATCCCGTGCTGGCAAGTGAGGCGGCTTATATTCAGTGTCCTTCCTGTTCAGGACGGATTATGCCTGAACAAAAACGTGAGCTGAACGGACGTGGGGTCTGGTTGCGGGATGGTGAATCCATCAATGCGGATGGCAGTCGTTATGGTGATCCCCGACGCTCACGTATTGCGTCATTCTGGATGGAGGGTCCGGCAGCTGCTTACCAGACACTCTCGCAACTCGTTTACAAACTGCTTGCTGCAGAACAGGAATACGAGACAACCGGAAGTGAAGAAACACTCAAGACGGTTATCAATACCGACTGGGGATTACCTTATCTTCCCCGTGCCAGCATGGAGCAACGAAAAAGTGAACTGCTTGAGCAGCGGGCAGAGCCAGTTCCTTCCCGCAGTGTGCCGGATGGCGTTAATTTCCTGGTGGCGACAGTTGATGTGCAGGCGGGACGTCATCGCCGTTTTGTGGTTCAGGTAACGGGCTATGGCAGCCGTGGCGAACGCTGGATTATTGATCGTTACAACATCACGCAGTCATTGCGCGGTGACAGCGACGGGGAGAGCCAGCGAATTGATCCGGCCAGCTATCCGGAAGACTGGGATGTCCTGCTGACGGATGTTTTTCATAAAAGCTGGCCGCTGGCCTCCGATCCTTCTCAACAAATGCGACTGATGGCAATGGCGGTGGACTCCGGCGGTGAAGACGGAGTCACTGATAATGCCTATAAATTCTGGCGTCGTTGCCGTCGTGATGGCCTTGGTAAACGTATTTACCTGTTTAAGGGCGACAGCATCCGGCGCGCAAAACTGATCACCCGTACATTCCCTGATAACACCGGACGAACGGGCCGACGGGCGCAGGCCGCAGGTGATGTACCGCTCTGGCTTCTTCAGACGGATGCCCTGAAAGACCGGGTGAATAACGCGTTATGGCGTGACTCGCCAGGTCCCGGCTATGTGCATTTCCCTGACTGGCTGGGGAGCTGGTTTTACGACGAACTGACGTATGAAGAGCGGAGCAGTGACGGGAAATGGAGTAAGCCGGGTCGCGGTGCCAACGAAGCTTTTGACCTGATGGTGTATGCCGAGGCTCTGGTCATTCTGCATGGATACGAAAAGATCCGCTGGCCGGATGCACCGGAGTGGGCGAGCCGGGAAACCTGGCTGGAGTGTGTCCCGGACAGTACCGAACCGTCACCCACACCGGAACCGGTATCCACGCCTGTTAAAAAACAAAAACGGAAGAAAACAGTAACTGACGATGTTAACCCCTGGCTGACTTCCGGAGGATGGTTATGAACCAGAATGATATCGAAGCCATGATTCAGCGTTATACGGAAGCTGAAATGGCGGTGCTGGACGGAAAATCCGTCACCTTTAATGGTCAGCAGATGACCATGGAAAACTTATCTGAGATCCGGCAGGGACGGCAGGAGTGGGAGCGCCGCCTTGCGGCTCTGATTACACGACGACGGGGGCATCCCGGGTACCGGCTTGCGAGGTTCTGATGGCAATTCTTGATGATGTGATTGGCGTTTTTTCACCAGGATGGAAAGCGGCAAGGCTGCGTTCCCGTGCGGTGATCCAGGCTTATGAGGCCGTAAAAACGACGCGGACACACAAAGCCCGGCGGGAAAACCGAACTGCCGACCAGTTAAGCCAGTACGGGGCCGTGTCGTTACGTGAGCAGGCCCGTTACCTTGATAACAACCACGATCTGGTCATTGGTGTATTTGACAAGCTGGAAGAACGGGTGGTGGGGAAAAACGGGATTATTGTCGAGCCACATCCGGTATTACGCAATGGGGCCATTGCCCGTGATCTGGCAGCGGAGATACGCACCCGATGGAGTGAATGGTCTGTCAGTCCGGAAGTCACCGGGCAGTTTACCCGTCCGATGCTGGAACGTCTGATGTTGCGTACCTGGCTGCGCGATGGTGAGGTGTTTGCCCAGATGGTTTCCGGGCGCATAAACAGCCTGACGCCTTCTGCCGGTGTTCATTTCTGGCTGGAGGCGCTCGAGCCGGACTTTATTCCCATGACCAGTGATGAGAGCAACAGGCTGAATCAGGGCGTGTTTGTTGATGACTGGGGGCGTCCCGAAAAATATCTGGTGTATAAAAGCCGTCCCGTATCCGGACGGCAGATGGAAACCAAAGAAGTGGATGCAGAGCGAATGCTGCATCTTAAATTTGTTCGCCGTCTGCACCAGATGCGCGGGACGTCTTTGTTGTCCGGTGTGCTGATCCGCCTCAGTGCCCTGAAAGAGTATGAAGATTCTGAGCTGACTGCAGCAAGGATCGCCGCTGCTCTGGGGATGTACATCCGGAAAGGCGACGGGCAGAGCTATGAACCGGATGGTAATGGCAGCAAGGATAAGGAACGCGAGCTTACCATTCAGCCAGGCATTATTTACGACGATCTGAAACCCGGCGAAGAAATCGGAATGGTGAAGTCGGATCGCCCCAATCCTAATCTTGAAACTTTTCGTAATGGTCAGTTGCGTGCCGTGGCGGCGGGCAGTCGTCTGAGTTTTTCCAGTACAGCGCGCAACTATAACGGCACTTACAGCGCCCAGCGTCAGGAGCTGGTTGAATCCACTGATGGCTACCTGATCCTGCAGGACTGGTTTATTGGTGCCGTCACCCGCCCGATGTATCGTGCCTGGCTGAAACAGGCTGTGGCATCCGGTGTTATCAGGCTACCCCGCGATCTTGATCGTTCTTCACTGTATACCGCGGTGTATTCCGGACCGGTGATGCCGTGGATTGACCCTGTTAAGGAGGCTGAGGCCTGGAAAATTCAGATTCGTGGTGGAGCGGCGACAGAATCAGACTGGGTACGTGCAGGTGGTCGTAATCCGGATGATGTCAAACGTCGGCGCAAGGCCGAAATTGATGAAAACCGCAAGCTGGATCTGGTATTTGATACCGATCCGGCCAGTGATAAAGGAGGCAGCAGTGCCGCAACGAAACGACAGGAGCCGCAGCACACCGACGACCAGTCCGAAGAATAATTCCTGGTTCAGGATGCAGGCAGGTCACCAGAGTGACGCGGATATTTATATTTATGACGAGATTGGTTTCTGGGGTGTTACGGCGAAGCAGTTTATCAGTGATCTGAATGCACTGGGCGATATCACCCACATTAATCTCCATATTAATTCACCGGGTGGCGATGTCTTTGAAGGCATCGCCATTTTTAATGCACTGAAAACACATGGTGCGTCCATTACCGTTTATGTCGACGGTGTGGCGGCGTCAATGGCGTCGGTCATTGCGATGGTGGGAAACCCGGTCATTATGCCGGAAAACTCCTTCATGATGATTCATAAACCATTTGGCTTTACGGGCGGTGATGCGGAGGACATGCGCACCTATGCCGACCTGCTCGATAAAGTTGAGGCGGTTCTGTTACCCGCTTATGCACAGAAAACCGGGAAAACCACCGATGAAATTGCTGCCATGCTGGCGGATGAGACCTGGATGTCCGGTGCCGAATGTCTGGCACAGGGATTTGCTGATCAGGTGACACCAGCCGTTAAGGCAATGGCATGTATTCAGTCAAAACGTACAGAGGAATTTAAAAAGATGCCGGAATCCATTCGAAATATGATTACTCCGCCACGCAACAGTGCTCCACGCGTACAGGATGATGGACCTGCAGCCTCCCGGACGCCAGTGCAGGCAGCAGCACCCGTGGTGGATGAAAACAGCATCCGTGCGCAGGTCCTGGCAGAGCAAAAAGCGCGTGTAAACGGTATTAATGATCTGTTTGCCATGTTTGGCGGGCGTTATCAGTCGTTGCAGGCTCAGTGTCTTGCCGATCCTGAATGTTCGCTGGAGCAGGCCCGCGAAAAGCTGTTGAACGAGATGGGGCGCGAGTCCACGCCATCCAATAAAAATACCCCGGCTCATATTTATGCCGGTAACGGTAATTTTGTGGGGGACGGGATCCGCCAGGCGCTGATGGCGCGCGCCGGGTTTGAAAAAACTGAACGTGATAATGTCTACAACGGGATGACCCTGCGTGAATATGCCCGTATGTCACTGACTGAACGTGGTATTGGTGTTTCCAGTTATAACCCGATGCAGATGGTCGGTGCGGCGTTCACACACAGTACGTCTGACTTCGGTAATATTCTGCTGGATGTTGCGAACAAAGCCATTCTGCAGGGCTGGGAAGATGCCCCTGAAACCTATGAACAGTGGACGCGGAAAGGTCAGTTGTCTGATTTTAAAATTGCCCATCGTGTGGGTATGGGGGGCTTCAGTGCTCTGCGTCAGGTGCGTGAAGGGGCAGAATATAAATACGTCACCACCGGAGATAAACAGGCCACTATTGCACTGGCGACCTATGGCGAGCTGTTCAGTATCACCCGTCAGGCCATTATCAATGATGATCTGAATATGCTGACCGATGTCCCGATGAAGCTGGGCCGTGCGGCGAAATCCACTATTGCCGATCTGGTTTATGCCATTCTGACGTCTAACCCGAAAATCTCCACAGATAATGTAAGTCTGTTCGATAAAGCGAAACATGCAAACGTACTGGAGAGCGCGGCAATGGACGTGGCATCGCTGGATAAAGCCCGCCAGTTGATGCGCGTTCAGAAAGAGGGTGAGCGTCATCTGAATATTCGTCCTGCGTTCGTACTGGTACCGACGGCGATGGAGTCTGTTGCTAACCAGGTCATTCGCTCCTCAAGTGTCAAGGGGGCTGACATTAACGCCGGTATTATTAACCCGGTGAAAGATTTTGCGACCGTTATTGCAGAGCCTCGTCTTGATGATAACAGCCAGACCACCTTCTACCTGGCTGCGTCCAAAGGCTCCGATACGATTGAAGTGGCTTATCTCAACGGTGTGGATACGCCATATATTGATCAGATGGAGGGCTTCAGTGTGGATGGCGTGACAACGAAAGTGCGTATTGACGCTGGTGTTGCGCCAGTTGATCACCGCGGCCTGGTGAAATGTACGGCGTAAACGTCGCAGACAACAACTCTGATGGCCCGTAAGGGCTTTTTTTGTACCTGAAATCAGCCCCTGAACGGGGCTGTGCGGAGACAGTTATGGCAAAGAATTTTGTAGAAGAAGGAAAAACGGTGGCGATTGTTGCCAGTGCAGCCATCAGCAGCGGAGATCTGGTGCAGGTGGGGGATGTTTTTGCGGTGGCGCTGACCGATATTCCACAGGGAGAAACAGGCGATGGCATAACCGAAGGTGTGTTTATGCTGCCTAAGCTGAAAACGGATGACATGAAAACGGGTAAGAAGGTTTATCTGAAGTCAGGAAAAGTTCAGCTGACTAACAGCGGCTCTGAGCCGCTGGTCGGGGTTGTCTGGGCAGATGCCGGAACCAGTGCAGAAGAAGTGCCGGTAAAACTCAATGTCTGATCCCTTTTCCCGGCTGGCAGCGCGTATGGATGCGATCACGGTCAGAAAGATGGGAAAGACAGCCTCGATTAATGATGTCGATATGACTGTGATCCCGGGAGAAACACTGGCAGAGCTGAATGCTCTGTCCGGACCTGCGGTCTCTCTGGTGGTGTTTTCTTCGGGATACCGCCCACGGCGCGGGGATCGCGTTGTTTATGACGGACAACAATGGACGGTCACACGGCATGAACGTTTTAACGGTAAGCCAATGATCTTTATTGAGTAAAGAGGTGTGGGATGAAGGGGCTTGAGAATGCCATCCGCAATCTGAACAGCCTTGATACCCGTATGGTGCCACAGGCCAGCGCATGGGCGATAAACCGTGTGGCACAGAAAGCGGTCTCGGTTGCCACCCGGCAGGTTGCCGGGAATACCGTTGCGGGAGATAACCAGGTGAAAGGGATCCCCCTGAAACTGGTACGTCAGCGTGTCCGGGTGTTTAAAGCCAGTCCGTCAGGAAAAATGACGGTCAGGATCCGCGTTAACCGGGGCAATCTGCCCGCCATTAAGCTGGGGACAGCCCGGGTCAGACTGGCCCGGCGTGGTGGAAAACTGCAGTACCGTGGCAGTGTGCTGAAGGTGGGTAAATATCTTTTCTGGGATGCGTTTATTCAGCAACTGGCGAATGGTCGCTGGCATGTGATGCGACGTATTGATGGCAAAAATCGTTACCCCATTGATGTGGTGAAAATCCCGCTGTCCGGACCGCTGACACAGGCATTTGAAGATGCCCGCGACCACATCATTGCTGCGGAAATGCCGAAACAGCTGGGGTATGCACTAAAACAACAACTGAGGTTATGGCTGACCCGATGAACCGACATACACAAATCCGCCAGGCCGTACTGGCACGCCTTCGGGAACAGTGTGGAGACAGCGCCACGTTTTTTGACGGGCTTCCGGCATTTATTGATGCGCAGGAACTGCCTGCCGTGGCGGTGTGGCTGAGTGATGCTCAGTACACCGGAAAAATGACGGATGAAGATGACTGGCAGGCTGTTCTGCATATTGCCGTCTTCATCCGGGCACAGGCACCGGATTCAGAGCTGGATATGTGGATGGAGAGCACCATTTTCCCGGCCCTGAATGATGTACCGGCACTTTCCGGACTCATCGACACCCTGAACCCACTCGGTTTTAACTATCAACGTGATAATGAGATGGCCACCTGGGTGATGGCGGAAATCACGTACCAGATCACGTACACGAATTAAGGAGGTGGTAATGACCACACCAAATCTACTGGCAAAAACGAAAGGTGCGGGAACGACGTTCTGGATGTATACCGGCAACGGCGACGCATTTGCGAACCCTTTGTCGGACACTGACTGGCTGCGTCTTGCGATGGTGAAGGATCTGCAACCTGGCGAAATGACCGCTGATGCAGAAGATGACACTTATCTCGATGATGAAGATGCAGACTGGAAAACGACAACCCAGGGGCAGAAATCAGTCGGTGATACTTCGGCGACGCTGGCCTGGCGTCCGGGTGACAGCGGGCAGAAAAAACTGGTTCAGTTGTTCGACTCCGGTGAAGTCTGCGCGTTTCGTATCAAATATCCCAACGGCACTGTTGATGTTTTCCGTGGCTGGCTGAGCTCACTGGGTAAAACCATTGCCTCAAAAGACGTGATGACCCGCACAGTGAAAATCAGCGGTGTGGGGCGTCCGTATCTGGCAGAGGAAGGCACTGAAACTGTGGGCGTTACCGGGCTGACGGTGGCACCGGCATCTGCCAGTGTAAAAGTGGGAGCAACCACCACGCTGACCTTTACAGTAAAACCTGACGGAGCCAGTGACAAAGCGATCAGAGTGCATTCGACAGATCCACAGACTGCCACGGTGACCCTGAACGGGCTTGTGGCCACGGTGAAAGGCGTGAAGCAGGGCAGTGTCAGCATTGTGGGCATGACTTCTGACGGCGATTTTGTGGCAGTGGCTACGGTGGCTGTCAGCGCCACAGGTTAACAGGACGATACTCATCATTTGCCCCGGTTATCCGGGGCTTTTTTGCAGGTGGAGAACATGATGTTTCTGAAACAGGGCACGTTTAATTATGAAAAGCAGTCCGTGGTGCTCAGTGAGCTGTCCGGGCTGCAGAGAATTGAATATCTGGCGTTTGTTCAGCAGCGAACGGCAAAGTTTGATGCCGAAGAGGGAGAACTGCCGGAGGCTGAACGACAGATTGCTTTTCTGCGGATGGGGATGGATATCAATGCCTGGCTGGTTTCCCGCTCACTGTGGAATGCGGATCAGTCTAAGGATGTAGAGACGCTTTGCGCATCCGTTATTACAACATGGTCGTATGATGCCCTGGGGGCGGGGGCGGAGATGGTTCTGTCGCTGAGCGGTATGGGGACCATTGATAATGCCGGGGATGATGAGCATGAGGCGCTGACGCCGGAAAAGTCCTGACGCGGGAAATGCAGTTTGTCATGCGGCTTGCCCGGGAGTTCCGGCGGGCAGACTGGCGGCGGATGCTGTCGGAAATGTCGGCCACTGAGCTTGGTGAGTGGGGCGATTATTTCCGGATGCAGAGCTTCAGTGATGTGTGGATGGATGCGCAGTTTGCCTCGCTGAAGGCATTGATCGTGAGAATGGTGTCCGGCAGCAGTGATGCTGCGGTGGCTGATTTCAGCCTTTTACCGGAAGAGAACGGGATACCGGAGCGAACGGACGAAGAACTGATGCATCTTGGGGAAGGTATTTCCGGAGGTGTGCGTTATGGACCAGATAGCCAACCTGGTCATTGATTTGGGGATTGATGCGGCAGAGTTTAAAAATGAAATCCCCCGTATCAAAAACCTTCTGAATGGTGCAGCCAGCGATGCAGAACGGTCTTCTGCCCGTATGCAGCGTTTTATGGAGCGTCAGACTCAGGCCGCCCGGCAGACAACGCAGGCGGCTTCTTCGGCTGCAACAGCCGCATCCGTCCATGCGCAGACGGTGGAGAAGAACGCACAGGCTCATGAACGCATGGCCCGCGAGGTGGAGAAAACCCGCCAGCGCATGGAGGCGCTGAGCCAGAAAATGCGCGAGGAACAGGCGCAGGCCATGGCTCTGGCGGAGGCTCAGGATAAAGCGGCTGCTGCGTTTTATCGTCAGATTGACAGTGTGAACCAGGCCAGTGCGGGGCTGCAGGAATTACAGCGTATTCAGCAGCAGATCCGACAGGCCAGAAACAGTGGCGGGATTGGTCAACAGGATTATCTGGCGCTGATTTCTGAGGTTACTGCGAAAACCCGTGTTCTTACACAGGCTGAGAAAGAGTCTACCCGACAGAAAGTGGCGTTTATCCGTCAGCTTAAAGAGCAGGCAACCCGCCAGAATCTTTCTTCTTCTGAGTTGCTTCGTGCTAAGGCTGCCCAACTGGGGGTAAGCAGTGCTGCAGAAGTGTATATCCGCAAAATGGAGCAGGCAGGAAAAGCCACGCATTCGTTGGGTCTGAAAAGTGCAGCGGCCCGCCAGGAGATAGGCGTTCTGATAGGTGAACTGGCCCGCGGCAATTTAGGTGCGCTGAGGGGATCCGGGATAACGCTGGCTAACCGTGCCGGATGGATAGACACACTGATGTCACCGAAAGGCATGATGCTGGGCGGGGTTATTGGCGGTATTGCCGCGGCCGTCTATGGTCTGGGTAAAGCCTGGTATGACGGTCAGAAGGAGGGGGAAGAATTTAACCGCCAGTTGTCGCTGACGGGGCATTATGCCGGAGTCACTGCCGGGCAGCTGTGGACGCTCAGTCGTGCTATTTCCGGGAATGGTATCACGCAACATGCTGCAGCCGGTGCGCTGGCTCAGGTGGTGGGGAGTGGTGCATTTCGTGGAAACGATATCGGTATGGTGGCGAGAGTTGCCGCACAGATGGAGCGATCGGTTGGCCAGTCGGTCAGCGATACCATAAATCAGTTTAAGCGGCTGAAGGATGATCCTGTAAATGCCGCGAAGGCTCTGGACAATGAGCTGCATTTTCTTACTGCCACTCAGCTTGAGCAGATACGCGTCCTTGGGGAGCAGGGGCGGTCCAGTGATGCTGCACGGATAGCCATGTCTGCACTGGCAGAGGAAACCGGTCGGCGTACTGCGGATATTGATAATAACCTCAATGCGCTTGGCAGTACGCTGAAGTATCTGTCTGATTTGTGGAGTCGTTTCTGGGATGCGGCCATGAATATTGGTCGTGAAGACTCGCTGGATGAACAGATTGCCGCTTTACAGGAGAAAGTGTCGCGGGCGAAAAGACTCCCCTGGACGGCATCATCTTCTCAGGTTGAATACGATCAGCAGCGTCTTAACGATCTTCAGGAGAAAAAACGCCAGAAGGATTTGCAGGATGCAAAAGAGCAGGCAGAGCGGAATTATCAGGAGCAACAGAAACGCCGTAATGCTGAAAATGCTGCACTGAACCGGATGAATGAAACGGAAGCAGCACGACATCAGCGTGAAATTGCGCGTATTAATGCCATGCAGTACGCCGATCAGGCTGTCAGGGATGCGGCGATACAACGTGAAAATGAACGTTACGAGAAAGCCCTGGCATCCGGTAAGAAAAAAACACGCGAAACCCGTAATGATGAGGCCACCCGGTTATTGCTGCAGTACAGTCAGCAACAGGCACAGGTGGAAGGACAGATTGCTGCTGCCAGACAGTCAGCAGGCATTGCCACGGAAAGGATGACAGAAGCGCATAAACAGCTTCTGGCTCTGCAGCAGCGCATCAGCGACCTGGACGGGAAAAAACTGACGGCAGATGAAAAGAGTGTGCTGGCCCGTAAAGATGAACTGATTCAGGCACTGACGCTGCTGGATGTAAAACAGCAGGAGCTTCAGAAACAGACGGCACTCAACGAGCTGAAGAAAAAAACAATTCAGCTGACCAGTCAACTGGCTGAAGAAGAGCGCGCTCAGCGTCAGCAACATGACCTGGATATCGCCACGGTGGGTATGGGTGATCAGCAGCGACAGCGATATCAGGTACAACTGAGTCTTCGCCAGAAATACCAGCAACAGCTGGAGCAGTTGAGGCGGGATAGTGAGCAGAAAGGGACATATAACACGGATGACTACAGAAAGGCCGAGCAGGCGCTGACGGAGAGCCTGAACCGACAACTGAATGAGAATCGCCGTTACTGGCAACAGCTTGAAGTTGTGCAGGGTAACTGGAAAAACGGAGTCCTGCGTGCATTTCAGGATTTTACCGTGGATGCAGATAATACGGCAGAAACAGCAGAACAGGTGTTCTCGTCAGCCTTCAGCAACATGGGAAATGGCCTGGCAACTTTTGTCACTACCGGCAAACTCAATTTCAAATCCTTCACCTCTTCTGTGCTGTCAGATATGGCGAAAATCCTGGCGCAGGCAACCATGATGAAATCGATAAAAGGGATTGGCAGTGTACTGGGATTTGATCTCAGCAGCCTTTCCCTGAATGCCAATGGGGGGATTTATCAGTCTGCTGATTTGAGTCGTTACAGTGGCACGGTGGTTAACCGTCCGACGTTTTTTGCTTTTGCAAAAGGCGCGGGTGTGATGGGGGAAGCGGGACCTGAAGCCATTCTGCCATTGCGTCGTGGTGCTGACGGTAAGCTGGGGGTTGTGGCGGATATTGGGGGGTCAGGTATGGCGATGTTTTCCCCGCAGTACAACATCGAGATCAATAACGATGGCACGAACGGGCAGATAGGTCCGGCTGCCCTGAAGGCGGTTTATGACCTCGGGAAAAAAGCGGCAGCGGACTTTATGCAACAGCAGGCCCGTGATGGTGGTCGGTTAAGTGGAGCATATCGGTAATGGAGACGTTTCACTGGAAAGTGCGCCCGGATATGAATGTGGTATCAGAGCCGAAAGTGGTGACAGTGAAGCTGGGCGATGGTTATGAACAGCGTCGTGCGGCGGGACTGAATAACCAGTTGTCGACTTACAGCGTGACGATACGTGTTCGTAAATGTGACCACCCATCTTTAAAAGCCTTTCTGGAACGGCACGGTGGCGTCCGTGCATTTCAGTGGACGCCACCTTATGACTGGAAACCGATCAGGGTGGTTTGTCGTAAATGGTCGGCAAGCGTGGGGGCGCTGTGGGTAACCATAACGGCAGATTTTGAACAGGTCGTGGCATAGGAGGCTCTGATGCAGGATATTCCACAGGAAACACATCATGAGACGACACGCCTCACTCAGTCAGCCCAGGTGGTGCTCTGGGAAATCGATCTGACAGAGGTCGGTGGAGAACGTTATTTTTTCTGTAATGAGCAGAACGAAAAA
>ENA-UOJR01002268-UOJR01002268.1-human-gut-metagenome-genome-assembly--contig:-C115P-NODE-2268-length-14063-cov-5.930183_pt1 | contig 14063 bp, 13 predicted proteins | sample MGYA00242354_ERZ723901 | MGnify/ENA metagenome assembly ERZ723901
ATCACGCTCGAGCATGCCAATGAGTTCGCCGGCGTGCTCGAGGCGTCGCGCGAGCTCCGCGGCGTCGTCACCAAGGCCATCGAGGCTGCGCGCGCCGAGGGCACCTTCACCAAGAGCCAGCAGGTCCGCGTGAAGGCCACCGCCCCGGCCGATGCCTACGCTCTGCTCACGGGCGACAAGGCCGTCGACCTCGCCGAGTTCTACATCGTCTCTGAGGTCGAACTCGAGCAGGGCGAGGAGTTCACCGCCGAGATCGAGGCCGCGCATGGCGAGGCCTGCGACCGCTGCTGGAACTTCCGCGAGTCCACGGGCGCCCACGGCGAGCACGCGCACATCTGCGACCGCTGCGCCGCCGCCCTCGCGTAGGCGCTGATCGCCGGCGCATGCGGCCGGCGCATACGGATTGAATACGACGAGGCCCGGGCCGGGATATCGCTCCCGTCCGGGCCTCGGGGGTGTGCGATCGGGTTCTTGCGCGAGGCGCGCATCGATGCGCAATTCGCTCCCCGTGTGCAATTCGCACCCGACCCCGATTGCACATCCACCCCGATTGCACATCGCAGATCGACGAGAGGTGTCTACTTGGCTGAGAAGAAGGCGGGCGTTGCGTACCAACCCCCGCGTATGTGGCGCGCGAGCGTGGCCCTCATCACGGCGGTCACGGTGTTCGCGCTCGATTACATCAGCAAGGTGTTCGTGAGGAACACCCTCATGGTGACGGGGGAGAGCGTCCCGGTCATCCCGGGCGTCTTGAGCCTGCGCTTCGTCGCGAACACGGGCGCGGCGTTCAGCCTGGGTGAGGGCATGGGGCTCATGTTCGCCCTGTTCGCGCTCGTGGTGACCGTGGCCATCGCCGTGTACCTCGCGCGCTCGCCGCAGGTCTCCAGGCTCGAGGTCCTCGGTCTCTCGCTCGTGGCGGGCGGAGCGCTCGGAAACGCGCTCGACCGCGTGACGCTTGGGTACGTGGTCGACTTCTTCGCAACTGATTTCATCGACTTCCCGGTGTTCAACGTGGCCGACATCGCCATCTGCGCTGGCGTCGCGCTTTCCTTCATCGGGTTCATGTTCCTTTCCCCCGCGGCCAAGGTCGATGCCGGGGCCGAGCTCGATGCACGCGAGGAGCGCGCCGCCGCCCGACGCGCCAAGCGCCGGGGGGACCGCGCCCGCGCGTGGCGCGAGCGCGAGGAGCGGGGTTCCGATGGAAGGGACGGGCGATAATGGCGACCGATCTGCACCTGGTGGTGCCCGCCTCGTTCGCAGGCGAGCGACTCGACGCGTACCTGGGAGCTCAGGACGCCTGCCCCTCGCGCTCGGCGTGCGCCAAGCTCGTCGAGGGCGGCGCGGTCGTCGTCAACGGCGAGACCTGCCTGTCCAAGAAACAGCCCGTGTCAGAGGGCGATCGCGTGTCCGTCGAGCTCCCCGACGTCCGCGAGCCCGGGGCGATCGTCCCGCAAGCCATCCCGCTCGACATCCGCTACGAGGACGATTACCTGATCGTCCTGTCCAAGCAGCGCGGCCTGGTGTGCCATCCAGCCCACGGGCATGAGGACGGCACGCTCGCCAATGCGCTCGCGTACCACTGCGGCCTCGACCACCTGGGCACGGTCCAGGGCGACGACCGCCCCGGCATCGTGCACCGACTCGACCGAGACACCTCGGGTCTCATGCTCGCCGCTAAGGACGACGACACCCAGCGCGCGCTGCAGAACCTCATCCGCACGCGCACGCTCGACCGTCGCTACATCACGCTCGTGCACGGTGAGATCGTCATGGACGAGGGCACCATCAACACGGGCATCGCCCGCTCCACGCGCGACCGCGTGAAGATGGCCGTCTCCGACGATCCCTTCGCCCGGCAGGCCATCACCACGTTCAAGGTGCTCGAGCGGTTCGAGCCCGCGCGCGGCGACGAGGGGTACACCCTGGTGGAGTGCCATCTCTACACCGGGCGCACGCACCAGATACGCGTCCACATGCGCCACATCCACCATCCGCTCGTGGGCGACCCGCTGTACGGCAAGGGAAACGAGCGCATGAACCTCGACTTGGATCGGCAGTTCCTCCATTCCTGGAGCGTGCAGTTCGAGCACCCCGTCACCGGGGAGATCGTGAGCTGCCGTGACGAGTTGCCCTGGGACCTCGCGGCGGCGCTGGACGAGCTGCACGACCGCTCCCTCGGTCGCACGGAGGCCGGCGACCTGATCGTGCCCCAGCTCGGCCTCCTCGATGTGTAATCCGGGTCGGGTGCGCACCGCGCGTCCGGCAGCCGGCCCGTTGTGGCGTAGACTCTACCTATCTGTCCAAGCGTTCCGGGAGGCCCTTTGACACCCATCGTCGCCTTCAACACCATAGTCGGGGTCGTGTTCACCCTGTGCTTCTTGTACCAGGTCGTCTATTTCTTCGTCGGCCTCTTCCACGGCGAGGTCAAGATCGCCCCCGCGAAGAAGCAGCACAGCTACGCGTTCTTCATCGCGGCGCATAACGAGGAAGCGGTCATCGCCAACCTGGTCAAGTCGATCAAGGACCAGGATTACCCCTCTGAGCTCATCGACATCTTCGTGGTCGCGGACGCCTGCACCGACAACACCGCCCAAGCGGCCCGCGATGCCGGCGCTATCGTCTACGAGCGCAACGACCTCTCCCGCAAGGGCAAGAGCTGGGTCATGGACTACGGGTTCGACCGCATCCTCAAGGAGTACCCCGGCAAGCACGAGGCGTTCTTCATCTTCGATGCTGACAACCTGCTCGCGCGCGATTACGTCTCGGTCATGAACGATGCCTTCGACCAGGGGTTCCTGGCGCTCACGAGTTACCGTAACTCCAAGAATTTCGGAAGCTCCTGGATCAGCGCCGCATACGCCACCTGGTTCATGCGCGAGGCGCGCTACCTCAACAACTCCCGAATGATCTGCGGCACGTCCTGCGCCGTCTCGGGTTCGGGCTACCTCGTCTCGTCCAAGATCATCCAGGGCATGCACGGCTGGGATTTCCACACCCTCACCGAGGACATCCAGTTCGCGACGTTCTGCGCCATCCACGGCGTGCGCATCGGGTACGCGCCCGCCGAGTTCTTCGACGAGCAGCCCGTGACCCTCAAAGCGTCCATCAGGCAGCGCATGCGTTGGACCAAGGGGTTCTACCAAGTGCTGTTCACCTATGGCCGCCACATGCTCACGTCAATAGCCAAGTTCCACCGGTTCGCCGCCTACGACATGCTCATGGTGATCGGCCCCGCCATGCTGCTCACGCTCATGTGCATGCTCGTCAACGTGACGTTCATCGTCGTGGGCGCGCTCAGCCATGGCTTCCTCGCGACGGACGCCGAGATCGAGATGGCGTTCGGCTCCGTGATCATGATGTTCGCCTACATGTACCTCACGTTCTTTGCGATGGGCTTCTTCACCACCGTCACCGAGCGCAAGCACATTCACTGCCCGCAGAGGTGGCGCGTCATCGCCAACCTGTTCACGTTCCCCCTCTTCATGTTCACGTACATCCCGCTCACCGTCGCGGCGCTCTTCCTCAAGGTCGACTGGGTGCCAACGCCGCACGACGTGAGCGTGACCCTCGACCAGGTTCTCGACGGCGCGCAGTAGCTGCGGCGGAGCATCATCTGCTGAATGGTGGGCGGGCCGGGCCACCGCGGGGAGGCCCGGGCCCCGCCCGTCTCTTGCATGCGGGGATTTCGCGCGGCGTCAGGCGTCCACGAAGCCATCCAGGTCCGCGTCGGGACGCTCGGCGTCGCGGTCGAGCGTGTGGCTCTCGTAATATGAAAGGCCGTCGCCCATGTGGCCGGGGGAGCTGTAGGCCGCGTCGAAGAGCCCGAATATGAGGAGGGTGAGCGCCAGCAGCAACAAGGCGATCACGCCGAGCACGGCGCCCGTGAGGATATAGGCGAAGTTCGATGAGTTCTCCTGTGGCGCGGTCGATGCGCTGGCGCTCTCGATGACGGGGCGCTCGGCGGGCTCGATCGACGTGTGCTCGTCTGCCCGAGGCCCATCGGGCACGGTGCTGTAATCGAACGTGGGTATGTCCATGGTTCCCCCGATGTCGAGCGTTTGCAGTGCGGTCATTATACCCGTCGCACCGCGGTGCGTGGTATGGTTGCGCTGTGATGGGGTCCGGTTCGCGAGGGGGCGGTCGAGCATGGGCTGGATTGCATATTCGGTGCGGGCGCTCTCCGATGCCGGGGCCATGTCCCGCTCGTCGTTCGCGACCGTGGGCCCGGTTCCCGCGCTCGCCGCGCTCGTGGGCGCCCTTCTCCTGGCGTCCGCCGTCATCGATGCCCGCTCGCGCGCATTCCCCAATGCGCTGTTCGCGGGCCTCGCGTGTTCATGCGCCGCGCTGTCCTGGGCCGTCGGCGGTTGGGCCCGTCTTGCCGGATGCGCCGCCGCGTCCCTTGCGATGGGTGCCGCGCTCACTGCCTTCGAGCTCGGGTGGAGGCGGTTGCACGGGGGCGCCCCCGGCATGGGCATGGGCGACGTCAAGTTCCTGGCGGCTCTGGCGTTCTGGCGGCCCTTCGACGCGCTCGCCTCGTTCGCCCTCGGCATGCTTTTCCTGGCGTGCGCCGGAGCGGTCCTGCGCCGCGGGTCCCTGCCGCTCCTGCCTTTCGCGGTTCCGGCGTTCGTCGCGCTGCAAATCGCGCGGGCCCTCGGCATCGCCACGTGACCGGCGCGAGGGGCCGGGGCGGCCGCGCCCCCTTTTGCGCATCCCGCCGCGGCACGCGTTTTGTCCGCACGGCGCGCGATGATGCGCGTGAGATCAAGTGACACTGAGAGGACGGCACATGACGAGCGAGACCGCGCGCATCACTTCCCAGACGACCGCCGGAGACCTTGAGGCCCGGCTCTTGGCCATGACCGACCGCCTGAGCGACGGGCTCGTTGAGCGCATGGAGGCTGATCGGGCGGCTGGGTGGGTCAACCCCTGCCGCGCCTCGGACGAGGGCGCCATCCGAAGGGAGCCCCGCGCGGGGGACGCGGGGAGCATCTGGCGCCCGGCCTACGTGCGCGATACCGAGAAGATCCTCCACCTTCCCGCATACAACCGCTATAACGGCAAGACGCAGGTCTTCAGTTTTCGCAGCAACGACGACCTTTCGCGCCGCGGCCTGCACGTGCAGCTCGTCGCCCGGATCGCGCGCGACATCGGGCGCGCGCTCGGCCTCAACTGCGACCTGATCGAGGCGATCGGCCTTGGGCACGACCTCGGCCACACGCCGTTCGGCCACGTGGGGGAGGCCCTGCTCAACGACATCTACCGGGCGCGCACCGGGCGCTCCTTCTTTCACAACGTGCATTCGGTTCGCGTGCTCGACACCCTGTACGGTCGCAACCTGTCGCTGCAGGCCCTCGACGGCGTGCTCTGCCATAACGGCGAATATGAGCAGCGCGTGTTCGAGTTGTCAGACCTGGGCTCGTTCGAGCAGTTCGACCAGGTGGTCGAGGAGTGCTATCTGCGTGATTTCGATTACGTCAAGACCCTTCGGCCCATGACGCTCGAGGCGTGCGTCGTGCGCATCTCCGACATCATCGCCTACGTCGGCCGCGACCGTCAGGATGCCATCGAGGCCGGCCTGCTGTCCGAGGACGCGTTCGATGACGGCCTGGGCGGCGGGTACAACTCCTGGATCCTCTCCCGCGCCTCCGTCGACATCGTCGAGCACAGCTACGGCAAGGATCGCATCGAGATGAGCGAGGAGCTGTTCCGCGAGATCAGCCGCGCCAAGCGTGAGAACTACGAGAAGATCTACCACTCCACCGGGATCGAGGAGGAGAACCGGGTGATGATGGCCCGCGCGTTCGGGCTCATGTACGAGCACTTCCTGGGCGACCTCAGGGCGCGTGACGAACGCAGCTGCATCTTCCGCCACCACATCGCGCGCATCGACCGGGCCCTGTCGCATTACGGGCGCGCCTATGATTGGGAGTCCGATCTTGACCAGACGGTGGTGGACTACATCGCGAGCATGACGGACGGGTATTTCACCGAGCTCGCCTGCACGCTCTTCCCCGAGCTCGAGTTTCCCCATCGCACGTACATCAACGAGGGCTCAATGCGAACAGGTGTTTGAACGAACCGGTCCGTTTGCTAGAATCGACACGAGTGAACCACCGACGGAGCGGACCCATGGATAACCTTTTCTCCAGCAACGAACGCGAAAAGCAGCTCAAGAACGCACCACTGGCGGTGCGCATGCGCCCCAGCTCGCTTGACGATTACGTGGGCCAGGAGAAGGCCGTTGGACCCGGATCATGGCTGAGGAGCGCCATCGAGCACGATGTGCTCTCCAGCGTGATCCTATACGGGCCGGCGGGCACGGGAAAGACCACGTTGGCGCACATCATCGCGGCGCACACCAAAAGCGAGTTCGTCGAGGTCTCGGCCGTCACCGGCACGGTCAAGGACCTGCGGCGCGAGATCGACGAGGCCAAGCACCGCCTCATGATGTTCGACCGCCGCACCATCCTGTTCATCGACGAGATCCATCGCTTCTCGCGCTCCCAGCAAGACGCGCTGCTCCACGCGGTCGAGAACCGCACCGTCGTCATGGTCGGCGCGACCACGGAGAACCCGTATTTCGAGGTGAACTCTGCGCTGCTCTCGCGAAGCCGCGTGGTGGAGCTCGAGCACCTTGCCGATGCGGACGTCGAGCGCCTGATTCGCCGCGCGCTCTTTGCGCCGCAGGGCCTCGCCGGTCGATTCTCCGCAAGCGACGAGGTGGTCAAGGCCATCTGCACGCTGGCGGCCGGCGATGGCCGCAGCTCGCTCACCACCCTCGAACTCGCGAGCGAGATCGCGCTCACGCGTCCGGCGGATGCGGGCGCGGCGGCGGGGGAGTGCAGCGGTCCCGATGGCGCCGGCGCGTCCTCCGCGGGTCAGGGCGGACCCATCACCATCACGCTCGACGATGTCAAGCAGGCGAACCCTCGCCGCGGGCTGAGCTACGACAAGTCCGGCGACATGCATTACGACATCATCTCGGCGTTCATCAAGTCCATGCGCGGGAGTGATCCGGATGCGGCGGTCTATTGGCTCGCGCGCATGATCGACGCGGGGGAGGACCCCAAGTTCATCGCCAGGCGCATCATGATCCAGGCGAGCGAGGACATAGGCAACGCCGACCCCACCGCGCTGCTCGTTGCCGAGGCCGCGTTCAAGGCGGCCGAGGTGATCGGGTACCCGGAATGCCGCATCAACCTGGCGCAGGCCGCGATCTACAACGCGCTCGCCCCCAAGAGCAACGCCGCCGAGGCCGCCATCGACGCCGCCCTGGCGGACGTGCGCACCAGCGGCCAGCGCGAGGTGCCCAGCTACCTGCGCGACCGTCATCGCCCTGGTTCGGACGAGTACGGGGAGTACAGGTACCCGCACGATTACCCGGAAGGGTGGGTGCCCCAGCGCTACCTTCCCGAGGGCCTCGAGCCGGGCGCGTTCTGGCATCCGAGCGGTCGCGGCTGGGAGCAGTGGCGCGCGGAGAACCGCCCGCGCTGACGCATGCGGGTCGACTGGGCGCCCCCCCCGGTGGGGCGCTTGCTGTCCGTGCGTCGGGGCGCCGTGGTTGAGCGGGGCTCGAACGGGGTATCATCAACGCTGACTGTCTATTCAGATTGCAACGGAGGCATCCATGGATCCCATGAAGATCGCTCTGATCGTCCTCGCGGCGGCCGGCGTCTGGGCCGTCGTAGAGCTCGCGCTCGTGCTGCGTCGCACGCGCGGCGTGGTGGACTCGCTCGACAAGACCGTCGAGCAGGTCAACAGCACCATCGAGGAGGCGCGCCCGGTCGTCGCCAAGCTCGACGGCGTTGTGGACGAGCTGCAGCCCGCCGTGGCCCAGATCGAGCCGCTCCTCAAGCAGGCCACCGTGGCGGTCGAGGCCCTTTCCGCCGACCTCGTCGAGGTCAACGGCGTCCTGCGCGACGTCTCCGCCGTGAGCGGCGCCGCCAGCAGCGCCTCCAACGCGGTCACCGGCCTCGCTGACGCGGCGAGCGAGAAGGTGCACAAGCTGTTCGCCAAGCCCCGCAAGCCCGAGCACGTCCCCGCGGCGTCCGCGTTCGCGGATGCCCCGTCCGAGCCGCTCGACCGGTCCCTCGATCTCGAGCCCGCCGGCCCTGAGGCCGCGCGTGACGATGCCGATCATGAGGTCGCCGACGCCGACCGCCAGTACTTCACCTACGCGACCTCCGAGGAGACCGACCATGAGTAATCCCACGCACGTCGCGCTCACCGTGGCATGCGAGCCGCACCTCGCCCGCATCGTGCGCATGACCGCCGCCAACGTCGCGGCGCTCTCCTCGATGTCCGTTGAGCGCGTCGAGGACATCCGCATGGCGGCCGAGGAGGCCTTCATCTACGCGTGCGGCACGGCCCCGGGGGAGGACGTCGTCGTCGACTTCGATGCCGACCTCGACCACGTGGCCATGACGTTCCAACTCTCCGCGCCGTCGTTCGCCGAGCCCACCGAGGACGACCCCACTGCCGCGTACGTGGACCTCATCCTCGGCTCGGTGTGCGACGTCTACGAGAAGCACGAGGCCCCAGCGCGCCTCGTGCTCGACGTGAAGGCGGATGTCGATGCCATCTAAGTCCTCGGGTAAGAGCGCCTGGGATAAGGAGAAGACGCGCGAGCTCTTCCGCCGCTTCAAGGAAGAGGGCGACATGGACGCCCGCGAGAAGCTCGTGATGTCCCATCTCAACCTGGTGCGCTTCATCGCAAACAAGTTCAAGAACCGCGGCGAGCCCATCGACGACCTGGTGCAGGTCGGTTACCTGGGCCTGCTTAAGGCCATCGACCGGTTCGACCCGAGCCGCGGCCTGGAGTTCACCACGTTCGCCACGCCCACCATCATGGGCGAGATCAAGCGGCACTTCCGCGACAAGGGCTGGAGCGTGCGCGTGCCGCGGCGCCTTCAGGAGCTCTCCGCCAAGGTCAATCAGGCCACGGATGCGCTCACCTCGCAGCTGCAGCGCTCGCCCACCATCGCCGAGATCGCCGAGTACCTCGACGCCTCGGTCGATGAGGTGCTCGAGGCCATGGAGTCCTCCTCGGCGTACAGCTCGGTCTCGCTCGAGGCGCCCTCCGGCATGGACGACGACGACACGCCGTCGGTCATCGACCGCTACGCGACCGAGGACCAGGAGCTCGCCTTCACCGACGATCGCATCATCATCGAGGAGGCCCTCGCCAGCTTCTCGCCTCGCGAGCGCGAGGTCATCGAGATGCGCTTTCTGCAGGGCATGACGCAGATTGAGATCGCCGAGAAGCTCGGCATCTCCCAAGTGCAGGTGAGCCGCCTGCTCAGGCGCACGCTCAAGAAGATTCAGGAGAAGATCGACCCCGAGGGGATCATGACCGGTTGATCCGGTCGGCGAGAGGGATTATGCGGCACGACACATCACATACCGAGCGCATCGCGCGCACCACGTTTCTGAACATCTGGATCGTCATCGGCGTCATCATCATCGGCGGCGTGGTGCTCGACCTCATCGGCTCGCTCTCGAGCGTGCTGCTGTTCCTCTCCGTGGGCGCCATCTCGGCGTTCGTCGCTTCGCCCATCGTCAACTGGCTCGAGCGGCACCGCGTCCCGCGCGGGGCCGGCGCGCTCGTTGGCCTCATTGTGGTCATCGTGGGGCTCGTCCTGCTGTTCGCCCTCGTGATCCCCATGGTCACGGGCCAGCTCATCGACCTGCTGCGCGACGCCCCCTCCAAGTTGTCCGCCCTGGGTGCATGGGTCGTGCGCATGGAGAGCGAGTACGCGGTCATCGAGCACCTGAACGACGTCGTGCAGCTCGACTCCATCTTCTCAGCCGCGCAGGATATCTTGAACCAGGCCCTTTCGGGTCTCCTCGCCGCCGTCCGCGACGGCATCGTCCCCATGGTCAACAACATCGCCTCCACGGTGTTCATCGTGTTCCTCGGCTTTGTCCTGGCGTTCTGGCTGGCCTGCGACTACCCCCGCATCAATGACGAGATCTGTCGCGTCCTGCCCGAGGACAAGGCCGATGACTACCGCCTCATGGTTGCGGTGCTGAGCCGCTCGGTGGGCGGGTACCTCCGCTCGACCGTGATCAACTCCGTGATCCAGGGCTTTCTCGCGTTCGTCGGGTTCGCCATTGTCGGCCATCCGTACGCCGGCGCCATGGGCGTGCTCTCCGGCGTGCTCAACATCATCCCCGTCGTGGGCCCTTCCATCTCGGCGATCATCGCCACGCTCATCGCGCTCGTGTACAGCCCGGTCATGGCCTTCTGGACCATGATCATGGCCATGCTCTCCCAAAACGTCACCGACAACGTCATCGCGCCCAAGATCAACCAGTCCACCATGCAGGTCCACCCCGTGCTGTCGCTCACCGCCCTCGTCATCGGCTCCACCTTCGGTGGTGCCGTGGGCATGATCGTGGCGTTGCCGCTCGTCGCCGTCATCAAGTCGCTGTTCATCTTCTACTTCGAGACGCGCACGGGGGAGCAGATCGTGTCGTACGAGGGCGCGCTCTTCCGCGGCGCGCCGTTCCGTGACGCGAAGGGCAACCCCGTCCCCGCCTTCGACGCGCTGGGCGATGACAGCTTCGTCGCCGATTCCCAGATCATCGACGAGACCTCGGTCCCCGAGGCCGAGGCCATGCCCAAGCCCGAGCTGGAGAACCCCTGGGCGAAGCTCATCGACTTCGAGAACCCGTTCACCTCGCGCGAGCACGGCGACGCCTCGAAGAAACCCGAGGAAACCGACACAACTGATGACGGCCGTTAACGTATACTAATTGGGTTGGAAACTGTCCCGACAGTCGGGACGCTACTTTGACCCAGGGAGTTTACGCATGGCCGCTGACTATCCCACCATGACGACCGCCGAGATCCGCTCGGCCTACCTCAACTTCTTCGAGAGCAAGGGCTGCAAGCTCTACCCGAGCTCCTCGCTCGTCCCCGACGACCCCTCGCTGCTGCTCGCCAACGCCGGTATGAACCAGTTCAAGGAGTTCTACCAGGGCAAGAAGACCATGAAGGAGATCGGTGCCTGCTCGTGCCAGAAGTGCGTGCGCACCAACGACATCGACATCATCGGCGCCGACGGCCGCCACGCCTCCTTCTTCGAGATGCTCGGCAACTTCGCCTTCGGCGGCGTGACCAAGGAGCAGGCCTGCGCCTGGGCCTATGAGCTTATCACCGAGGTGTTCAAGCTCCCCAAGGAGCGCCTGTACTTCACCGTCTTCACCGAGGACGACGAGACCGAGTCCGTCTGGCGCGCGCTGGGCGTCCCCGCGGACCACATCACCCGTCTGGGCGAGGACGACAACTTCTGGGCCGCCGGCCCCACCGGCCCCTGCGGCCCGTGCTCCGAGATCTACTTCGACCTGGGCGAGGAGGTCGGCTGCGGCTGCGACACCTGCGCGCCCGGGTGCGACTGCGATCGCTTCCTGGAGTTCTGGAACCTGGTCTTCACCCAGTACGACCGCCAGGAGGACGGCTCCATGCCCGAGCTGCCCCATCGCAACCTCGATACCGGCATGGGCCTGGAGCGCATGGCCGCCATCATGCAGCACAAGAGCTCCTTCTTCGACGGCGACGTCATGCAGAGCCTCATCAAGCTCGGCGAGGAGATCTCCGGCAAGTCCTACGTGGACAACGAGTACACCGGGGCCTCCCGCTCCCTGCGCATCATCGCCGACCACGCCCGTTCGGTGAACTTCCTCATCTCCGACGGCGTCCTGCCCGGCAACGAGGGCCGCGGCTACGTCCTGCGCCGCCTGCTGCGCCGCGCCGTGTTCCACGGCCGCCTGCTGGGCATTGAGGACGCCTTCCTGGGCCGCTTCATCGACGCCGTGAACGACGTCATGGGCGAGGCGTACCCCAACCTGCTCGAGAACGTCGGCCTGGTCAAGGGCATCGTCGAGGCCGAGGAGGAACGCTTCTCCACCACGCTCAACAACGGCCGCGCCTACCTTGACGAGCAGCTCGCCGCGCTCGGCGAGGGCGAGCAGCTCCCCGGCTCCGCCGCGTTCATGTTGCACGACACCTTCGGTTTCCCCATCGATCTCACCGTCGAGATTGCCGAGGGCGCCGGCCATGCCGTGGACATCGAGGGCTTCGACGCCGAGATGGCCGAGCAGAAGGCCCGTGCCCGCGCCGCCGCCAAGGGCGACGCCTGGGGTTCCTTCAACGACGTGTGGACCGAGCTCGCCGACCAGCTTCCCGCCACCGAGTTCGCGGGGTATGACGAGGAGAGCATCGAGGGCGCCCGTGTCCTGGCCATCGTCGTCGACGGCGAGCGCGTCGAGCGCGCGGAGAACGTCGAGCGCGCCTCCGTGGTGCTCGACCGCACCCCGCTGTACGCCGAGATGGGCGGCCAGCAGGGCGACCACGGCCTGATCGACACCGACGACGCCCAGTTCTTCGTCTCCAACACCGTCACCAAGGGCGGCCTGTACGTGCACGAGGGTAAGCTCATCGGCGCGCTTTCCGAGGGCGACACCGTGTTCGCCGGGTACGACCTGACCCGCCGCGGCCTGCTCCGCCGCAACCACACCGCCACCCACCTGCTGGACGCCGCGCTCAAGGAGGTCCTGGGCGACCACGTCAACCAGGCCGGCTCCCTCGTCTCGCCCGAGAGTCTGCGCTTCGACTTCACGCATTTCGAGGCCATGACCTCCGAGCAGATCCACGCCGTCGAGGAGCTCGTCAACGAGCAGATCCTGGCCGCCAAGCCCGTCGTCACGCGTGTCATGGGCATCGAGGAGGCCAAGGCCTCCGGCGCCGTGGCCCTCTTCGGCGAGAAGTACGGCGACGTCGTCCGCGTCGTGTCCGTGGGCGAGGAGGACGAGCCGTTCTCCCGTGAGCTGTGCGGCGGCACCCATGCCGCGAACACCGCCGAGCTCGGCCTGTTCAAGATCGTCTCCGAGTCCTCCACCGGCTCCAATGTCCGCCGCATCGAGGCCGTGACCAGCACGGGCGCCATCGCCTATCTCGAGGGCCGCGCCGCCCTGGCCGAGTCCGCCGCCGCGAGTCTCAAGTGCCGCGTCGAGGAGGTCCCCGCCCGCATCGCCGCGCTCCAGGGCGAGCTGCGCGAGGTCAACCAGAAGCTCAAGAAGGCCCTCACCGGTGGCGGATCCGACGCCGTTGCCGCCGCCATCGAGAACGCCGCCGACATGGGCGCCTACAAGCTCGTGACCGCCGAGCTCTCCGGCCTTGAGGCCGCCGACCTGCGCAACGTGTGGGACACGGTGCGCGGCAAGGTCTCCGGCCCGTGTGCCTGCGTGCTCGCCACGGTGACCGAGAAGGGCGCCCCCGCGCTCCTGGCTGCCGCGACCGACGAGGCCGCGGCCGCGGGCTTCCACGCCGGCAACGTCATCAAGCAGATCGCCCCGCTCGTCGACGGCCGAGGCGGCGGCAAGCCCACCATGGCCCAGGCCGGCGGCAAGGACGCCGCGGGTGTGGCCAAGGCCCTCGAGGCCGCACGCGCTGCGCTCGACGCCTAAGGCAGACCGCATGGTGGCCCTCGCACTCGATATCGGCGGCACGCGCACCGGGATCGCGGTCTCGGACCGCACCGGGCGCGTCGCCATGCCGCTCAAGGTCCTCCCGGCAGCGGAGGTTGAGAACATGTCCCGCACCTTCCGCATGATCGTGGAGGACCATGAACCCGATGTCCTGGTGTGCGGTCTGCCGCAGACGATGGCGGGGGAGGAGGGCCCGCAGGCTGAGCGCATCCGCACGGTCGCCGAGCGCGTCGCGCGCTCATGCGGGCTCCCCCTCGAGTTCATCGATGAGCGCCTGTCCTCCACGGAGGCCAAGCGCATCCTTCGCGAGCAGGGTTTGAGCGAGAAGCAGATGCGCGGTAAGGTCGATATGATCTCCGCCTCCCTGTTTCTCCAGGCCTGGCTCGACTCTCAGCGACGAAAGGATGATCGTGGCTAACATACCCGGCTCCCCTCGCCACAACCAGGCCCAGCGGCCTGCGGGCACGCGCTTCCGCACGGATGCCGCCGGCGCCTCGCGTCCCGCACCCTCGGCAGCGCAGGGCCGTCCCGCCGCCGGCACGCGATTCTCGCGCGAGGCGCAGCAGCCCGTT
>ENA-UOJR01002285-UOJR01002285.1-human-gut-metagenome-genome-assembly--contig:-C115P-NODE-2285-length-13958-cov-43.635331_pt1 | contig 13958 bp, 15 predicted proteins | sample MGYA00242354_ERZ723901 | MGnify/ENA metagenome assembly ERZ723901
AAAGGTAGGAAATCCGCCCAAAAAACTGCCTATTTCCACGCTCTCGGAATTGTGGTAGAATGAAAAAGAGATATGTAGCAGGAGGTGGAAATGAAATGTATAACCTAAATTGGTCAAGAAGTGACCTCACCCGGCAAAAGCTGGGGACGTTCTGTGAATACTACGCAAAAATGTCATTAGCCTCTTATGGAGTGAGCATTTATACTTCCGAGGTTGATGACCATGGAATAGATTTTATTGCAGAAAGCAAGAGAGGTTTTTTGAAGTTTCAAGTTAAAACCATTCGCAAAGGAACAGGCTATATTTTTATGCGGGAGGAATATTTTGATATTTCAGACCAATCACTTTACTTGTTCTTGCTTTTGCTAAATGATGGCGAACACCCCATAGAATATTTAATTCCTGCGACCACATGGGATAATGACAGTAGTAATATTTTTGTTTACCATTCATACAAGGGTAAAAAGTCGAAACCAGAATATGGCCTAAATATTTCCGCCAAGAACATTCCGCAGCTCGAAAGATTTAAGTTAGAAAATATGATAACGGCAATATAATGAGGAACAAAATATGGCTTTAACCATACAAGAGCGATTGAAAGACCTGCGTGTGGAGTGTGGCTTGACGCTGGAACAACTTGCGGAGCAGACGCACCCCTCCAAGTCTGCGCTGGGCAGCTATGAAGCGGAGAACTTCAAGGACATCAGCCACTATACGCTTTCCTCCGGCGAGATCCAGACGGAGAGCGCCGCCCAGACCGGCACAGTAAGTACGGGCATGGGCAATATGGGCGGCCCCGGCGGGCAGAAGCCGGACGGAGCGCTGCCCTCCGGCGGCGGAGGCGGCCCAAAGCCGGACGATGATACCCCACGGTCAAAGCCGACGGGCGAGATGCCGCAGAAGGATAGCGGCAACGCCAAAGCCTGAAAAAAGCCAACTGAACGCAAATCACCAAGCCGTTGTGATACAACAGCTTGGTGATTTTGCGCAGTTATTGATCTGACAGCTCAAGTCTTGCGGCAGACACGGAAAAAAATCTTGACTTGTTGCAGTTCGAGTCCTATAATCAGCCTATTTTTTTGGTATGGAAGGAGCGTTTCCCCATGAACAAAGCAAATGCCCCTTTTCGCTATGACTACGTTGGCAGCTTTCTTCGCCCTGCCGGACTGAAGCAGGCGCGGGCAGACTTTCAAAACGGCAAGATCGGAGCCGATGAGCTGAAAGCAGCGGAGGATCAGGCAATCCGTGAGCTGGTTGCCAAGCAGCAGAGCGCTGGATACCACGTAATTACCGACGGCGAATTCCGCCGTGCCACCTGGCACCTCGACTTCATGTGGGGCTTTCACGGTGTGGGCCACAGCCGCACGGAGAAGGGGCTGCCGTTCCATGGAGAGAACGCAATGCTTGATGATACCTACCTCACCGGAGAGGTGGGAGTGGACAGCCATCCCTTTGTGGAGCATTTCCGGTTTGTCAAGGCGCTGGAAGACGAGAACACCGTAGCCAAGCTGACGATTCCCGCACCCGCTCAGTTTCTGGAGCAGATGGTCATGCCCTTTGCAATGGAAAATACCAGCAAATACTACCCCAACATTGAAAAGCTAGTGGAGGATCTGGCAGCGGGCTACCGCAAGGTCATTGATGACGTATATGCCGCCGGGTGCCGCAACCTGCAATTTGACGATTGCAGCTGGGGTATGCTGGTAGACCCCCGTGCCTGTCTGATCTTTGATACCGACGAGAAGGGGCTGGAGGCCATCAAGGAGCAGATGCTCGCCGCCAACAATCTGGCCATTGAAGGCAAGCCGGAGAATCTGGTCATCAACACCCATGTCTGCCGGGGCAACTTCCACTCTACCTACGCCAGCTCCGGCGCTTATGACAGCGTGGCCAAGACCCTGCTGGCCCGTGAGAACGTGACTGCCTACTATCTGGAATTTGACGATGCCCGCAGCGGCGGCTTCGAGCCTTTGGCCACTGTCAGCGGTGAGAAGAAGGTGGTGCTGGGCCTCGTCACCACCAAGCGTCCTGAGTTGGAGGATAAGGGGGTGTTCTTCGTCCGGCTCCGGTTCGGCAAATTGGATAAACTTCTCATTTGTTAGATAATCAAGGGAAATTTCCCGTTCCCATTTCTGCCGCAGCCGTATGATTTTCCCGATGGTGGTATAGCGAATGACAGCTTTACAAAAGGCGTTGTGCTTGCACCGGATATACTCTTGATAGGCGGCAATCTCGGTCATGGAAATTCCCCCTCTCTGAATAATAGTGCGGGGCGGCAGCACTCCGTGCTGTCGCCCCTTGATTGCCTATCTGCAAAGGCAGACGGGGCTGTCAACGGCGGCGCAAAGCAACGTTCATTTTACTGTTGACTGGCTCAGCTGGCTTTGTGCTATTGCCTTGTAGTAAACACAAATAGAAATGATTGCTGTAATCGCTTCCGTGATCCAAAACGCATTCCAGACGCCAACCGCTCCGAAAAACCTGCTGAGTAAAAACGCAGTTGGGATGATAACCACAACATACCGGCAAAGTGAAATCAGTAATGAAGGAGCGCCTTTTCCAAGTCCCTCCAGTGCGCCGGAAGATGTAACGGAAACCGCCGAGACGATAAAACCGGCGCCGATGATACGCAGGGCTGTTTCCCCGGTCTGGATTGTCGCTTCTGTGTGGGTAAACAGACCCATAAGCTGGCCGGGGATCAGCAGACATATCACTGTCCCAAGCACCATAATGATACCACTCATGCACAAAACGATCTTAAAGATCTGGCTGACCCGTTGGTGTTCCCCCGCGCCGTAGTTATAGCCGATCAGGGGGCGCATCCCCTGCACAATGCCATTCGCTGGAAGATAGACAAATGTCTGCAATTTGTAATAGATTCCCAAAACCAGAATATACACTTCGGAATATGCCGCCAAAATCGCATTGAGCGCCGAAATCAAAAGAGACGGAAGCGCGAGATTCAGGGTTGCGGGAATGCCGATGGAGTACAGCTTTATTACCATCTTTTTGCTGGGGAGAATGTACTGCCTGCGGATATGCACGCGAATTGGCCGCGCAAGATAGACTACAAGGTAAATCGTCAGCGTCAGAGCCTGTCCGATGCCGGTCGCCAGCGCAGCGCCTTCGATTCCCATTTCCGGGAATGGGCCATAGCCAAAAATCAGAACGGGATCTAAGACAATGTTTGTGATGCACCCGCACATCAGGCTTATCATGGTCGTTTTCATGTTTCCTACTGCCTGGAACAATTTCTCAAACGCCATGCTGACGGTAACAATGAGTGTAAAGGCGAACGCAACGACAGAATAGCGGACGCCAAGTTCAATGACCGCTTCGGATGAAGTAAACATCCGCAGGAAAACCGGCATGATCGTAATACAGCAGACTGTCATAACAACGCCATGAATCACGGCAAGCACAAGTCCCTGCGTGGCTGCCTGATCCGCTTTTCTGTGATCCCCCACGCCCAGATAGAAGGCGATCACTGCATTGATGCCAACGCCAAATCCAATTCCGGCAGCATTGATAAAATTTTGAACCGGGTAAACCAACGATAATGCCGTCATAGCCTCCTCGCTGATCTGCGCGACGAAAAAACTGTCCACAATGTTGTAGAGGGAATTGACCAGCATGGATAACACCATAGGCAGGGTCATGGATAAAATCAGCGGTAATACCGGCTTTTCTTTCATAAAAGTGTCGTTCATCATTTTTCCTTCCTGGAACACGTTATGAGATATTTTTGCGGTGATGCCATGCCATCATCACAAGAGCAACGAGTAAAGTGGCAGTTTCGGCAACCGGAAATGCAAGCCAGATTCCATTCAGATGGAACAATTTGTCCAGACACCATAAGGCGGGAACAAGGAAAAGCATCTGCCTGCATAATTGAATTGCCATGCTGGAACCTACTTTTTCCGTAGCCTGAAAATAGGTGGAAATCATAGTAGAGAGACCGCAAAACAGATAGCTGACCGCCATAATCCGCATAGCGGATATTCCAAAGGAGCGCATGGCTTCCGACGCCGTAAATAATCCCAAAAGCTGCGCCGGAAAGAGGATGAGGGTCAATGTTCCCAGTATCATCATACCGGAGACCAAAGCGGTTCCGTAGCGGAAAGCAGAGTGCAGCCTATCTCTGTTTCCCGCACCGTAGTTAAACCGCATAATAGGAAGGCAGCCCTGGATCAGCCCGTTGACCGTCATGACAATCAACTGCTGCACCTTAAAATACGCACCGAAGAAAGCGATTGCCGTATCGGAATAGGCGACCAGAAAAAAGTTTACAAAAGTCACCATAAAAGAACTAAGGGCATTCATAATAAAAGACGGCAGTCCAAGGGTGAAAATACGGCCAATCAGCCACTTTTGCAAATGAAATCCTTTGATCTTTATCCGCACTTTCTGCTTTTTGCCCAGCAGCAAGGCAAATGCCAAAATCATGGATAACAAATAGCCCGCAACAGTAGCCACCGCAGCGCCACGGATTCCCATAGCCGGAAAAACACCAATACCAAAAATTAGGAGCGGGTCGAATACAAAATTAACGACCACTCCTGCAATCTGGAAGCACATGGGAGCAACCATGTTCCCGGTGGCCTGTATCATCTTCTGGATTGCGATATGCGCCATGTTAGGAATTTGCATGAACGAACATACGCTCATATAGGCCATACTCAACTGATAAATTTCTTCATTATTGGTGAATGCCCGAAAATAGAGTTTCATAATCAGTAATGACAGAAGATTGAGCAAAGCACCAATTCCAAAGGCCAGTAACAATCCATGTGTGACGGTGGTATTTGCCTCATCCTGCTTTTTCTCCCCAAGATACCCTGCAATCAGTACATTCACGCCGACACCGATCCAGATAGACGCCGCATTCATCAGTGTTGTAATGGGAAACGACAGGGAAACCGCCGTCAAAGCATTTTCACTCAGCCGCGCTACAAACGCGCTGTCTATCAGATTATAGGAATATTGCAGAAACATGGAAATCAGCGGCGGTATCGACATTTGCCAGATGAGTTTTCCAACAGGAGCGACCGCCATTTTATTATTGGTCTGCATACTTTCCCTCCTCTCCACAAAGTGTCCGGCGCAAAAAATTGCGCCGGACAGCAGGATCATTAAATCCGAACGATATAGTTTTGTTTGCGTGCTGCGGGTTGACTGGCTTCCCGGGCTGGATACCCCAATGCAACCGCCCCGACACCGCGCAAGGTTTCCGGCAGCTTCCACTCCCGCAGGAGAGCCTTGCCACTTTCACTGTCAAAAATCTCACGTTCCCGATGTACCCATACAGTTCCCAGCCCAAGGGCATGGGCGGCGAGCATCATGTTTTCGAGGACGCAGCTTCCGTCCTCCACAAAGGTACTTGCGGAGCCATCTGCCAAAACCAGGATCACGACAGGTGCGCCATAATAAGGGTCTGTGTTGCTCCCCATCACTTCTGCGTTTAGTTTTGCAATCTCCCGCCTATATTTGGGGTCTGTAATTGCAATGATGGTTGGAGATTGATGTCCTCCGCCGGTAGGAGCGTAAGTCCCTGCTTCCAGTACAGCGTCCAAAGCCTTGGAAGGGACAGGTTCCGATTTATAAGCCCGTACACTACGGCGCGTCTTGATAAGAGACAAAAAATTTTTTTCCATACAGATATAGTCCTCCATTCTGCTAATACTTCCGAGATACAGGCAACAAAAAAGCCACACGGCTATCACAAGATAGCTGTGTGGCAAAAAGATGACCGAATCCGGAAAAAGTCCACTCAAATTTTACGCGTATTATTGTAGCATTCTTTCAGGAGACTGTCAAGCATCAATCATTACGGAATTGTGGCGTCTATCTGTTGTTTTTTGTGTTACTTTATGGCATATGAGAAATTCTGTCTGGTTTTGTACTCGTAGTGAGTGGGCATGTTCTCCCATTTGGAGGCCACCCACCAGTCCAATTCATTCAGTACGATATTGGATAGGATGCCGCCCTGCGGCGTTCCCTTAGTCGGGTAATCGCAGCTCATAGCTGGCTGGTTACCGGCTCTGCCTCTTTGACAACAGTTATATGTAATTTGACAACATTGATTAGAACTTTTACATTTAGGGGAAAATAGCGGAAATTATTCGGATAGCATTACTACCAATTTTTACTCGTGTTTTATTGCTGCAACAGAATATAACAGCAATCAATCGTCAGGTATTTTTCATAGGTAATTCATTTCTGTTATAATTCCATATACGGATTTTCAGAATCTACAAGTCCGACAATTGTTTTGCAACCCCAAATCCGCGCTATTCGCATCTGGAGTTCATCCTGCGCAGCAAGTACACGCTCGCAATTGAAATCTGTAAAACCATCAATGGAAAAGAATATGTCTGTGGAAGTGGAAGTGATTTTTCCGTTTTCGCTTTGCCTCCAAGTCCAGCGGCGGGTACGCACCTGCTGTCCGATTGCATGCACTGTTTTCAGAAAGCGGATTTGATGAGAAAATTATTGCAGAGGCGGAAAAAAGCAATAAGCCCGCGTTAAAGCCAAAACAAAAGAACACGATTTGAGGAAAAGCCACCCAGGGCATCCGAGATATTCGGATGCCCTGGGTGGCTTTTTGCGTTTCGCCAGAAAGGAGGCCATCACTATGGCAAGCAAGATCAGAAATCGCTTCACAGACACAGAAATGCAGATCGCCAGAGAAACGGACCTGCCGGAGCTGCTCTCCCACCTCGGCTATCAGGTGAAGCGCGTGGGACGCTTCCATACTACCGCGGAGATGGACAGCCTGCGGATCAAGGACCGCCGCAAGTGGTTTCGGTACTCGCAGAATACCGGCGGGGACGCCATTACCTTTTTGCAGCAATTCTGCGGCAAGAGCTTTCCAGAGGCTGTGGAGTACCTGCTGGCCTTTCACGGCAGGGCCAGAGACTCTCCCGCCAAAGCGGTGCCTTCCATCAAACGTGACGAGGTGCAAAAGCCATTTGCCCTGCCGCCCCGCAATGCAGATGACCGCAGGGTCTTCGCCTATCTCCGTAAGCGAGGTATCGCAGCCCAGGTGATCCGGCAGTTTCTGAATGCTGGGCTGCTGTATGAGGATGCGGTACATCATAACTGCGTCTTCGTCGGCAGGAATGAATCCGGACAGGCAAAGTACGCGGGACTGCGCGGCACCTATGATTTGGACGGTCACGGCTTCAAGGGAGACGCTCCCGGCAGCGACAAAAACACAGGCTTCTCCCTCCCGCACGATCCGCGCTCAGATTTGGTGCTTGTCTTTGAGGCACCCATTGATCTGATGAGTTACCTCACACTCCACAGAGACACAACTAACGCCGTTGATCTGTGCGGACTCTATGACGGCGCACTGCAGACCTATTTGCAGGCGCATCCGGAGATCCGCCGTATTGCGCTGTGTCTGGACGCGGACAAGCCTGGGCAGAAAGCCGCTCGGCAATTACAGGAAAAGTATCAGTTACAGGGGTATGCCGTTACCGTGGAGAAACCGCGCTGCGGCAAGGATTGGAACGAATACCTGCAAAAACGGCTTTGCAGCCGGGAAAGGGGGCGATAGTCAAAAGAACATCGTTTTCAACGCGGATAAAAAACAAAAAATATAAGGAGGACCTATGAATCTGAAAAAGAACCATTATTCCCGCAGAGCGCTGGCGCTGCTTCTGACGCTGGTCATGTGCGTGGGCATGATCCCCACCGCCTTTGCCGCCCAGCAGAACAGCTACCACGACCCCGCAGAACACTGGATGCAGGCATCCGGTCGAACCAATGAGCTGGACGCCAACAGTGTTGTGACCCGCGAGACCTTCAAGTGCGGTGAGTGCGGCAAAGCCACATCTTTTGAGGTGTTCCGCGTTCCCGAATATACCTGCAATGGTCAGCCGACACTTAGCCGCAATGTGAAATATTCGGATGGCACGATGGTAGATGGTGTCGGTAAGGGTGATACCATGGACGGCATCCCCGGCAAGGACGCCACCTATACCGGATATCACTATCCGCAAATTTGTCTAACAGATCCTGGGGGACTGTTTTCAGCATATCCGTCATGGTGTATCCGGGAGCGATGCAGTTGACCCGCACGGCCGCGCCCTTCCGGGCAAATTCCTTCGCCCGTGTTTTCGTGAGGCCGATGACACCAGCCTTGGCCGCGGCATAATTACCCGTCTTTTATCGCCTATAAATTGAAGTTATGGGGATCATGTAAAAAAGAGATCCCCGCTCATTTTGAACGGGGATTGGCAGCCACGGTTTGAAATTTTATGGGCGGAGTTGAAAAAGAAACACATCCGCACTATAATAAAAAAATTCTAAAATTTCTTCTGGACCGCTGTTTTTGTAGAAAGAAGGCCGCTTACGCCGCCGCGCTGGCCAGATAGGGGAGTTTCAATGAAGCTGATACAATTGGAATATTTTGTGCGAATCGTGGAGGAACAGAGCTTCACAAAGGCTGCGGAAAAGCTCTTTATTTTTCAGCCGGCGCTGAGCAAAGCGATACAATCTATGGAAAAAGAATTGAAGGTTTCTCTCTTTTCCAGAAATCCGGGCGTTGCCACCTTAACAGAGAACGGCAATACGGTATATAAATATGCCAAGGATATTTTGCCTTATTGCAGCAACAGAACAGACGAACTGATTGCCAGGCTTGGCAAGGCTAAGGAGCCGGTCAAATTTGGGCTTCCCCCCCTCTGTTGGAAGCGCGTTTTTCTCCAACGTTCTTCTCGAATACAACGAAAAATATCCGCAGATCGACCTTCAAATTTTCGAGGGGACCTCAAAACAGATCGAGGCTATGATCGTAAATAGTCAGTTAGACTTAGGCGTTGTGGTCGAGCCGTATGAAAACCCAGATATGGAGCTCAAAACGGTGTTTCGCTCAGACGCGGTTCTGGCTGTCGGAAAGAACCACAGATTTGCCAAGCGGAAATCAATCAGCTTTGCTGAATTGGATAGCGAACCAATGGTGTTGGTCTCCAAAGAATATATGTTTTACGATCAAATCTTACAGCGATGCGCGGAGGCCGGGTTTGTACCGCAAGTCACGTTTACTTCCTCCCAGTGGGATTTACTGCTGGAGATGGTGGCGGAGAATAAGGGCGTCACCATCATTTGCCGACCACTGGTGGAAAAGCTATACAGCGGCCGGGTCGTCTGCGTTCCATTGAAAAAGCCAGAGTTCCCATGGACCTTGGGGGTGATCGCGAAAAAGAACCGCAGTTTGCCCGGAGCCGCAAAAAGCCTTTGGGATTTCTGCGCGAAAGTGTAAAAACGAAAATGATAGGGTCCCCACTGAAATTCACTTAAATTTCAGTGGGGACCCTATCATTTTAAGCCATTGCGAATAAAAGTCCTTCGCAAAGTGGGCAAACAGTATGAAAAACTGGGACTACTTTTTGTTGGTTATAGCTGCACGCTGGATAAGCTGTCACACCTTCAGAATAAAATGGCTTTTGTGAAAGTCGAGCAAGCCCTCATCCCGCATTTTTCCAAGCTCCAGCGACAGTCCGCTGCGCTCCACACCGAGGTAATCCGCAAGCTGCTGGCGGGAGAACGGAATGTCGAACTCGTAGCCGCCCCGGCGCTGCGCCTCGGCGGAAAAATAGGACATCAGCTTTGCCCGGGTCGTGCGCTGGCCCATATGGGTGAGCTTTTCATTGAGCCGCAGGTTCTTCTCCGCCAGTTCGCCCAGCAGGTTGCGGATGATCCGGCTATGGTGGGAGCAGGCGGAGGGGCACACGCTCAAAACGCGCCTTACGCGCAAGAACATCACCGTCACCGCGCTCTCCGCCTCTACGCTCACGTTCAGCACCGCCCCAGGCGCGCAGGCGAACACCTCCGCGAAGGTCTGCCCCGGCCCGGCCTTGGAGAGGATGCTGCGGTTTCCCCAGATATCCTCCTGCACGACGAGGGCGCTGCCCGCCAGCACAAGGCCCACCTCCTCCACCGTGTCCCCGGCGCGGAGCAGGCGGGAGCCTTTGGGGAAGGTGCCGATCCTCGCCCCAAGGCAGGAGAGCATAGCGGCAAGTTCCTCGTCGGAAATGCCGGAGAAAAGCGCCGCCGTATGGAGCACCGGAAAAAATTCTTTCATAAAAAGCCTTCTTTCGTTGAAAATTCAACCGACTTGCTGATTTGATTCTATTATAATCAAACCACAAAAGCAAGGAGGTATTGCGATGAAACGGAGAATCATTGAAATCGATCAGGAGAAGTGCAACGGCTGCGGCGCCTGCGCCGCCGCCTGTCACGAGGGCGCCATCGCCATGGTGGACGGCAAGGCGCAGCTCATGCGGGACGACTACTGCGACGGTTTGGGCGACTGCCTGCCCACCTGCCCCACCGGGGCCATCACCTTTGTGGAGCGGGAGGCGGCGGCCTATGACGAGCAGGCCGTCATGGAAAATAAGCAGCGGAAAATGCGGAAAGAGGGCATGACCCTGCCCTGCGGCTGCCCCGGCAGCCAGTCCCGGAATATTCAGCGCCAGGACGCGCCCGCCGTGGAAACGCCGCAAGCCCAGCAGACGAGCCGCCTTTCCCAGTGGCCGGTGCAGATCAAGCTGGTGCCGGTGAATGCCCCGTATTTTGACGGCGCGCGGCTCCTCATCGCCGCCGACTGCACCGCCTACGCCTACGCCGCCTTCCACGAGCGGTTCATCAAGGGACACATCACCCTCGTGGGCTGTCCCAAGTTGGACAGCGTGGACTATGCCGAAAAGCTGACGGAGATCATCCGCAGCAACGACATCAAGAGCGTCACCGTCGTGCGCATGGAGGTACCCTGCTGCGGCGGGCTGGAACTGGCGGCGAAAAAGGCGCTCCAGCAGAGCGGGAAGTTCATTCCATGGCAGGTGGTCACCGTCACGGTGGACGGCAGGCTGAAGGAGGGCTAAAGCGGGACGCGAAAGGAGAATCGTTATGAAATACATTTGTACCGTCTGCGGTTGGGAATACGACGAAAGCGCGGGCTACCCAGAGGGCGGCATCGCCCCCGGTACGCCATGGAGCGAGGTGCCGGAGGATTTTGAGTGCCCCCTGTGCAATGTGGGTAAGGATTCCTTCGAAGAGGCGTGAGCTTTCTGCAAGAGAGGCAACGACTATGAGTTATGAAAACTGGAAGGACAAAATCGGCACATTCGAAGTGATGGACGTGCGGGGCAAAAAGCTGGACTTCTTCCCCGCATTGAAGGCAAAGGCTGCCGCGCTGAAAAACGGCGAAGGACTGCATATCATCCAGACCTTCGAGCCTGTCCCCCTGTACCCGGTGTTGGCTCTTATGGGCTTTGAACGTCACACGGAGAAGGTGAGCAGCAGTGAATATCACGTCTGGTTTTATCGAGTGAGGAAAGGAGAATAACCGCATGAGCTACGAAAACTGGAAGAATAAGGCGCAGGGGTTTCAGACCGTGGATGTGCGCCATATACAGGGCAGCTTCTTTGAAGGACTGAAGAAAAGAGCCGAGGCGTTGGAGGTGGGCGAGGGATTACACATCATCCAGACCTTTGAGCCGCATCCGCTGTACGCTGTCATGGAGGGCTTGGGCTACGAGCACCACACCGAGCAGCGGAGTGAGGCGGAGTTCCATGTCTGGTTCTGCCGTGTGGAGAAGAAGGAAGGCGACAGCTCCGCTCCCTTCAAGCCGCTGGCTCTTTTGAACTATCCCATGATCGATGAAAAGCTGGGGCAGATCGCCGTGGATTTTTGGGAGACCACATGGCAGAGCGAGAAGCGCGTACTGCCATACGAAACGCGGCTGCTGCTGTCCCTGACCAACGCTGTCGGTGCGGGCCGGATGCGGCAGGCGGCGCGGGAGCTGGTAAAGGCATATATCCACGGTGTGGAGAGCGCCGCGTTGGACGACGTGTTCGAGCTGCTGGCATGGAATCAGGGCATCGGTTTTTTCAGCAGCGAGATCGGCCCCTCGGCGCTGTTTCAGGCGTACAAGCTCATTAAAAACGGTGAGAAGCAGGGCAAGTCCCGGGAGGATATCTGCAGTGCGCTGCGCGAGAAATTCGGGGAGAAGAACCCAGAGATGCAGGTTCTGAACTAAAAAGCAGAAGGAGACGAACGACAATGGATAACAGGATGTTTTGTTTTCAGTGCGAGCAGACGGCAGGCTGCGCTGGTTGTACTGGAAAAGCCGGCGTCTGCGGCAAAACCGCTGAGGTGGCGGATCTTCAGGATCAACTGACTGGCGCTCTGATCGGACTGTCCCGTGCAGTAGATAATGCCCCGGATGCGAATGAGGGGACTTGGCGGCTGATGAGCGAGGGCTTGTTCACCACCGTCACCAATGTGAGCTTCAACGAAAAGACCATTCGGGAGCTGATCGATCAGGTACACGAGGAAAAGGCCCGCCTTGTTCCAGGCTGCTCCGGCTGCGGCTCCCGCTGCGGGCGAAACGATGATTTTGATATGAACTTGCTCTGGAACGCGCAGGAGGATATTCGCAGCCTCAAATCCCTGATCCTCTTCGGCGTGCGCGGCATGGCGGCTTACGCCCATCACGCTATGATGCTGGGTTATGCCGACGAGGAAGTGAACCGCTTTTTCGCCAAGGCTCTTTTTGCCGTGGGCGAGGACTGGGATATGGACGCGCTGCTGCCCATCGTGATGGAAGTGGGCGAGAAAAACCTCCAGTGCATGGCGCTTCTGGATAAGGCCAACACCGAAAGCTACGGTACGCCCGCGCCTGCCACCGTCCCGCTGACGGTGGAGAAGGGGCCGTTCATCGTCATCACCGGCCACGATCTCCACGATTTGAAGCTGCTGCTGGAGCAGACCGAGGGCAAAGGTGTCAACATCTACACCCACGGCGAAATGCTGCCTGCCCACGGCTATCCTGAACTGAAAAAGTACGCCCATCTCAAGGGCAACTTCGGCACGGCGTGGCAGAACCAGCAAAGAGAATTTGCCGGCATCCCCGCGCCGGTGCTGTTTACCACCAACTGCCTGATGCCGCCGAAAGCAAGCTACGCCGACCGCGTGTTCACCACGGCGGTGGTATCCTACCCGGAACTGACGCACATCGGCGAGGATAAGGATTTTACCCCTGTCATCGAAAAGGCATTGGAGCTTGGCGGCTACAACGAGGACAAGCCGTTCACCGGCATCAACGGCGGCGGCACGGTCATGACCGGCTTCGGTCATGGCGCGGTGTTTGGCGTGGCGGATCAGGTGATCGAGGCGGTAAAGAGCGGCGCGATCCGGCACTTTTTTCTGGTCGGCGGCTGTGACGGAGCCCGCCCCGGACGGAACTACTATACTGAGTTTGTCAAGCAGACGCCCGCCGATACCGTGGTGCTGACGCTGGCCTGCGGAAAATACCGCTTCAACGACCTTGACCTCGGTACCATTGGCGGCCTGCCTCGACTCATGGACGTGGGCCAGTGCAACGACGCTTATGGAGCTGTCAAAATCGCGCTGGCGTTGGCGGAGGCGTTCGGCTGCGGCGTGAACGATTTGCCGTTGTCCATGGTTCTTTCGTGGTATGAGCAGAAGGCGGTGTGCATTTTGCTGACGCTGCTGTATCTGGGGATCAAGAATATTCGCCTTGGCCCCACGCTGCCGGCGTTCGTTTCGCCCAATGTGCTGAACTACCTTGTAGAAAATTTCGGCATTGCTCCCATCACCACCCCGGAGGAGGATTTGAAACAGCTTCTCAAATAACAGCGCCTCAGGCGGCGGTGTAAGGGAACGTGACTCCCTTGACGGAACGATGTGACGATGCATACAAGGATGGAGATTGCAGTGATTTTTGAAATGAATATTGATTTTTCCTGTCTAAAGCGCTATAATCGGTATATACCGAAAACAGAAGGAGGAAGGCGTCCATGCCAAGACCGCCACGGTGCCGTCGGATTTGTGGCGTACCACAAGTTGACACCTTCTGCCCCAACGGGGGCAAGGATACCGAGCCGATCCTGCTGACGCTGGACGAGTACGAGGTCATTCGGCTGGT
>ENA-UOJR01002293-UOJR01002293.1-human-gut-metagenome-genome-assembly--contig:-C115P-NODE-2293-length-13922-cov-6.421865_pt1 | contig 13922 bp, 9 predicted proteins | sample MGYA00242354_ERZ723901 | MGnify/ENA metagenome assembly ERZ723901
GAGAATTCACCATGGCTAACCGCCACCTTCCTGCACTGCTCGTCATCATGGACGGTTTCGGTCTGGCGCCCGAGGGCGCGGACAACGCCGTGAGCGCGGCCAATACGCCCTTCATCGACGGCCTGTACGCGAACTATCCGCACACCACCCTCGGCGCTTCCGGTGAGGACGTCGGCCTACCCGACGGCCAGATGGGCAACTCCGAGGTCGGCCACCTCAACATCGGCGCCGGCCGCATCATCTTCCAGGAGCTGTCGCGCATCAACAACGCCATCAAGGACGGCTCCCTCAAGGAGAACGAGGTCTTCGTCAAGGCCATGGACGATTGCGCCGCCAACGATAAGACCCTGCACCTCATGGGTCTCATGAGCCCTGGCGGCGTGCATTCCATGCAGAGCCACTGCGAGGCCCTTGTCTCCATGGCCGCTGAGCGCGGCGTCAAGTCCGTCCGCATCCACTGCTTCATGGACGGCCGCGACGTCGACCCGCAGTCCGGTGCCGGCTATGTGTCCGAGCTCGTCGCCTTCCTCGCCGATGTCTCCGAGAAGACCGGCTGCGACGCCCGCATCGCCACCGTTTCCGGCCGCTATTGGGCAATGGACCGCGACAACCGCTGGGAGCGCATCAAGAGCGCGTACGATGTGCTCGTCAACGCTTCCGATGTCGAGGCCGATCCGGTCGCCGGGATCAAGGCCTTCTATGAGAAGGACCCGCGTGGCGACGAGTTCGTCGACCCCTTCGCCTGCCACAACGAGGGCATCCACGCCGGTGACGCCGTCATCTTCTTCAACTTCCGTCCGGACCGCGCCCGCCAGATGACCCGCGCTTTCACCGATGCCGAGTTCGATGGCTTCGAGCGTGAGAAGATCGAGCTGTCCCACTTCGTGACGATGACCGAGTACGACCCGTCCTTCGACGTCGAGGTCGCTTTCCCCAAGACGTTCCCCGAGAACGTTCTCGCCGACGTCATCGCCGCCAACGGACTCAAGCAGCTGCACACTGCCGAGACCGAGAAGTACGCGCATGTCACGTTCTTCATGAACGGCGGCATCGAGGAGCCCAAGGTCGGCGAGGAGCGCGTGCTCGTTGCCAGCCCCAAGGTCGCAACGTACGACCTCAAGCCCGAGATGAGCGCACCTACGGTCACCGAGAAGCTCGTGGAGGCCATCAACGAGGATCGCGCTGATTTCTACATCGTGAACTTCGCCAACTGCGACATGGTCGGCCACACCGGCGTGTTCGACGCCGCGGTCAAGGCCGTCGAGGCAGTCGATGAGGCGCTCTCCAAGGTCATTCCGGCCATCCAGGCCAAGGGCGGCTTTGCGCTGATTACCGCCGACCACGGCAATGCCGACCACATGTTTGATGAGGTCGATGGCGAGAAGAAGCCCTTCACCGCCCACACCACCAACCGCGTGCCGTTCATCATCGTGAGCGACACGGCAAAGCTCGTCGGCATCGAGGACGGTCGCCTGTCCGACATCGCTCCGACCATGCTCACCATGGCGGGCCTCGAGCCCAGCGCCGAGATGACGGGTCGCGCCCTCGCTGTTGAGGAGTAGCGCCTCGCGCATGTAGCGCATGGCCATCGCATGGCAGGCCGCCGCCCGACTCGAGCGGCGGCCTTTTGCGTGCGGCGCGCAACGCCCGCTCAGCAGGTGAAGGCGAGTGAAATTTCGCGGGAGGGCGGGGGAGTGTGCTACTATTGCACGCTGTACGTGAATTCTCATAAAGGAGCTTTTTGTGGGTCCGTTCCAGATTGTTCTCTTCGCCGTGTGGGCTTTGTCCACGCTTTTGCTCATCGCGCTCGTCCTCATGCACTCCGGCAAGGGCACTGGCGTCTCCGATATGATCGCGAGCTCCCTGTACAACGCGAGCACCGCCACGGGCGTCATGGAGAAGAACCTCGATAAGCTCACCGTCATCGTGGCCTGCATCTTCGCCGCATGCGTCGTGCTCGCCATGTTCTTCTTCCCGCAGGGTATCGTGGGCCTCTAACAGGCCGCGTCGTCTTACTTGGAGCCCCTCTCGGCCAAGCCGGGAGGGGTTTTCTTGTGGCCGGGGAAGGGCGGGCGCAGGCCTCGGCACGTGTTACAAAGTTGAAACAAAGGGTCGTGATCTCAGCCCTCATGTAGGGCTTTCTTATGTGATAAAGCGCTGTTAGACAAGCAAATACTGTGACAAACTAAAGAAAAAGTGCGTGGTTTGCAGGATTCCTCGTACTCTATCGTGCAAAAGTACGCTAAGGTATTGACCACATCGCGCGCGGATCGAACAGCCTTGCGTCCGACGCGTTCGAAAAGCGGAGTGGCACGTGTTCGCACCTCCGGTCGCACCAAAGGGGTGCGCACCCGGCGACCGCTTCGCAGCACCTGCATTATAAGGAGGATGGCATGGCTGATACTAAGATTTCCCAGCCCGTGATGGGTCGTCGCGCATTCGTTGGCGGCGCCATCGCTACGAGCGCCCTCGCTGCTCTCGCCGGCTGCGGCGGCGGTGGCGGCAAGGACGGCGGCAACACCGCTGCCGCTGGCGACAAGGTCATGAGCTTCTACCTCTCCGAGCCCGCGTACATCGACCCGTACAACGCTCAGGAGAACCAGGGCACCGCTATCGCCCGTGCCATGTTCGACGGTCTCATGACCTGGGATTGGGACAAGAACGCCGCCGTGCCCGTCTGCGCTGCCGAGGAGCCTGCTGTCTCCGAGGACGGCCTGGTGTACACCTTCAAGCTCAAGAAGGACATGAAGTTCCACAACGGCGATGCCGTTGACGCCGAGTCCTTCGTCCGCGGCTGGAAGCGCGTCGCCTCCCCCGACATGGAGACTCCCTCCGATATCTGCTACCACCTCGCTCCCGTTGCCGGCTATGCCGAGTTCCACGAGGGCACCACTGACGAGTTCACCGGCCTGAAGGCCGTCGACGACCTGACCTTCGAGGTCACGCTCGCCGCTCCCATGGCTGACTTCCCGGCTGTCTGCTGCCACCCCGGCCTGGTGCCCGTGCCGCAGGCCGCTCTCGACGACCCCAAGTCGTTCCTCGAGCAGCCGATCGGCAACGGCCCCTTCTACATGGACGAGCCCTGGAAGCACAACCAGTACATCAACCTCATCAAGTTCGAGGACTACCACGGTGAGGCCCCCAAGCTTGACGGCGTGTACTGCTCCATCCAGAAGGACCCGGACACCGCTTACAACGAGTTCAAGGCCGGCACCATCGATTTCGCCCAGATCCCGACGGGCCAGATCAAGGACAACATCGAGAAGTACGGCGAGTCCGAGGACGGCTACACCTCCACCCCCGGCAAGCAGTGCCTGCTCGGCACCGAGCTTTCCACCTACTACCTGATCCTCAACTCCGATGATCCGGTGCTCGCCGACGTCAACGTCCGTCGCGCCATCGGCCTGGCCATCAACCGCCAGAACATCGTGGACACCCTGTACGAGGGCTCCCGCGAGCCCGCCACCTCCATCATGCCCGCCGCCATCGATGATTCCGAGGAGAACGTCTGGAAGTACTGCAAGTACGATCCGGAGCAGGCCAAGAAGATCCTGGACGAGGCCGGCTACGCTGCCGACGCCAACGGCAAGCGCGGCCTTGAGGTCGCCCTCAACTACAACGGCGACGGTGGCCACGAGGACCTGATGTCCGCTGTTCAGCTCGATCTCGAGGCCGTCGGCTTCACGGTCGTGCATGACACCACCGAGTGGGCGACCTACCTCCAGAAGCTGGCCGATGGCACCTTCTCCGTCGCCCGTCTTGGCTGGACCGCCGACTACCCGACCATGGACAACTTCCTGTACCCGAACTTCTACACGGGCGCTGACAACAACTACGAGAAGTACAGCAACCCCGAGGCCGACAAGCTCATGGAAGAGGCCCGTCAGATCCAGGACGAGGAGGAGCGCAGGGCCGCGTGCCGCAAGATCTGCGCCATGATCGGCGATGACATGCCGGTCGTGCCGATCATGTACTACGCTCACAACTACGTCGCGTCCGATCGCATGAAGAGCTTCAATTACGACGCTCAGACCATCCCGCACTTCGAGACGGCTGAGCTCGCGTAGGTTCCACCGGACGAAAGTTCGATAGCGCCATGAACTGCAGGACATCGCGCACGCGGTGTCCTGCTTGCGTTATGTGGGGATATGAGAGTTCACGTGCATATCTACGCATAATCCCCGCAGTATTCCTTAACAGGTGACGTATAATTGCAATTTACGCTGCGTAGTACTGCAGCAAAGTGTAGTGTCCATGAGACTAGGGAGGGTATCGCTGTGCTCAGGTACATCCTCAAGCGAATCCTGCAGTTCATCCCGGTCTTCCTCGGCGTCACGCTCATTCTGTTCATCATGCAGAATGTCGTGCCCGGCGATCCCATCAAGTTGATCGCCGGCGAGAAGAAGCTCGATCCGGTTACCGAGATGAACATCCGCGCCGCTCACGGCTTGATCGTGACGGACGAGAACGGTGACATCGTGTTCGACGAGAACGGTGAAACCATCGAGACCCCCATGTGGGACCGTTACTTCAACTACCTGGGCGGTCTGCTCCATGGTGACCTCGGCCGTTCCTATCAGCGCGGCACGGACGTTTCGACCATGATCCTCGACGCCTACCCCTTCACGGTGCAGATCGCCATCGTCGCGATTGTCATCGAGGCGATAGTGGGCATCGGCGCCGGCATCATCTCGGCGATCAAGCGCTACTCCTTCTGGGACATCCTCGTGACCCTCACCACGTCGCTTCTCGTGGCCATGCCCGCCTTCTGGCTCGGTCTGCTGCTGCAGCTGATCTTCGGCATCTGGCTCAAGGATGTGACGGGCGGCGCCGTCGCGCTCCCTGTCTCCGGCGTTCCGGGCCCCCGCCCGATGTTCCCCGGTTGGATGTACTACATCCTTCCCGCGATCACCCTCGCCGCCGTGTCGACCGCCTACACCGCGCGCATCATGCGCTCGCAGCTGATCGAGGTCATGAATCAGGATTACATCCGCACGGCCAAGGCCAAGGGCCTCTCCAAGCGCTCCATCATCTTCCACCATGCGCTCAAGAACGCCCTCATCCCGGTTGTCACGTATGTGGGCATGGACTTCGGTGCGATGCTCGCGGGTGCCATCTTGACTGAGACCGTCTTCAACTGGCCCGGTATCGGCCAGATGACCTATCAGGCCATCACGCGCCGCGACTGGCCCATCGTCATGGGCTCCGTCACGGTCATCGTCATCGTGGTCATGGTCATCAACCTCATCGTCGACGTGAGCTACGCGTTCCTCGACCCGCGTATCCGCCTTGGCAACAAGAGTGAGAAGTAGGAGGCAGAGACGTGCAGTACCCTATGAATAAGATGGGCGAGCAGGTCCGCGCCGTCGCGGCCGAGTCTCATGTCGTCGCCGATGGCTCTGACAAGCCCACGCGCACCCTTTGGGGCGATGCCCTCAAGCGCCTTAAGAAGAACAAGCTCGCAATGTTCGCGATCATATGGATCCTCTTCGTCGTCGTCATCGCGGTCTCCGCGGACCTCTGGGTCCCGCAGGTACTCGGCGACCCGAACGCCTCCGACACCGCGACCATGGCCATGAACTCCCGCCTGGCCCCGTCCCTTGAGCATCCCTTCGGCACCGATACGCTCGGCCGTGACGTTCTCTCGCGCGTTATTTACGGCGCGCGCATCTCGCTGACCGTCGGTATCGTCGCCACGGGCATCTCCACGGTCATCGGTTTGGTGATGGGCGCCCTCGCCGCGTACTACGGCGGCATCTGGGACACGATCATCATGCGTCTCGCCGACATCTTCCTGGCGTTCCCGTACACCCTGTTCGTCATCGCCATGATCGCGGTCATCGGCAACGGCATCCAGAACGTGTTCATCGCCATCGGCATCCTCGGCTGGCCCTCGATTGCCCGCGTCTTCCGCTCCGCCATCCTCTCCGTCAAGGAGAGCGACTACGTCGACGCGGCTCGCTCCATGGGCGCATCTGACGCGCGCATCATCGCCCGTCACATCTTCCCGAACTCCGTCGCCTCCATCGTGGTCTACGCCACCATGAACATCGGCGGCGCCATCCTGACCGAGTCCGCCCTGTCCTTCCTCGGCCTGGGCGTCGTCCCGCCCAACCCGTCTTGGGGCACGCTCATCCAGGAGGGTCAGAAGTTCCTGCAGACCGAGCCGTGGCTCATGATCATGCCCGGTATCGCCATTCTTACCACCGTGCTTGCGTTCACGCTTCTGGGCGACGGCCTGCGTGACGCTCTCGACGTGAAGATGAAGGACGCGTAAACCATGGCTAAGAAGAAGAACGACAATCTCGTCGACCTTAAGACGCAGCCGATCCCCGAGGGTCAGCACCTGCTCGAGGTCGATGACCTCAAGATGTACTTCCACACCGAGGACGGCGTCGTGCACGCGGTCGACGGCGTCTCCTACACGCTCGATCGCGGTGAGACCCTCGGCGTGGTCGGTGAGTCCGGTTCCGGCAAGTCCGTGACCGCCATGACCATCATGGGCCTCATCTCCATGCCCCCCGGCAAGATCGAGGGCGGTTCCGTCACGTATCGCGGTCATGACCTGCTCAACATGTCCGAAGAGGAGATGCAGCACGTCCGCGGCAACGACATCGCCATGATCTTCCAGGACCCCATGACCTCCCTGAACCCGGTCTACAAGATCGGTCGCCAGGTGGGCGAGGGACTTCGCCTGCACCGCGGTTACTCCAAGGCCGAGGCTCTCGCCCGCGCCACTGAGCTTCTCGACCTCGTGGGCATCCCCGAGCCCGAGAAGCGCGTCAACGAGTATCCGCACCAGTTCTCGGGCGGCATGCGCCAGCGCGTCATGATCGCCATGGCTCTCGCCTGCGACCCCGATATCCTGATCGCCGACGAGCCCACCACGGCGCTCGACGTCACCATTCAGGCCCAGATCATCGAGCTCATGCAGGAGATGCAGGAGAAGAACGGCAACGCCATCATCATGATCACCCACGACCTGGGCGTCGTCGCCGATATGGCCGACAAGATCATGGTCATGTATGCCGGCCACCCGGTCGAGTTCGGCACCGCCGATGAGATCTTCTACGAGAGCCGCCATCCCTACACGTGGGGCCTCATCCGCTCCATCCCGGAGCAGGCGACTGACGAGAAGAAGCCCCTCACGCCGATCCACGGCAACCCGCCATCGCTCGTGAACCTTCCCAAGGGCTGCGCCTTCGCGCCCCGTTGCCCGTATGCGACGGAGCTTTGCCACAAGGAGCGCCCGAAGAAGTACGTCATGGATAACGGTCACTATTCCGAGTGCCATTACGCCGATGACGATGCGTTCGTGAAGCAGTTCGCCCCGGACACCTCTCGTTCCCGCGGCACCATCCCGACCGTCATCCCCGACGATGAGAACGTCGCCGCCACGAAGGGAGGCGAGGCCTAAATGGCAGAGAACAACGTTCCGCTGCTCAAGGTCGAGCACCTGCACAAGGAGTTCCCCACCGGTTCCGGTTTCCTGGGTGGCAAGTTCTCCAAGAAGGTCGTTTCCGCTGTGAATGACCTCTCGTTCGAGATTCGCGCTGGCGAGACCTTCGGTCTCGTCGGTGAGTCCGGTTGCGGCAAGTCCACCACCGGCCGCGCCATCATGCACCTCGACCCGCCGACTTCCGGCAAGGTGTATTTTGAGGGCAAGGACATCTCGAAGATGAGCAAGAAGGAACTCAAGGCCATGCGCCGCGAGATGCAGTTCATCTTCCAGGATCCCTACGCCTCGCTCAATCCTCGTATGACCATCGGCGAGATCGTCTCCGAGCCCATGGTCATCCACGGGATCGGCACCCCGGAGGAGCGCATCGAGCGCGTCCGCGAGCTGCTCGAAGTGGTCGGACTCAATCCCGAGCACATCAACCGCTATCCGCATGAGTTCTCCGGCGGTCAGCGCCAGCGCGTCGGCATCGCCCGTTCCTTCATCCTTCGCCCCAAGCTCATTATCTGCGATGAGCCCGTGTCCGCGCTCGACGTGTCCATTCAGGCCCAGGTTCTGAACCTCCTGAAGGACCTTCAGAAGAAGTACGGCACCGCCTATCTCTTCATCGCGCACGACCTGTCCGTCGTTCAGCACATCTCTGACCGCGTCGCCGTCATGTACCTCGGCAAGATGGTCGAGCTCTCCGATTGGAAGAGCCTGTACGCCGAGCCGAACCACCCGTACACGCAGGCGCTGCTTTCCGCTGTTCCGATTCCCGATCCGGATGTTCAGAAGAACCGCAAGCGCATCATTCTCGCTGGTGACCCGCCGAGCCCGATCGATCCCCCGAGCGGTTGCCGTTTCCATACGCGCTGCCCGATCGCCCAGGCCAAGTGCTCCGAGGAGTCCCCTGAGTTCCGTGAGATCGGCAACGGCCACTTCTGCGCGTGCCATTACGCCACCCCGTTCCCCATCAAGGAATCGCACATCGACCTGTAAGGTCCCTTCGCCCGCACATCGCGCAGATGCGATGTGCGGGTTTTCTTTTTCGGCGTGTATGGGTCGGTCTTCGCGTCAGGCTGGATAGTAGGTGGATTGCGGGCCGGTGCGCACCCATATGCATTAGAGTGATGTGCATGAGTGACATCGTTCCTAGATTTGGAGGGGCGCGAGATGATCGATAGGCGCACGTTACTTGGAAGTGCGGCATGCCTGGCCGCGGGCATGGGTCTTTCCGGCTGCGGCCGAGTCGATGACGGGCCGGCAAAGGGCGCCGAGGCGGTGCCGACGTCTTGGGCCGCCGTCCGCATTTCCGAGCCATCCGCAATCGACCCTCTGACCGCGTCCGACCGCGCCGGCCTCCAGGTCCTCCGCGCTTTGTACAGCCCGCTCACGCGCGTTGTCGACGGCAGGGCCGTCCCTTGTGCCGCTCGTGGCTTCGAAGTCTCGGAAGACGCGCTCTCAATCAGTTTCAGGCTGCTCGACGGCGCCGTGTTCCATAACGGCGAGGCCGTGACCGCCTCTTCGTTCAAGCGGGCCTGGGAGCGCATTGTGCGTCCGATTGATGCGGCCGTGGATGGCTCCGCCAAATCCGATGACGCAGAGTCCCGTCATGGTCGATGGTGCGCCCTGCTCTCCTCCATCGAGGGCTATGAGGCCCTGTACGAGGGGAGGGCTTCCGAGCTCGTGGGGTTGCGCTGCCCGGACGACCTTACGCTGGAGGTCTCGTTCACAAGGCCGAGCGCTTCATTTCCCACGTTTGCGTCTCATCCCGCCCTCGGACCTGTGCCCTCGTCAGCGGATGTCGACCCCGAGGGATATGCGTCCAAGCCCGTGGGAAACGGTCCATTTAAGCTCAAGCGCGCCTGGAGTCAGGGCGATGCCGACATCCGCCTCGCCCGATTCGATGGCTGTTCCACCACCCCAGCCCTCGCAGAGGGCCTGCTATTTTCGATACAGGGCGATGTGGCGTCGGCGTACAACCAGTTCCTCGCGGGCAACCTGGATATATGCGATGTGCCCGTAGACCAGCTCAGAGATGCGGAGAAGGCGGCAGGGCCCTCGACCGATCCCGCTGCCATGAAGCCGGGGGAGCGCCTCGCGCACGGCGCGGAGTCCGGCTTGACGTACCTGGTGTGCAACACGCGCGCCGTCCCCTTCAGCCTGCCCGAGTTCAGGCGGGCCGTCTCGCTCGCCATCGATCGCGAGGCGCTTTGCCGTAAGGCCCTCGCATTCAGCGCGGAACCCGCCCAGGGCCCTGTCTCGACGTGTGCGGGCGGCGCGTCCCCGTGGGAGGCGTGCTTCTACGACGCGGAGAGGGCGGCCGAGGTCGTCGAGTCGCTCCGAGAGCGCGCTGAGGACGGGGAGGAGCCTTCGACCGAGCTTGGGTCGGCTGAAGCGCCTGCGGCCGTTCAGGCGGAGCCGCTGGAGCCCTTGGTGCTCGACTTCACGCTGTTGCATCGCAAAGGAGGGACGCAGGCGCGCATGGCCGCCCAGATAGCCGCGGATCTTCATCAGCTGGGCGTCAACGTGAAGACTTCCGCTCTGGATGCGGAGGATCTGCTCGAGCGTTACGGGTCCGGGGAGTTCACGTGCGGCTTGGCTACCCTCGATCCCGCCGTGGCGACCGCCGAGGCGGTTGCCGACGCGCTGTTCGGCTCGGATTCGCCCCGAGCGGGCTGGACGGGTTGGGAAGATGCGGATCTTTCCGCCTCCCTCGAGGGGGCGGCCACGCTGACCGATGCTCCCGCGCGCGCCGCACGCGTCGAGGAGGCGCTCGCGTTGGCCGGTGCGGGCCTGCCGGTCATTCCCCTGGTGCATCCCGCGTACACCAAGATCGCGGATGACCGCGTGAGCACCGCGAAGGTGTGCCCCGACGGCACGGTCGACCCCCAGTCGATCGAGTTGGCATAGGCCTCGATCGCGTTTCGCGGAGCGCGAAAAACTTTTTCAAAAAAGTCTTGCGCGAATGGATGAAGTCGGGGTATTATCTTCCTCGTTGCGAACGCGGAAACGCGAACGCGGTAAACGTCGGAGTGGCGGAATTGGCAGACGCGCTAGCTTGAGGTGCTAGTGACCATTTCTCGGTCATGCGGGTTCAAGTCCCGCCTCCGACACCACGCATGAGATACGCGAGCCCGCAAGGGTTCGCGTTTTTGCTATATATCGCACGCGGCCGTGCAATGCCCGGCGCAGGGTCCGGGACGAACGGAGCCATCTCGCGCCCGCGTCGAACGCATATGGCGGAGGTGGCGCATGGAGCACATGCACAACGATGAATTGAGCGATGTCGCCCGTCTTGTGGAGGTGACGAGCGATGCCGTCGCCATCTGCGACGTCGATGGCGCGGTCCGCCATGTGAACAGGCAGTTCCTCGCGCTGCGGCAAGCTGGCCGCGAGCAGGTGATCGGGGCCGACATAAAGGACCTGCTGTACAGCACCGGATTCGAGCGCGCCCAAGGCCATAGGGTTCCCTTTACGGCCGATGGCGAGGAGAACACGCTGATGCTCAAGCTGCGCGACGGGTCGTTCATCCCGGTCCACGTGCGCGCCATCGAGTTGTCGCAAGAGCAGGAGGGCGGCGGCACCGGGCACCGCTACGTGGTCGCCATTCGCAGCCTTGAGGAGCAGTACGCGCACGATAGGAAGACCCAGCGGCTTCTGTCGGAGCTCCAGGCCGCCAACAAGCGCCTTTCGGGCACGCTGTCGGTCATCATGTCCACCGTGGGCTCGAGCAACATGTCGACGCTTCTCGACACGGTCCTCAACCGCATGACCGAGACGCTCGACGCTGCCGGCGCGACCATGTACTTCGCGGAGGGCGGCGGCTTCAAGCTCCGAGGCGTCAGCGAGGGGCTCCTGCGCACGTACGTCCCCGATTTCATCCCCTATGGCGCGGGCATCCCCACGCATGTTCTGCGCGAGCAGCGCGCATGCCGCCTCTCCCTGGTGCCCGGCGCCGCGGGCGACCCCACGTCGCCCGGTTCGTTCTACGACCTTGACGCGCGCGTTCGCCATAACCTGCGCCTGCAGGATATGCCGCCGTTCAAGACCATGATTGCGGTGCCCGTCTACTTCGGCACGCAGGTGCTGGGCGTGGTCGAGCTCGGCTGGTCGCGACCCTGCAGCCCGCGCGTCTACGATGTGCGCGTTCTCGAGGTGATCTGCGATTACCTGTCCATCGAGCTCGTCGGCGTGGTGAGCAGCCTGCGCGCGGCCCGGGCGTCGGGCCTCACGCGGTCCCTCAGCCGGATCCGCGAGTTGCTATACGCCAACGGGAAGGACCCCGTCGCCGCGTGGACCGAGATGACCGATGAAGTGCGCGGACAGCTCTCCTGCCGCCTGCTGCCCGTCCTGCACGATCTGGAGCGCGGTGCGTACGTGATCGCTCGGGAGGGGGGCGGCAAGATCGACCTGCCCCGTGACGTCGAGGAGATGTTCTTCTCGATCACCGCACCGGCGGCCCGCGTCGGGGCGCCCGCGTCCGCCGACCTCTTGAGCGAGGAGTCGGGCCCGCTCGCCGTGCCCGAGAAGCCCAAGCAGATCCGCCTTGCCCGTGTCGACCGCATCACCTGGGTGGGCGAGTGGCTCGAGCGCCATGGCCTGCCGTGCCAGGGCGTCTTCGTGGACATGGGGCATGATTCGGGTGAAGGCGCCTTCGTTGAGGACGACGGGCCCTTCGCCACCGTGCTGCCCCCGAGGCGCTTCCTGTTGCTGCGCGATGGGTCGCAGGAGCCCGTGGACGACATGGAGTTCGATTACCTGACGCACCTCGCCCACGACTTCGAGCTCATCATGGACGGCGCGCTCCAGAGCAAGAGCGAGCGCCGCATAGCCCAGACGCTGCAGGCGGGCATGCGCAACGACCTGGGATCGGTTCCGGGGCTCACGGCGGATTCACTGTATTCCTCAGCCACGCGGCAGGCGCTCGTGGGCGGTGACTTCTACACCCTCATACGCCTGCCGGACGACCGCGCCGTCATGATCTTGGGCGACGTCTCGGGCAAGGGCGTCGAGGCCGCCTCGATGTCCGCCCTGGTCAAGACGGCCCTGACCGCCTACGCGTGGGAGGGCGCCAGCCCTGCTCGCATGGCGCGCTCACTCAACCGCATGCTCATGAGCTTCTCGCGCGTGGAGACCTTCGTCACCGTGTTCATAGCGAAGCTCGACTTGCGACACGGGCGCGCGACCTATTGCTCCGCGGGCCATCCGCCCACCGTGGTGCTCCGCACGGATGCCTCCGGTGGGGTCGAGGCGGAGCTGCTGAGCGTGCAGTCGGGCGTGGTGGGCGCCTTCTCGTCCATGGTGTACGAGAACGGCGCGTTCTCGTTCTCGCCCGGCGACATCATCTTCATGTACACCGACGGTGCCATCGAGGCCCGCGACGCGCAGGGGGAGTTCTTCGGGGAGGCCCGTCTGCGCGAGGTCCTGCTGCGGGGGGCCTCCGAGGGGGTTGAGGGGCTGTGCGGGCACGTGCTCGATGAGCTCGACGCCTTCACGGGATCGGCTCTCGACGATGACATCGCCCTGGTCGCGCTGCGCGTCGATTGACCGTGGGCGCTGGGTGCGCGTCGCGTCGGTATCGAGTGCGGGTGAATGGGGAACCATAGCTTCATGAACGAATGGAACGACATAGCGGTGATCGCCCCGGTGCGCGATATCGATATCGCCACCGTGCCGCACCTGCGCGAGCAGGTGGACTCGCTCATAGACGGGGGAGTTCGCCGCATCCTGGTCAACTGCCAGAACGTCGAGTTCATCGACTCGACCGGCTTGGCGTTCCTGCTGTCGCGCGCCCGCGTGCTTCTCGCGCGGGAGGGGCTCCTGTCGCTGGTCAACACGTCGAGGCAGGTGACGCGGTTTCTGCAGATTGCCCGCCTGCTCGACGTGCTGCACGTGTCGACGGCGGAGAGGCCTCCCATCCCGGTCCTCGCCCCCGATGCGCCCCCCTTGTGGAGCAAGACGTTCACGATCCGAGCCGGTGTGGAGAACCTGGGGGCCTACCGCCATCGCGTGGCCGAGCTGCTGGGCACGCTGCCCCTTTCGCGCGATGACTGCTTCGACACCGCCCTCGCGGCGGGCGAGGCCCTCTCGAACGCGTACGACCACGCTTGCGGCGGGGAGGGGAGCACCATGTCGGTGATTGCCTATGCGGATCGCGTGGTCATCGAGGTTCGCGACTGCGGATGCGGTTTCGAGATAGGGGACGACGAGGAGCCCGTCGAGAGCCGCGAGCGCGGTCGCGGCATACGGCTGATGCGCATGCTGGTCAACAGCGTGGAGGTGCGCCGCAGAACGGATGCTCCGGGCACGGAGGTCCGCCTGATCAAGCTGATCTCGTAAGGGTCGTCTCACCGTGGGGGCCATGGGACGAAAACGAACGGGCGCCCCGAGGGGCGCCCGAAAGACGATCGCATGGAGGCGGCTCCCGGATTCGAACCGGGGGTAAAGGCTTTGCAGGCCTCTGCCTTACCACTTGGCC
>ENA-UOJR01002294-UOJR01002294.1-human-gut-metagenome-genome-assembly--contig:-C115P-NODE-2294-length-13919-cov-7.860574_pt1 | contig 13919 bp, 10 predicted proteins | sample MGYA00242354_ERZ723901 | MGnify/ENA metagenome assembly ERZ723901
CTACCGCCATCATCGTGACCAACGGCGATGACATGGGCGAGCTGAAGATGCTGGCTGAGGGCGATGTGCTGGCAGGCACCCCGCTGTTCAAGTTCTGATCGTAATCGTAAAAGGCGTGAGCTTCCATTCGGAGGCCCACGCCTTTTTTGTTATTCCTTTTCTTGTTTATATTTCAGCGCCTTCTGGGCGAAATGTCCATCGAAGAACTGGATGAAGGGGCCAAAGGCGATGATGATAACACCCACCACCATGCCGATGATGCGCCGTGCCGAGGGAGCCTGCCGGGGCTTGTTCATGACCTCCTTCTCTTTCTCCTTCTGTTTTTCACCATTCTGTTGTTTTTGTGTTGAAAATTCAGGCCTTGAGTCGTGCTTCAATGGCCGTCTTATCCAGCCCTTCGCCAATGACGATGAGCACATCCTGTCCCTGCGGGATGGGGGCCAGCGTTTTTCCGGCGGCGGTGGCGTTCAGTTCCAGCCAGCCGGTCTGCCCGCCCGGGTCCGGCGCAAAGCCCTTCACCCGCAGCACATGGCCGCAGGCGGCATCCGCAAACAGGCGGTCTGCCGCAGCCTGCAGCTGCTGCAGCGTCAGATGCTGTTCCAGAAAGCAGAGGGACGAAAAGGCTTCGTGCTCGTCAAAGTGCAGCTTTTCGCAGCTGGCCTGCCGGTATCCGCAGGACGCAAGGGCGGCAAGGTCGGCTCCGGTGAGCTGCGCCCAGTCCTTTGTCAGGATCTCCTCCGGCGCAAAGCGGCGGGAGCACTTGCAGCCTTCCAGCGCCCGGGTCAGGTGGGCCGCTGCGGCGGCTGTCTGGGCCTGCCCGGCCTGCCGGGTACGGCTGAGCAGCACCCGGCCCGCGTTGGCGGTCTCGGATGCCAGCAGATACTCTGCCTGCGGGGACAGGGTCTCGGGCAGCATGGCGTCCACAATGGCGATCACATTGCCCACCTGATACCAGCGGTCCAGCGGGTCGTCCCGCAGCACGTCAAAGAACTCGTCCACATCAAAAATGCCGCTGGGTTCCACCACTACCCGGTCGAACCCGCGCATGGCCATGGCAATGAGCTTGGTGCGCATCCGGCGCTGGTGGGTGTCGCAGTCGCACCCGCCGCTGATGGTCTCAAGGTCGCAGCGGGGGCCCAGAAGATCCTGCACCAGCATCGCGTCCACATTCACGGCCCCAAAGTCGTTTTCCAGAATGCAGACGTTGTGGCCCTGTTCCACCAGATACCGGACATACCGGCGCAGAAAGGTGGTCTTTCCTGCCCCCAGAAAGCCGGTGATAAGGTCTACCTGTACCATGATAAAAAGCACCTCCCGTGCTGTTTTTGCTCCCGGCCGGGCATCAGCCGCAGTCCGAGCTATGGCTGTTTTCGATGATCTGCCGGGCAACGGGCGCGATCCGGGTCGGGATGTTGGCGGGCTTTGCAAGGAAATAGCCCTGCAGGCCGTCCACGCCCAGCTCCAGCACCTTTTTCAGCTCCTCGGCCGTCTCCACGCCCTCGGCAATGATCTGCATGCTGCGCGGGTGGGCATAGGCCACGATGTTCTGCACGATCTGCTGTTTGTCGGGGTCGGTGTCGATGCCGCGGATGATGGTGAGATCCACCTTGATGAACCGGGGCGAAAGCTCCAGCAGGCTGCCCTCGTTGGAGTAGCCGCTGCCATAATCATCCAGCGCGAACATGCCGGAAGAGCTCGGCGCACGGCGCTTTGCCTCCATTGCTTCCCGGTCGATCGCCTCTTCCTCGGTGATCTCGATCACCACCTGGCGGAGCAGCTCATGCCAGCGGCTGTCCATATACTCGCAGTCCTCCTGCGGCAGGGCAATGCTTGCAATAGAGTTGATGAACAGCAGCGCGTCCCTGCGCACAAGACCCTCGCTGCGCAGGTGGTCAAAGGTCTCCAGCGACTTGAAGAAGGTCAGCCGTTCGATCTCCTGCAGTGCCCCCTGCTCCCGCGCCAGCTTCATAATGGTGGCAGGCGAACGCAGTCTCTCCATATCGGAGCGCATCAGGGCTTCGTAGGCCATCACCCGGCCATCGTAGGCCGAGAAGATGGGCTGGAACATATAGTACACCCGTTCCTCGGTAAGCAGCTGCTGGAAGTCCCGCCGCAGCTGTGCGGTCTGGGCTTCCCTGCGGTAGCTTTCCATGCTGAACTCCTGCAGGCAGCCCTTGTGGGAGTGCTTGACCTGATACAGCGCAAAGTCGGCATATTTTTTCAGGGTCTCCATGTCCCGGCTGTCCTCCGGGTACCATGCCATGCCGCCCGAGATGCTGATGCGCAGTTCGCTGCCGCCGGGCAGCACCGCCACGCTCTTCTGCATGGCGTCGCTCAGGATGCGCACCTTTTCCCGGATCTGCTCCCGGCCGGGATAGCCGTAGAACAGCAGCATGAACTCATCGCCGGACAGGCGGGCCACCACCGTGCCGGCGGGGGTGTTCTCTGCCAGACAGAGGCCGGTGCAGTGGATGTACTGGTCGCCCCAGTCGTGGCCGTAGGTGTCGTTGATGTGCTTGAGGTTATCCAGATCCATCATCAGCAGGGCTGCGGTGCCCAGCTGCTGCGGGTCCTCAAACAGCTCCCCGCACACCCGCTGGAAGGCCTGACGGTTGTACAGGCCGGTGAGGATATCGTAGTCCCGTTCGTGCTCGATGCGCAGGCGCTCCAGCGTGGCGACGGTGACATCCTCGGCCAGACCCACCTGCACGTTCCAGTCTTTGGTGACGCGCAGCAGAACGTAGCGGGTCTGGCCGTCCTTGCGGATGGTCAGCAGCTTGTCTCCCCTTGCCGTGGTGGTGCAGGGGCGGGAAAGCTGGATCCGGGTCAGCGTTTCCTCAAAGTGACGCACGCTCAGGAAGCGGTCCGCAGGCTGGGGTTCGCCCAGCAGGGGAAAAAAGTTATCGGTAACATATACGCTGCCGGTGTCGAACCGCAGCTCATAGCCGCCCAGCTCCACACTGGCCATATCCATGATGCGCAGAAACTTTGTGGAGTTGTTCAGCAGCTCGCTGTTCAGGCTGGTCAGTGCATCGGCCAGACGGTCCAGCTCCCGGATCTTTGTATGGGACAGCTCCGGGAACTTCTTTTTCTCCTGCCCGTCCACCACCTCGTAATACAGCATCTCCACCGGGCGGGCCAGCTTGCGGGCGATCAGCAGGCTGCTCAGCATGCCCAGCACCAGCGTGCCCACCACCACAGCGGTGAGCACATGCCGGACATTCTGCGCAAAGGCAAACAGCGTCTGGCTGTTCACCGCGCCGATCAGCAGCCAGTGCTCATCCGAGAAGGGCGCGTTGCGGCTGTACAGGCTGATGGGCATTGCCACCGCGTAGTAATCCCGTTTGTGCAGGTTCAGCCAGCAGCCGTCTGCCCGCCTCTCGCAGCGCATCATGCTTTCCGGCTCTTCCAGTGCATCGCTGTCCTGACTGGACGTGACCAACTTGCTGACCACGAATTCCTCGGCGTCCTCCTCCGCAGTGGTGGACACCAGAAAATACGCGCCGCTTTTCTCGTTCTGCAGCTCTGCATAGGGCATTTTTTCCTGCACATAGCTGGTGAGCAGCTCCACGCCCACCACGCCGTACACCGTGCCGTCCGGCAGGATCAGCGGCTGAGAGTAGGCAATGGCCGAGCGGTCATCGCCCGAGATCGTGTATGCGCTGGTGGTCCAGCGGCCGTAATATTCCTCGCTCAGGCGGGCATTGTCCTCATAGGCCCGCAGGAACGGTTCCTTGAAAAAGCCCCGGCCCTTCAGGCCGTAGTAGCGCAGGACAGGCTGCCAGCTTTTATCGGTGGTGATGCCCAGCGCCTTGACCACCGCCGCGCTGCCGCGCTCGATCAGCAGGTCGGCATTCTCCTCCGAGGGGCGGGCGTCCGGGTCCAGATCCCGCAGATAGATGCCGGGCACACCGCTGCCCACATCCAGAAGGCGCAGGTCCTCGGTGTTCAGCACCACAAAAATGCCGGTGACAGACCGTGCGCGCAGGGTGTTGACCAGCTCCGGTGCAATGGCGGCAAGCAGCGCGCTGCTCTGTTCGCTGTCGGTGTTCAGGGCATCCAGATCCAGACGGCCCGTGTTCACCATGGAAAGGGTGGCCCGGTCGATGTAGTCCGAAAGATCGGTCAGGTCCTGTGCATTCTGCATCAGGTCCTGCATGTAACCGACGCGGTTGCGCACCTGCATGGCAAGCATGTCCTTTGCGTTCTGGTTCAGCCTGCCGCCCACATTGGTGACGTAGATGCTGATGACGAGCAGCAGGATCTCTGCCACCAGTACCAGCATCATCGCCCCGAAAATGGTGCGGAAGATCGGTTGTGTCTTTTCTCCGCGCCGGGGCGTCTGTGTGCCCTGCGCTGCCCGCCTGTGCAGCATCATTCCTCACCTCTTTTTCTCCGTATGTCCCGCGCAGCTCAGCCCTCGTACTGTGCAAGCTTTGCGCAGATGTCCTGATACCATGCCTCAAAATACTCGTCGGTCAAAAACTCGGCCTCTGCCTCGGCGGCGCTCTGGCCCTCGGCAATGCGCTGGACCACCGTCTCGCGGTCCGCTGCGGCAAGGTCGCTCAGGCCGTATTCCAGCACCTTGCGGGCGCTGCTGCCGCCTGCAAAGGCGTGGGGCGTATACAGACGATTCCCGTTCACCGTATCCACCGCAACCGCCAGCGTCTGCTGCATGTTATCGTCCAGAGTCAGGCCGCTGGCAAGGATCTCCTGCATATCGTTGGCCTTCCGGGTGACAGGCAGATAGCCCGAGCCCACCGAGAACGCAATGTTGTTCTCTGCCCGGACGAACCATTTGAGGAACTCCACCGAGGCCTTGACCTCCTCCTCTTTGGCTGCTGTCACCACCATGCCGGCACCCTGCTGCACCGCTACCGCCTCGCCGCCTTCAAACTGCGGGGCGGGCAGTGTCTTCAGGCTGATCTCATGGCTCTGGTTGGCGTCGTTCGTCACCCTGGTGGGGAAGAAGGTGGCGCTGGAACTGGAGCCCACGTAGCCCAGCACGTTGCCGGTCTTGATATCATCGCTGCGGAAGCGGCCGGTGGCGGCAAACCAGCCCCTGACAAAGGGAACATAGTAGTTGTCCCACAGCCTGCGGGCCACATCGCGCTCAAAGTTGACGGTCATTCTGCCGTCCTTCACCGCAAAGATGGTGTCGCCCAGCTGCTGTGCGCCCACCAGCATATAGTTTGCCATGGCATCACGGCCGAACAGCGCCTTGCCGTCATCCGGCGCGGCGGTCTGGGCATCGGTCCAGTTGTAGTATTTTTCTGCAGCGGCCGTCAACCCCTCCATGGTGGCAAGGTCCTCGCAGCGGACACCGGCGGCATCGGCAAAGGCCTGCCAGTCGGTATCATTGAGGAACAGCAGCTCGGTGGATTTTGCCACCGGGAAGATCTTGATGCTGTCGTCCTCCCCGAAGTCCCCTTCTGAGAGGTAGCCCTCCACGAACTGAGCCTTTTCCTCCTCGGTCAGGTAGGGGGCAAGGTTCATCACCATGCCCATCTGGTCCAGCGCATAGGCGGTATCGGCGTAGGCCGAAAAGATATTGGGCATGGCGGCAGCGCCCACCTTGCCCTCGGCAGAGTCCATCACGCTGGTTTCCAGATCGTTGACGCTGCCCTGACTCTCGGTGGACACCTTGATGCCCTTTTGGGCACCGACGGTCTCGTTGAACTGATTCACAAGGCTGTTAAAGCTTTCCAGTTGGTCGCCATTGTAGTAGGTCCACACCGTGATATCGGTCACTTTGGCGGGCACTTCCGACCCGGCACTTCCGCTGCAGCCGGCGCAGCCCAGTGCCAGTGCCGCCGCGCACAGTCCGCACAGCAGCGACTTGATCTGTTTTTTCATTGGTTTTCTCCCTTCGGGTGCTGCACGGCAGGCTTGCCCGCCCGTGTCCAGTTTACATCCAGTTTATCATACCATCATTTTCCGCTGGCGTAAACAGAAACGCGCAAAAATCCATGGAAATCGACTTTTGCAGCTTGACCCGGAACGCAGAGAGAAAGGCTCCGACCGGCCGGAAAACCGGCTTTTGGGCAGCACAAAGGGCCGTCCCCCGCATTCGGAGACGGCCCTTTGCTTTATGATAACCCTGCCTTTTGGGAGAAACGCATCAGCCCTTCAGTTCCAGCAGTGCATCGCCCTGCTTCACGGTACCGGAGGCTTTGGGGGTGACCGCTGCATACTCGTCGGTATTGCAGACGATCAGCGGTGTGGTGACGGGATAGCCCTCGGCCTTGATGGCCTCGATGTCAAAGCGGATCAGCGGCTGGCCCTTGCGCACCTTGTCGCCCTCATTGACGAGGTAGGTGAAGTGCTTTCCGCCCAGCTTGACGGTGTCGATGCCAATGTGCATCAGCAGTTCCGCGCCGTCAACGGTGGTCATGCCCACCGCGTGGTGGGTGTCGAAGGTGGAAGAGATCTCGCCGTCGGCAGGAGCCACCAGCTCACCCACCGCAGGCTCGATGGCAATGCCGTCGCCCAGCGCACCGCTGGCAAACGCCTCGTCCTTCACCTCGGCCAGCGGGACAACGGTGCCGGTGAGGCAGGCTGCAAGCACGGTATCCTTTGCGGCTGCTGCCGGGGCTGCGGGGGCCGCTGCCGGGGCGGGTGCTGCGGTCGCTGCCGGGGTCTTGGGTGCAGTTTCCAGATAATCTTCCAGCTTTGCCTTGATGACTGCCACCTTGGGGCCGTACACCACCTGAACGCCATTGCCTTTGCAGATGACGCCGGAGGCGCCGGAAGCCTTGAGCACATCCTGCCGGACCAGCGCAGCGTCCTTGACGGTGCAGCGCAGGCGGGTGGCGCAGCAGTCCACGTCGGACAGGTTGTCGGTGCCGCCCAGGCCTTCCACGATCAGGGCGCTGACCGGATCATCCCCTGCGGGGGCGTTGCTGCCGGAAGCGGCGCTGCGTGCGTTCACGTCCGCACGGGTGTACAGCTTGACCTCCTCCGCATCGTCGCGGCCCGGGGTCTTGTAGTCAAACTTGGAAATCATGAAGCGGAAGATCAGGTAGTACAGCACAAAATACACCGCACCCACAACGACCACCCAGATCCAGTGGGTCTTGGCGTTGCCCTGCATCACGCCGAACAGCACCAGATCGATCAGACCGCCGGAGAAGGTCATGCCCACGCCCACATTCAGGATGTGCATGAGCATGAAGGACAGGCCCGCCAGCACGCAGTGCACGGCGTACATGGGCAGTGCCACAAAGATAAAGGTGAACTCCAGCGGCTCGGTGATGCCGGTGAGGAAGGCGGTCAGGGCGGCAGACAGCAGCAGGCCGCCTGCCGCCTTTTTCTTTTCCGGCTTTGCGCAGTGGTACATTGCCAGCGCAGCGCCGGGCAGGCCGAACATCATAAAGGGGAACTTACCGGCCATGAAGCGGGTGGCGCTGACCGAGAACACCGTGGTGGACTTGGAGGCCAGCTCTGCAAAGAAGATGTTCTGGGCACCGGTCACGGTGACGCCGTCGATGATGGCGGTGCCGCCCACAGCGGTCTGCCAGAACGGCATGTAGAACACATGGTGCAGGCCAAAGGGGATCAGTGCACGCTCCAGCAGGCCGTAGATAAAGGTGCCTGCATAGCCGGAAGCCAGCACCAGTGCGCCCAGCGCAGCAATGCCGCTTTGCACCACCGGCCAGATGTAGAACATGGCGATGCCGACCACCAGATACACGATGGAGCTGATGATGGGCACAAAGCGGGTGCCGCCGAAGAAGGCCAGCACCTGCGGCAGCTCGATCTTATAGAACTTGTTGTGCAGGGCTGCCACGCCCAGACCGACCACGATGCCGCCGAACACGCCCATCTGCAGGGTGGTGATGCCCAGCATGGTGGTGGTGGAGTTGGCGGGCATTGCGTCCACGCCGCCTGCGGCGTTGATCATGGCCTGAATGGCCGTGTTCATGATGATATAGGCCACCGCACCGGACAGGGCGGCCACCTCTTTTTCCTTGCGGGCCATGCCGATGGCCACGCCCATGGCGAACAGCAGGGCCAGATTGTTGAACACGGCGCTGCCGGTCTGGCTCATCACGTCCAGAATGGTGTAGATCAGGGTACCGGGGTGGATAACGCTGTTCAGGCCATAGGCCGCCAGCATGGTCTCGTTGGTGAACGAGCTGCCGATGCCCAGCAGCAGGCCCGCCACGGGCAGCAGTGCAATGGGCAGCATAAAGCTGCGTCCGACACGCTGCAGCACGCCAAAGATCTTGTCTTTCATCTTCAATTCTCCTTTTCCAAATTTGTATCCAGCAAATATATCCACACGCAGGCGCGGCCTGCGGAGAATCAGAGGTACGGCGGTGCGGCAGGCGGGCGGCTTACTTTCCCATCCGGATGCGCTTCAGGTGAATGGTGAGGAACACCAGCTCCTCGTCCGAGAGTTCCTTGTTCCATGTGTTGCGCACGTAATCCGCAAGGCAGCAGGCACATTTATAATGTTCGCTGCAGTTCCGTGCGATCAGCGCCCGGAACATCTCATCGTGGGCATCGTTCTCGCTCTCCTGTTTGCCCTGAAACACCCGCTGCGCAAAAAAGCGCAGATGCACCGTGAAGCGGCTGAAATCCAGCGCATCCCGGTCAAAATGGCAGCCGTAGAAGCACTCCACCACCTGCACGCAGCCGTCCACAAAGCGGGTGACGTCGTTCACCACGCTCATGGTGGTGTTCAGCTCCGCATTGACGATGTGCAGGGCGATGAAGCCGCCCTCGTCGTCCGAGAGGTCTGCTTTGTAGCGCTGGCGGATGATGGCCAGACAGTCCATGCCAAGGCGGTACTCCTGCGGATAGAACTCCCGGATCGGTGCCATGAGCGGGTTAGAGAAGCGGATGCCCTGCTCACTGCGCTGGATGGCAAAGCTGATGTGGTCGGCCAGCGTGATGAGCAGGCTCTCGTTCAGCGGGTAGTTCACCCGGCTGCGGATCATTGCCACCAGCTCATCGGTGAGCAGCAGATGCTCATAGGGGATCTGTTCCAGCAGCTCCACCAGCTTCTGCTGCACGGCAGGGCTGGTCATGCGGTAGCTGCGCTCCACCTTTCCGGCGTCCAGCTTGTACCCCGGCTTTGCGCCAAAGCCCAGCCCGCGCCCGGTAACGATCAGCTCGCAGCCGGTGGGGTCCACCACCCGCAGGATGTTGTTGTTGATCGGTTTTTTGACGGTATATTGCATCGTTTCTCCTCCTCAGGCCGAAAAAGGCAATAAAAAAAGACCACTCCTGACACAGCAAATAACACCGAGGGCTGAAACACGCTTTCGGCTTGTGCTGTGCAGAGTTGGTCTAGCCCGCCAAACGGTAACAATCCAACGACGCTGCTCACGTACGATTTTCTTTTGATCTGGCCCAGAACGGCCCGCCGCATGAATGCAGACCGGTTCTGTGCTTTTTTAAAATAGCATATTTTTTGCAGGGCGTCAAGGTGGAAATGGCCTTCCGGTCCCATTTTATCAGGCTGTCCAAATTCAGGTGATATTTTACAGCAGAATGACGAGTAAAGAGAAGCCCCACCCCGTTTTTCCACCGTTTATCCCTCTCCTGTGGAAAAGCCCGCGCTCCTCTCCCGAAAAAGCAAAACAAAAAAGCATCCTGAAACTTCAGGATGCTTGGTGGTTGCGGGGGCCGGATTTGAACCAACGACCTTCGGGTTATGAGCCCGACGAGCTACCAGACTGCTCCACCCCGCGATATTTACTTTGTGCTCTCAGCGGCTCTCGCTGACTGCTCAAGTATAATACCACACAGCGGGATGGATGTCAACCCTTTTCTGAAAAAATTTTCTGGTTTCCTTCCGGGCCTGCTCACTTTCTCTTTTTGCGCCACACTGCGACGCCGCCAGCCACCGCCGCCGCGATGACCACTACCGGCCATGCGCCCGCGAGGAAGACAGCCAGCTGCTGCACGCCCTGTGCAAAGTTCTGCCAGCCGCTGGCAAATGCGTCGGCCATACGGGAGACAAAGCTCTCGCTGGGCGGCGAGTAGGTCTTTACCTCGCTCAGGCTCACGTATACGGTGCACTGCTCCACCTGATTGCTGTACCAGTCCATCTGGCTTTGCCAGCTCTCGATCTGGCTCTGCACCTCGGTCAGGCTGGACTCGATTTCCAGCAGGTCGGAAAGGGTCTCGGCCTGCTGCTGCAGCTGCTGCAGACGGGTGCGCTGGGCCTTGAGGTTCTCAAGCCGGGCCTCCACGTCCATGTACTGGGCGGTCACGTCGTCGGCCTGCTGGTTTTTGTAGGTCACGTTGCCGGCCTCGGCCACAGCCGCAAGAAAGCTGGCGTAGTTCTCCTGCGGCACCCGGAAGGTCAGGCTGACGCTGCGGCTGTCCTCGGTGCCGGAGTATTCGCTGCTGGACTCCATGTAGCCGCCCGCCTGGGCAGCCGCCGCATCCAGCGCAGCGCGGGCCGCGTCGTAGTCCTTGCTTTCCAGACTGAGGTTCGCGGTGTAGATGATCTTTGCGTGGTCGGTGCTGTGGGCCGCTGCCGCCGCGTCATCCTCCGAATAAACAGCGGTGCCGTTGTCTGCGCCGCTTTCCAGCGACAGGCTGTTCAGGCTGTAATCGGCGGCCATGGGGCTGTCCACAGCGGCGCGGTCCACGCCGCCTGCCGCCATCGCGGCCGCAGTGCTGTCCGCCGAATAATAGGCTGCCGGGCTGCTGCTCTTTGCGCCAAGGCCGATCATGCCGGTGGCAAAGGCACCGTAGCCCACCGCGCACACCGCCAGACAGGCCGCCAGTGTGCCCACCCGCTTTACAGGAAAGCGGACAGGCTTTTTCCGCTGCACCGGTGCAGGCCGGGCCGGTGCCGGGGTCTTCATCATGGGCTGGTTCTTTTCCTCTTCGGTCAGCTGGTTGGTCATGGCCAGCAGCTTTGCTTTCAGGTCCTCCGGTGCACAGAGATCGTCTGTCTCCATCTTATACTCATACCACCTCATCCTCGATCTCCTCCTTCAGCATCGTATGTAACTGTGCTCTTGCGCGCCGCAGCCAGCTCAGCACCGTGTTGGACGGTGCCCCCAGCATCCGCCCGATCTCCGCCGCCGTGTAGCCCTCATAATAATGAAGGTAGATGGCGTTGCGGTAGTTTTCCGGCAGGGCGCGCACCGCATCCAGCACGCTGCCGTCCGCAAACTCATCCGGTGCGGGCAGGTTCTCGTCCAGCTCCGTGTCCTTCTGGTGCGCTGCACGGGTCAGGTCCCGGCAGCGGTTGATGGCTACCCGCAGCAGCCAGGCTTTGAGGTGCTCCTCACTCTCAAAGGTGCCGTTGTAATGCAGGAGTTTTTCGTAGACATCCTGCACCACATCCTCGGCATCGGCCGCGCATCGGCTGTTGTGCATGGCAGCGCGGTAGACAGCATCGCTGTACTTCTGCACTGCCAGCGTGAATACTTCATTTCTGGTCAGCTGTCCCATCATTCAAGCTCTCCTTTTACGCCTGTACAGGGCTGTGGAATCCGTATTCCACGGGGACATTCACCCTATACACGGCTGAACGCCCCCGAAGATTGCATTGCTGGAAAATTTTATGAAAAACTGCGCACACAGGCCGTTTGTGCGCATTCGTATGCGATAGTATACCATGAAACCGCAAAAAACAAAAGGGTTGCAAAAGGCCTTTTGGTCAAGAATCGTCTCCGCTTTGCCAGCTCACCCGCCGACGCGGATGCTCCCCATAGGGAACCAGCGTCCGCAAATGCAGTTTGCTCTTGCCGCCTCTCCCGTGAAAATGCAATAGCAGACGGCCCGCGGGCCGTCTGCTATTGCTGAATTAAAAATAATATTACATTAAATATTGTCCGAGCTGCGGCGGCCATTCAGATCCTTCTCTCACCGACGGTAGACCCTTTGCAGCAGGGCCACCCGCCCGGCCAGAAAGGTATCCGCCTTCGGGTGATGCAGCCAGCGCTTGTGCTGTGCCGTATGCACCAGCTTCCGGCCCAGCGCTGCGGGGTCGGCATCGATGAGCTCCACATCCTGCATGGTCAGCTGCAGCGCCAGCGCCGCAGGCGCATCCGGCACAGGCGGCAGCGGGTCCTCCCACACAAAGGGCGGCAGCAGCTGCACTGCCACGGTGGTGCGGGTGCACTCCCCGGTGAGCAGCAGCGCCGCAGGCGCGCCGTCCGGTGCCACATGCAGGGTGCTGTACAGCAGCTGCAGATTGCCCGGGTCCAGAAGACGGGTATCCCCTTCCCGCTCCGTGGGCGACAGGGTCAGATACTCCCGCGCTTCGTCCGGATCGATCCACCGCGCCGGTGCCTGCACGCGGGCATACAGCGCCGGCAGGGCAAAGCTGCCCGCCGCATCCAGTGCGTGCTGCAAAAGCAGATAGAACTCGGTCAGCGGGCAGGCCGGGTCGGGCTGCGGCATCCCGAAATCGGGGCGCGATACGTGTCCTCCACCCATAGGGAACCTCCTTGACAAATAACGTTGATGCGGTATAATAAATACAGAAGGGGCGCTGACTGCAAGGGTCAGCTTTCCATCCCGCTAGTCAAAAAGATTGACCGCACAGTTTGGAAGCAGGGCGGTCAATCTTTTTTGTTATCATCGTCTTTCTTCTGGGAAAACTTTGCCACGACCTCAACGGTCAGGCGGATCACATCCACGATCAGGCTCAACAGTGTGAGAATGAACGTGAGCAATGCGAGAGTCTCCAAAAGAGTCATCCGACATCCCTCCCTTCGCCTTCAAGGCTCCGGGCAGGGCACTTGCAAAAAAGTTTCCTCCCGGAACCTCTGCTTCATCCTAAGTAGAAAACTAGATAAGAAGAATCAGCGATAACGGGACAGAAAGCATGACCACCAACTTTGCAATCAGCGCCTTATTGACAGTATATCACATTTCCCGACTCGACACAATGTGTTTTGTCCCCCGGCCAGTGTGCCGGGAGTTTTTATTGTAAACCCTCTCGAAACTTTATTGTTGACCATCTGTCCCCCGCTGCGCTATACTCGGGCACAGATGCCTTGTAAATTTTTAACAGAGCGGAATTTCAATCAATTAAAAACAAAAAACTGACCACCTATCAGATGTCCGTCACTGCACTGATGGCCGCCGTAATGTGCGTGCTGGGCCCGCTGACGGTGCCCATCGGGGCCGTGCCCATCTCGCTGGCAAACTTTGTCATCTGCCTGACCGCATGGCTGCTGGGGCCCAAGTTCGGCACCCTGAGCGTGGCGGTGTATCTGTTCATCGGTCTGGTGGGCGTGCCGGTGTTCTCCGGCTACGGCGCAGGCATTGCCAAGCTGGCAGGCCCCACCGGCGGCTATCTGGTGGGCTATCTGCTGCTGGCCTTCATCGGCGGTCTGTTCATCGAAAAGAGCAAGGGCCAGCCCGTAGTCTCCGGCATCGGCCTTGTGCTGGGCGATGCTGCCTGCTATGTGCTGGGCACCGCATGGTTCGTGTTCCAGATGCAGTGTGAGCTGGGCTATGCGCTGTCGGTTTGCGTGTATCCCTTCATTGCGCTGGACCTTGCCAAGATCGTGGTGAGCTGCATCGTGGGTGCACTGCTGCGCAAGCGTCTGGAGCAGGCCGGTGTGCTGAAACTGCAGAGTGCAGTTTCAGAATGATGTGCCGCTGCGCGGCAATGCCGGAGACGGGAGCATTCAAAATGCCCTCAGCGGAAAAACGTTTCAGCAGAGCAAGGGGCTGTTGCAAAATATCGAGGGCGAAAGACGTTGAAAACTTCAGCAAAGAGCACCTGAAGCAGCCCAAAAGTTGAAAAACGCATCATAGATCCAGAGAAAAAAGTACAGCAAAGCTGAGCATCTGCGAAAAAACAGGTGCTCAGCTTTTTGCATTTTCAGTTCCGAAAAATTCTTTTGGCAAAAAGAGAGAGGGCCGGACGGTGCCAGCCCTCTTGACAGAATTATGAGATGCTCAAAAATTTCTGCTGCTTTTATTGCGGT
>ENA-UOJR01002300-UOJR01002300.1-human-gut-metagenome-genome-assembly--contig:-C115P-NODE-2300-length-13898-cov-6.096583_pt1 | contig 13898 bp, 10 predicted proteins | sample MGYA00242354_ERZ723901 | MGnify/ENA metagenome assembly ERZ723901
TCCCGTTTTCCATTCCCGGTAACAGAAAAAATGTGTAAAATTTCCATAAAAAGGCTGGACAAATTATGCAGCCGTGCTATAATCTGCCTATCCGCAGAGGTACCTCTGCATTGGCGTTTTAAACTCCATTAAAACGAGTGTGTCTGCGGAAATCTGAACACCGGGGTATGTGATATGAAGAAATTGTTAGCAACCATTTTGGCGCTGGTCATGGCGCTGAGCCTGTGCACAAGCGCATGGGCGACGAGTGAAGAAACAAGTGAAAGCACGGGTGCGACAACCGCAAGCACAGAAACCGGCGGTACAGGCGCAAACGGCACCGAGGGCGGCAAAACCAGCAGCGAAGAGAACGGCGGTCAAGCCACGACATGTGTCGCGGAGACCGGCAGTAAGCAGTACGTGACGCTGCAGGCGGCTATTGACGCGGCAAAGCGCAATGCTACCGTGAAGCTGCTGACGGATACCGAGGAGAACGTCACCATCAACAACGCGATGACGCTTGACCTGAACGGTCATACCCTCAACGGCGGCACTGAAAAGGGCAAGCCCGCTCTGACGATCACTGCACGCACCGTGACGATCAAGGACTCCAGCGAGGCGCAGACCGGCACGATCATGCGCGAGGATACCGCGGAGAACTCCGGCGTTTCCTCCCACTATGTCATCGACATTCAGGGCAATGCCTGGGTAATCTTTGAGAGCGGAACTGTCAAAAATGGCAGCGGCAACGACAGCGGGAAGGGCGCGTCCCTGGTGCGCGTGGGCGATGACAGTGTCGCCAATTATCCCGGCCTGAATATCAAGGGCGGCACGTTTACGCAGGACAACTTCATCGTGATCAAGGTCGATAGCGGAGATCTGTTCCTGAACGGCGGCACGCTGAACTCCGCTAACAGCTACGCCATTGAGGACTGGCACAGAGCTACCATCAAGGGCGGCACGGTCAACGGCGCAGTGGCGGCCTGGACGTACAACGGCGGTCACAACAGCGATCTGACGATCAGCGGCGGCACCGTCAACGGTGACGTCTATTCCGTGAACTACGGCAATGCCGAGAACAGAGCGGCCAAGGTCAGCATCACCGGCGGCACCGTCATCGGCGAGCTGGGCACCTACACCTATAGCGGCGGTCTGAACCCCATCGACGATGCTGCCAAGGCCGCCATTGAGGTCACCGGCGGTACGTTTAAGGAGAACCCCACCAAGTATGTGGCCGAAAATTCGGCGATCACTAAGAACAGTGACGGTACGTTCGGTGTTGCCAAGACCTACCTTGCCAAGGTCGGCGAAACCTCCTACTACACCATGGACGAGGCATTCCACGCTGCTGTTGCGTCGGGTGAGACGCTCTATCTGCTGCGTGACTACACCACCGGCGCGGAGCAGAACTCCGGCAGTAAGAGCTTCGCCATCGACCTGGACGGCCACACTTGGACCTACACCGGCACTAATACGAATTGCGCCGCGTTCCAGATCAACTACTCCGATGTGACGCTGACCGTGAAGAACGGTACTGTGGTCAGTAACTCCATGGTGGGCCTGATCCCCTCCGCTATGGGCGGCACCATTACCTACAACAACGCCGGGCTGGTGTTCGAGAATGTCACCATGACGGCCAAAGGCCACAGCGGTATCGAGACCAACGGCAACAACACCAACGATGCCGTCACGCTGAAGAATAGCACGCTGAACGTGCCCAACGGCTTCGGCATCTACTTCCCCAGCAGCGGCACGCTGACCATCAACAACAGCACCATCAACGCCAAGACTATGGGCGTGCAGGTCTGCTCCGGCAGCCTGAGCATCAATGAAGGCAGCGCCATCACCGTCACCGGCGATGCGGTGCCCAAGACCGAGAATGACGGCGCCATTCAGGACGGCGCGGCCATCTCCATCGTGAACCGCACCGGCTACAAGGGCCTGAGCGATGTGACCGTCACCGGCGGTACGTTCACTGCCAAGGCTGGCAACGACGCCATCAAGGCTTACAACTGGGCGAACAACACCGAGACTGAGTTCACTGCCAAAGACAATGTCGCCGTCACCGGCGGTACGTTCTCCAGCCAAGTGCCCAGTGAGTATGTTGCTGCAGACAAGAGAGTCCGCGTGGACAACGCGAACAGCTATACTATTGTGACGAACGGCAGCATCACCAGCGGCACCTACACCGAGGAGCCCACGGTGGCCCCCGGCTACAAGGCGGTCAAGAATGATGATAATACTTGGCGTGTGGAGAGAACCTCCTCCGGCGGCTATTACTACTACGGCCCCTCTATCACCGCCGTTCTCAACGGCTCCAACAAGTCCGCCACGGACTATCCCGGTGGCGACTACGGCCTGGTGTTCCGCTCCACCGCGGCGTTCAGCACCTTCCAGGGCGTCCAGGTGGACGGCAAGACCCTTGCCAAGTCCAACTACACCGCTGAAGAGGGCTCCATCGTGGTGTACCTGAAGGCCGCGTACCTCAAGACGCTGGCGGCTGGCAAGCACACCGTCACCATTTTGTCTACGGCGGGCAACACCAGCATGGACTTTACCATCGGCGGCAAGAGCAGCAGCCCCAAGACCTTTGACGCGGGCATCGGCATCTACGCCGTGACGGCGGTGCTGTCCGTGACCGGCATGGCGTGGACCGCTAAAAAGCGTCACTAAGAGCAAATAAAAAAGAAAGCCCGAAAGGGCTTTCTTTTTTTGCCGCGCATCTGAAAACCCCTTGCAAAAGGGAAAGGAATATGTTACCATGTATTTTGTATACAGTATCCCATACACATGTAAGAGAGACTGCACTGCGCCCAAGCCCCGGCAGGGGAGGGAAAATCGGCAGAATTTGCCGGTTTTGCTTGCTTTTTCCCGCAGCAGCGGGTATAGTGTGTATAGAACCGCCTGCTGCGGTATAAAAAGAAGGGGGCATAGAGAGATGACAGCCTTCACACCGGTGGACCCCGCCAATCCCCAGCGCGAGACGATATATACCCAGCTGAAAAACGCCATCATCAACGGCGATATCGCGCCGGATGAGCGCATTGTCGAAACAAAATACGCCGATATTTTCCGCGTCAGCCGCACCCCCGTGCGCGAAGCCATCCGTATGCTGGAGCGTGAGGGGCTGGTGGTCTACGAGCCCCGTAAGGGCGCCGTGGCCCGGCCCAGGCTGACCCGTGCCGAGGTGGACGAGGTCTATACCATCCGTTCCGCCCTGCAGCTGCTCAGCGTGGATGCTGTGGTGCGGAACATCACCGACGCGCAGCTGGACGCCATGGAGGCCGACAACCGCGGCTGCGCCGAGGCGCTGGACAAGCATGACGTCGGTGCGTATTTCCGCCACCTGGACGAATTCAACGGCCTGTTGACCCAGAGCAGCAATATGCCCCTGCTCATCAAGCTTCTGGACCAGATCGAAAGCTACAGCGCCACCACGTCGTTTCAGAACCCGGAGCACGCCCGCTTCCGCGAGAGCGTGCTGTCCGATGACGAACGCCGCCGCCGTGCGTTGGCGGAGCATGAGGAGATCGTGGCGTCCCTGCGGGCCCGTGATGCGGATCGCCTCCGTCGGGTGCTCACCGCCCATACCGCTAACGTTCACGAGGCCGCACTCCAGCGCTACGGCAAGGAGGACTGACGCACAGACCCCATCTGCATGACGGATATGTACCATCTGCGTGACGGGTATGTATCGCCCGCATGACGGATATGTACCATCTGCATAGCGGATATGTACCGTCTGTATGACGGAATGTACCGCCTGCACGAGACCCCTGTGACCTGTCATGGGGGCTTCTCCTGAAGACTAAGTGTATACAGTATACATATCAGAGGAGACATTTATGGACTGGGACAGAGTCATCTACAACGGTACGGTGGTCAACGATGACGGTATGCAGCGTGCCGATATCTACATCCGTGATGGCCGGGTCGCCGCCGTCACGTCCGAGCGCCTGCTCGGCACCGTCGGCGAAGCCACCGACGCTTCTGGCCGCTATATCCTGCCCGGCCTGATCGAGACCCACGTTCACTCCCGCGACGGCCGTCTGGCCACCGGCGAGAAGGAGGATTTCCGTTCCTCCACCGCGGCGGCTGCCGCCACCGGTATTACCACCGTGTTCGAAATGCCCAACTGCACCCCTACCATTCACTCGGCGGAGTCTCTCCGCGATCTTGTCTCGGTCATCCAGCCCAAGGCCCATGCGGATTTCTGCGTCTGGGGCCTGGCTTTGGGCGATGCCAATCTTGCCAGCCTGCCCGCTTTGGCGGAGGCCGGCTGCGTGGCCTTCAAATTCTTCTGGGGCTACGCGGTGGACCGCCGGGACAACAGCCTGATCTACAACTACCGCGAGGGCATGGACAACGTCCTTCCGCCCCCGGACGACGGCCAGATCTATCGCCTGTTCCGCGCCGTGAAGGCCACCGGCAAACGCCTGGGCATCCATGCGGAGAATTTCTCCATTGTTCGGGCCCTGACGCAGGAGGCCCTTGCCGCCGGCGCGCAGGACTACGCCGCATTGCTGCGTACCCGCCCCGTCAGCTGCGAGACCTCCATTATCGACACCGCCATCGACATGGCCAAGGAGCTCTCCATGCCCCTGCACGTCCTCCATGTGGGTGTAGGCGACGGCGTGGAGCACCTTCGCCGCGCTAAGGCCGACGGCGTGGATGTCACCGCCGAGACCTGTACCCATTACCTGACCTTCACCGACCGCGACGCCCGCCGCTGCGGTGCGGTGATGAAGACTTACCCTCTCATCCGTACCGCCGCAGATCGCCAGGCAGTCTGGCAGGGCCTTGCGGATGGTACCCTGGACTGGGTCTGCTCCGATCACGCGCCCCACACCTGCGAGGAAAAGCACCGTTCCTTCTGGGATGCCCCCGCCGGAATCAGCGGTATCGAGGGTCTTTCTCCTGTGCTGCTCACCGCTGTCCACCGCGGCCTGCTGACGCTGCCCCGCGTGGCGGCGATCACCTCCGCCAATGCGGCCCGTACCTTCGGCCTCTATCCCCGCAAGGGCGTTATTCGCCCCGGAGCCGATGCCGACTTGGCTATTGTGGATATGTCCGCGGCCTACACCTTCCGTCAGGAGAAGATGTACTCTAAAGCCAAATGGTCCCCCTATGACGGTATGTCCTTCCAGGGCCGGGTGGTCGAGACGATCCTCCGCGGCCGCACCACTATGCGTGACGGTCAGGTCCTGCCCGACTGCTTCGGCCAGTTCCTGCCGGTCTGCACCAAATAGCTTGTTTTCTTCCTTTACTCCTTTTCCTCCCCCTTGCACCGAACGGCTCCCGGGCGCGCGCCCGGGAGCCGTTTGGCTTTTTCCGCATAAAAGGGACCGCTGTATGGTGGCCCCTTTTGCTGTTTGGCAGCTACCTTATTGGTTTGGAATGTTTGGCACAAAGCGTTGCGGGTAACAGGGAATTCCGAAATGTCTACTGGGAAAAACAACAAAAGTTTTTCGCCGTGTTTAGGCAACTCTACAGAAATAGAGCCATGCCGGCCCTTTTCCGTTGACAGATCACAAAAGAGATGGTATTTTGAAACTGTGCTCGAGCACAGTCAATTCGTGCTCGAGCACAAATGACACATCGCCAAGGGCGATACAAATTTCGGAGAGGAGAAGCGGACGCGTGACCATCAAGCAGATCGCCGAAAAAGCGGGCACCAGCCGCGGCACCGTCGACCGGGTACTCAACGGCCGCGGCAACGTAAATCCCGAGCTGGCCAAGCGTATATTGGACATTGCCGAGCGTGAGCGCTACCAGCCCAACCAGCTGGCCCAGGCGCTTATTCGCTCCCGTCAGCGCACCCACATCGGCATGGTCATACCCTCCGTCGGCAATCCCTTTTTTGACGAGGTGCTCCGCGGCGCACAGAGCCGCGCCAGAAAACTCTCCAGCTACGGCACCACCCTTACTATCCGCGAGATCAAGGGTTACGACGCCGCCACGCAGCTGCAGGCCATGCGCCGGCTGGTGGCCGAGGGCGTGGACGCGCTGGCGGTCATGCCGCTGGATGTGCCCGAGGTTGCGGAGTACCTGCAGTCACTGCCCATACCGGTGGTCACAGTCAACACCGATATCGATGTCGACCGTGTGGCCTTTGTCGGCTGCGACTACTACAACAGCGGTATGATCACCGGAGATCTGGCGCAGTTCATGCTCAACGGCCGGGGCCGCGTAGTGGCTGTAATCGGCAGCACCAATGTCCGCGGCCATATGGACCGCGTGCGCGGTCTGCGGACCGCGCTGGAGGGCACGCCGGAGATCACGGTGGACGCCGTGCTGGAAAATCAGGACGACGACGATGTCTCCTATCAGGTGCTGCGGGCCTATCTGGCGGACCACACGCCGGACATGGTGTGCTTTGCCGCCGCCGGTATCGACGTCTTTATGAGGGTCATACTGTAAAGCTTAAAGAATATCAGCGTGATGGCTGTGTACGGGACGGAGGCCGTTCTGCTTTATATGGAGGAAGGGCGCATTGCCGCCACTGTGACCCAGGAGCCCTTCGCCCAGGGGGACGAGGCGGTGCGTGTGCTGTTCGACTATATCCACACCGGACGGCGGCCCGCCGCCGGCGTGGTGTATACCCACAACCGTGTGCGTGTGCGGCACTCGCAGTAAGTTTGTGATCCGATCGGCAAAGGCCGATGATGATTTAACTTTTTAACAGGAGGAATGTATCATGGGAAACAGACCGGTAACTCTTTGCACCTGCCAGTGGGCGGACCTGCCCTTCGATGAACTGTGTGCGCTGGCGTCCAAGATGGGCTATGACGGCCTGGAGGTCGCCTGCTGGGGCAATGGCATCGACATTGACCGTGCGTACAGCGATGACAGCTACGTGGCCTGGATCAAGGAGACCCTGGCGAAGAACAACCTGATCTGCAAGGCTCTGGCCTGCCACATCATCGGCCAGTGTGTGGGCGACGCTCCCGATCCCCGGCTGAACAACTTTGCTCCCGCGGCGCTGGCCGACAAGCCGGAGGAGATCCGCGCCTGGGCGATCGACACCATGAAGAAGGCCCCCGTGGTGGCCAAGAAGCTGGGCTGCTATGTGGTCACAGGCTTCACCGGCTCTCCCATCTGGAAGTGGCTGTATTCCTTCCCCCAGACCACCGAGGAGATGGTCGAGAACGGCTACGACGAGATCGTGCGCCTGTGGTCCCCTATCCTGGATGAGTTCAAGGCCAACGGCATCAAGTTCGCCCTGGAGGTCCATCCCGGCGAGATCGCTTTCGACTACTACTCCACCGAGAAGCTGCTGAAGAAGTTTGCCGACCGCCCCGAGTTCGGCCTGAACTTCGACCCCAGCCACCTGCTGTGGCAGGGCGTGACGCCCCATCTGTTCCTGCGCGACTTTATGGACCGCGTGTACCACGTCCATATGAAGGATGCGGCGGTGACTCTGGATGGCCGCAGCGGTCTGCTGGGCTCCCACATCGATTTCGGAGACCTGCGCCGCGGCTGGAACTTCCGCTCCCTGGGTCATGGTGACGTGAACTTCGAGGAGATCATCCGCGTGCTGAACGCCGCCGGTTACGACGGCCCTCTGTCCGTGGAATGGGAGGACAGCGGTATGGACCGTATCGAGGGCGCTACCGAGGCGGCCGCTTTCGTGAAGAAGGTGGACTTCAAGAAGTCCGATGTGAAGTTTGACGACGCTATCGCCAACTGAAACGCGACAAGGAGGACAATATGGGTATTCAGATCCGTTACGGCATGGTCGGTGGACACATGAACGCCTTTATCGGCGAGGTGCACCGCAAAGCCATCGCCTTTGACCCCCGCGCACAGCTGGTGGCGGGCTGCTTCTCCACCAATGCGGAGAAGAACCGTGAGACCGGCGAGACCTACTCCCTGGACATGAGCCGCGTGTACCCCAGCTATGAGGCCATGGCCGAGGCGGAGAGCAGGCGTCCCGACGGTATCGATTTCGTCAGCATCACGACCCCGAACAACACCCACTACGACGTGGCCAAGTGCTTCCTGCAGCACGGAATTCATGTGGTATGCGAAAAGCCTCTGTGCTTTACCGTGGAACAGGCGCAGGAGCTGGTGGCCCTGGCCAAGGAGAAAAACCTGGTTTTCGGCGTCACCTATACCTATTCCGGCTACACCATGATGAAGGTGGCCCGCGAGATGATCGCCGAGGGCAAGATCGGCAAGATCGCCGCCGTCAATGCGGAGTATGTCCAGGAGTGGCTCATCGATGAGCTGGGCGTCCCCGGCGAGGGCACCACTAAGCTGTCCGTCTGGCGCGCCGATCCGGCGGTGTCCGGTATCTCCAACTGTGTGGGCGACATCGGCACCCACATCGAGAACTCCGTCCACTACCTGACCGGCCTGAACATCAAGCGTTTGGCCGCCACCGTGAACCGCTACGGCAAGGAGCTGGACCTGAACGCCAATATGCTCGTCGAGTACGAAAACGGTGTCAACGGCGCGTACTGGTGCTCTCAGATCGCGGCGGGCAAGCTCAACGGCCTGACCATCCGCATCTACGGCAGTGAGGGTGCACTGGAGTGGGAGCAGCACTATCCCGATTATCTGAAGTACACCCCCAAGGGCAAGCCCACGGAGACCCTATCCCGCGGTACCGGTTATATCACCGAGAAGGCCGGCGCGTACAGCCGCATCCCCTCCGGCCATCCCGAGGGACTGATCGTCGCCTTTGCCAACATCTACAAGAACATCATCAGCGCCATTCTGGCGGTGAAGGCGGGCGGTACGGCCAACGACGGCTCTTTCGACTATCCCACCGTCACCGACGGCCTCAACGGCGTGAAGTTCATTCACGCGGTCATCGACTCCGCAGCCAAGGACTCTGCCTGGGTGGAGCTGTAAGAACACGTTATAGGCGGACTTTGTCCGTATCTATAAAAAATTTTTAGGAGGAAACAACCATGAAGAAAGTACTGGCACTGATCCTTGCGCTGGTCATGGCCCTGTCTCTTGTCGCCTGCGGCGAGAAGAAGGACGATGACGCCAACAAGGACAACGATGCTGCCACGGGTAATCGCATCGCGATCCTGGTCCCCAATGCCGACCACGGCTGGACCGGCGCTGTGATGACCTATGCGCAGGAGAAGGCGCAGGAGCTGAATGACGCCGGCAAGTATGCCGCCACCGTCATCACCTCTTCCGACGCCGCCAACCAGATCCAGCAGGTGGAGGACCTGATCGAGAACAAGACCGCTGACTATGTGGTCATTCTGCCTCAGGACAACACCCTGGAGAACACCATGGCCAAGCTGGCCACCAGCGGCATCCCCTATGTGATGTTCGACCGTATCATCGACTCCGCTGCTTCCACTGCTGTTGCCTGCGTCAAGGGCGATAACAACGGCATCGGCGCCGAGACCGCCAAGCGCTTCATCGCCGACGGCATGAAGGCTGGCGACAAGGTCCTCATCATGCCCGGTGACAACTCTTCCGTTCCCACCATGCGTAACGACGGCTTCTTCAGCGTGCTGAAGGAAAATGGCTGGACCGAGGAGCAGATCGCTGCCATCCAGTCCACCGACTACACCGGCTGGAGCCGCAGCAAGGGCAAGGAGCTGTTCATCAACTGGCTGGATGCCAGCACGGTTGAGGACATCACCGCCACCAAGTGGATCTTCACCCACGACGACGAGATCGCCATGGGCATCCTGGAGGCGCTGAAGAGCTCCGAGATCGACGCCGAGAAGAAGGATGCCTTCCTGAACGCCGGTGTGCATCTGGGCACCTCCTCCGGTCTGAACGAGATCTACTCCGTGCTGAAGGGCATCCATCAGAAGGATTACACCGCTGAGGTTGCCAAGCTGGCCGATCTGTTCTCCGTTACTTACGATCCCGCGATGATCAAGGCTGCCGTGGATGACATGGTCACCCACATCGAGGGCGGTACCGTCACCCAGGATCACGTCATCGCCGTGTCCGTGGTGGATGCTACCAACGTCAACGACTTCCAGGGCTTCGGTGACGCTGTCTCCAAGTAAGTAAAGTCGTTTCCGAGGGCTTCGCGGGCGCTTCGGCGCCCGCGGGGCACCTCCCCCTTCGCAGAAGGGATCTTATCAAACAGCAAAGAGAGGCGTGCGGCATGGAATTGCTGAAAATGACCAATATCACCAAATCATTCTCCGGTGTGGAAGTGCTTTCGCACGTTGATTTTTCCGTGGAGCGCGGGGAAGTACACGCGCTGCTGGGAGAGAACGGCGCCGGTAAGTCCACATTGATGAACATCCTGGCGGGTGTGCATCAGCGGGATGAGGGCGAGATCGAGTTTGACGGAGAGCAAATGCACGACATTTCCGTCAAGCGGACAGAACAGGCAGGTATCGCCTTTGTACACCAGGAGTTGAACCTGTTTAACGATCTGAAGGTGTACGAGAACATTTTTCTTCGCAAAGAACTGCTGACCAAGCTGGGCACGCTGGATAAGCGGGCCATGCTGGAGCAGACGCGCCAGCTGATGAGCGACCTGGGCGTGGATATCGACCCCAACGCCCTGGTAGACGAGCTGGAGACCAGCAAAAAGCAGCTGCTGGAGATTGCAAAGGCACTTCACGCCAATGCGAAGCTCTTTATTCTGGACGAGCCGACCACCGCGCTGAACAACGCGGAGATCGAGCACCTGTTCAGTATCGTGCGGCGATTGAAGGAGCAGGGCAAGTCCTTCATCTTCATCTCCCACAAAATGAACGAGATATTTACCATCGCGGACCGCTACACGGTCCTGCGGAATGGATGCTTTATTCAGTCCGGCAATATTGCCGACACCACGCCGGAGGCTGTCACCCGCCTGATGGTGGGCAGCAGCTACTCCGAGGCTTCGGTGTACCAGCCCCGCCAGCTGGGTGATGTGGCACTGAAGCTGGAGCACCTCAGCGGCGAAGGGTTCGAGAACGTGGACCTGGAGGTGCGTAAGGGCGAGATCATCGGCCTGACAGGCCTGAAGGGTGCCGGCGTCAGTGAGATGATGCAGGCGATCTTCGGCGCGATTCCCATCAGCTCGGGCACGGTGTATGTCAACGGAGAGCCGCTGCACCACGGCGGCATACATAACGCCATGCGCCACAAGATCGGCATGATCCCCGCCAACCGCAAGGAAAACTCCGTCATCCCGGATTTCACGCTGCTGGAGAACAACTACATCTCCGAGCACACGCTTTCTGCCAATCACCAGCTGATCCGCGGGCGGAAAGAGGTGGCGCAGTACAACAGGATGCGGGATATGCTGAACATCAAGGCCAACAGCCATGACGACCTGATCCTGTCACTGTCCGGCGGCAACCAGCAGAAAGTGATCCTGGGCCGGTGGCTCACCACCGAGGCGGATATCCTTATCATGGATAACCCCACCCAGGGTATCGACGTGGGCGCCAAGGCGGAGATCTACAAGCTGATCCTGGAGCTGGCCGAGAAGGGCAAGACCATCTTGGTCAACACCCTGGAGATACCGGAGATACAGAAGATCGCGGATCGCTGTGTGGTGTTCTACCACGGGCATATCCAGACGATCCTGCCCCGTGAGGAGATCACGGAGGAGAGAGTCATGCTGTATGCGACCAATGTGATACACGCAACGGAGGGAGAGGTAAACGTATGAGTCAGAACACGGAACTGAAGGCCCAGACCAAAAAACCGGGGCTGAACAAGAAGGGCATTGCCGCCTGGATCAATAATTACAGCTTTATCCTCATCGCACTGGCGATCTTCATCGCCTATCTGTTTATTAACCACGGCGCGACCACCTGGAGTGGCGTGATGAACATCCTGCGGCACTCCGCTGTGGTGGGCATCATGGCCTTCGGCATGGGCCTGGTCATCATCACCGGCGGCATTGACCTGTCCGTGGGCTCCATGCTGGCGCTGGTGGGCAGCTTCTCCGTGGTGGTGTTCAATGCCACGGACAGCGTGTTCCTCACATTGCTGTTCGCCCTGGTGGCCGGCGGCTTGTGCGGCCTGTTCAACGGTGTGCTCATCGGCCTGGTGAAAATGCCCGCGTTCATCGTGACGCTGGCCACAATGCTGATCTTCCGTTCGGTGGCTCAGTACTACCTGCGGACTACCGGGTCCTCCATCTTCAACATGACCGGCACGCTGGACCACTATGCCAGCTTCTACGGCTTCGGCCAACTGAAGATCGCCACCGTTCCCGTGGTGGGCATCGTGCTGCTGGTGGTCACGGTCATCATGGTGTTCATATCCACCTGCACAAAGTTTGGCAAGACCGTCTATGCCCTGGGCAGCAATGAACGCGCCGCAGCCCTGGCCGGTATCAACGTCAACCGTACCCGTGTGGCGGTCTATGTCATCACCGGCATACTCACCGGCCTGAGCGCTTTCCTGTGGCTGGCCATGAACGGCTCCGTCGACCCGGCTACCCTGGGTAAGAGCAACGAGATGTACGCCATCGCCGCGGTGGTCATCGGCGGTATCAGCATGAGCGGCGGCAAGGGCAAGCTTCTGGGCGTTCTGTTCGGCGCCATGAGCTATACTATTATCGACAAGATCATCGCCTCCCTGCAGGTGGACGCTCTGATCAACGATACCATCAAGGGCTCGATTTTGCTGGTGGCCGTTATCATCCAGCTGGTGGTGCCCATGATCCGTTCCCGCGTAAAAACGAAACATACTTCGGAGGTGTGATAACATGAAAAAGTACGCTGATGTAAGTAAGGTCGTCTACGATCCCAAGGGGACCGACCCCTTTACCTTCCGTTGGTATGACCCGGACGAGGTCATCGCCGGCAAGAAAATGCGTGAGCATCTGAAGTTTGCCCTGAGCTATTGGCATACCATCGACGCCGAGGGCGTGGATATGTTCGGCTCCGGTACCATGGATAAGTCCATGGGCCAGACGGACCCCATGGCCAAGTTCCGCGCCAAGGCGGACTTCGCCTTCGAGCTGATGGAAAAGCTGGACATCGACTACTACTGCTTCCATGACGTGGACATCGCCCCGGAGGGCGCTACCCTGGCCGAGAGCATCGCCAACTTCCGCGTGATGGTGGATTATCTGTACGAGCTGCAGAAGAAGACCGGCAAGAAGTGCCTGTGGGTCACCGCCAACAACTTCGGCGACAAGAAGTTTATGGCCGGTGCAGCCACCTCCTGCTGCGCCGATGTGTTTGCCGCTGCCGCCGCTAAAGTCCGGGCCTGCCTGGATGCCGCGGTGAAGCTGGGCGCCACCGGCTATGTATTCTGGGGCGGCCGCGAGGGCTATGACACCCTGCTGAACACCGACATGGGGCTGGAGCTGGACAACATGGCCCGCTTCCTGCGTATGGCCCGTGACTACGGCCGCAAGATCGGCTTTACCGGCGATTTCTATCTGGAGCCCAAGCCGAAGGAGCCCACCAAGCACCAGTACGACTTCGATGTGGCTACCTGCATGAACTTCCTGCGGAAGTACGACCTGACGGCGGATTTCAAGATGAACATCGAGGCCAACCACGCCACCCTGGCGGGCCATACCTTCGAGCATGAGCTGCGTACCGCTATCGTCAACGGCAGCTTCGGTTCCATCGACGCCAACGAGGGCGACTATCTGCTGGGCTGGGATACCGACCAGTTCCCCGCCAACGTGTACAGCGCCACCTACTGCATGATGGAGGTCCTCCGCGCCGGCGGCTTTACCAACGGCGGCCTGAACTTTGACGCCAAGGCCCGCCGTCAGTCCAACACCTTCGAGGATATCCTGCTGGCGTATATCTCCGGTATGGACACCTTCGCTCTGGGCCTCCGCAAGGCGCTGGAGCTAAAAGCGGATGGCCGTCTGGACCAGTTCATCAAGGAACGCTACAGCAGCTATGACAGCGGCGTGGGCAAGAAGATCGTGGATGGTGAGATGACCCTGGAGTCCCTGGCGGATTACGCCGAGGGCCTCAAGAGCTTCGATGTGCCCAGCGGCCGTCAGG
>ENA-UOJR01002306-UOJR01002306.1-human-gut-metagenome-genome-assembly--contig:-C115P-NODE-2306-length-13872-cov-6.071940_pt1 | contig 13872 bp, 18 predicted proteins | sample MGYA00242354_ERZ723901 | MGnify/ENA metagenome assembly ERZ723901
CCGTCTACCTGCGCAGACAACCCAGAATTGGACACACTTTTTGTCCTATAGCCCTCAAAACGTCCCCCAAAAGCTGCACTTTGGCCGCCGCCTCGCACTTTGGCTGCCACTTCTTCTCTTGAGAGGGCTTGCAACGATCGTATCAAAACAGAATCTATGCAAAATAAAACAGCCTCAAAAGAGGCTGCATACTATCAATGGGGTGGGCGATCAGGGATTCGAACCCTGGACCTTGGGATTAAGAGTCCCGGAGTTCAGTTATAGAGCCAAAGCCACTACCAGCAGCTTTAACAATTTCTTTCACAAGAAAAATCGTCAGTTATCGCCAATCAACTAAATATGCTCGCCCGGGCACCTGCCAGCCTGACTGCCACTCACATCGCCGAGACCGGACTCTATACCGAGAATCTCGTCGCGAGCACCTTGATTGAGACTAGCCTAAAGAGGGATTGGAGAATGCGCGACTTTCTGCAATTAGCCTAGGCTCACCGCCGCGAGCGGACCTCCCCTTTACTCGCAGACGAATGCGACCATGCCCAAGAAATTGACGGCGGCAGTCCGAAGCGATCAGGCGGGGTTCACGCATAGGTGAATCGCCCTCCACGGGCATCAATGGCCCGCAAGGACGCCGTCACCTGAAAATCTCGTCATGCGTGCCCGTTCTCTGCAAGAACGCAACACCGTCGCTCTCGCGCCACACGATGAGCCAGTCCCCGGCGTTTGCGACGTGGCACTCGCTGCTTCCCTTCCAGACCCCCTTAAGGCTGTGCATCCGGTGCCTGCGCCGCAGCTCCTCAAGTGAGTCAGGCGTGTTTTCGATGATGAGGTCGATTACCACCATCAGCTCGCTCTCGTCGAGCCCGCGCTTCCTGATTCCCTTGAGGTCCCGTGAGAACGACGGCGTGAAAGCCGCCCTGATTCTCATGGCTACGCCCCGGCTGCGGCAAGCAGGGACGCCGCGTCGTCGTAAAGCTCGTAGTCGCCCGATGAGATTGCCGCGTCGACCTCCGCTATCGCGCGGCGGCTGTCCTCGTTCGGCTCGTAGGAGCGCAGGCTCAGGGGGATCGCGTGCTCGCGAATCATCTGGCTGTAGAAGGCCCTCGTGACTGAGCCGAGGTCGAGGCCGTAGTATTCGGCAACCTCGGATGCACCCGCTTTCAAGTCGTCGTCGAGTCTGAGTGTGAGCGTGGCCATATGTTCCTCCAGTCCTTTCTGCATCCGTATTGTACATCAGTTGAAGTATATCTACTTCATCTGACTTCATGTGCACATCCATAATATAGAACCGTCTTCCCCTGAATAGGCGACGTGAGAATTCTGATATCGGTTGCGGCCGTGCCCACCGGCCCATCCCCTCTCAGGCCGCTCCATCGGCGATGCCCGCACGAGCTGAGAAGAATGGCTATGAGTTCACAAACGGATAGGGGGCCGCGTGGACAACTATGGGGCACCGTGAACGAAGATGGTTCACGGTGGGCTCTCATGGGGCAGCCAAAGAGGGGGCGGTTGCGTTAATAGTCTGAATGGGAGGAAGAGCCTCCCCTCCTCAGCTTGGATGCAGGAGGAGCAACGGGGTCAATGAAAGGAAGCAGAATGATCAACGCAACCGCCCCCAGCGACCTTTGCTACAAGGCCGCAGCCGACGCGACCGTCGCCGTGTCGCAAGCCCGTCGCATGGTCAAGCGCGAGCACGAGCGCGCGATGACCGGTGAGGTCTCCGTAGAGTACGTCGTCATCGTCGCCCTGGTGGTAATCGCCCTGATCGGAGGCTTCACCCTCCTCGGCAAGGCCCTGGACACCAAGCTCCAGAAGATCACGGACGTCATCACCAACGCTGACAGCATCCGTCCCTCCGCTTAATCAGATGACCGGCCTCACAGCCGGCATCCTCTCGGGTGCGGCCTTCTGGCTCCTGACTCACCTCTGGTGCCACCGACGCTACCTCGCAATGGAAGCGGGCGACCTGGAGGAGCTCGGCGGCGAACCGCCGTCCGCGGGGCTCTCCGCCGCCCTCGAGAGGGGCGTCGAGCTCCGAACTGTCAGCCCGCGCGCGGCGCGACTCGCGCGCGATCGCGGCGTCCTCTCGGAACGTGTCGCCCAGAAGGCCCTCTCGGGATCGTATAGGAGGAGATACGACAGGACCCTTGCGGCCGAATTGCCATGGCTTCCCGCCTATCTCGGAATGTCGGCCATCGGAGCGCTCGTATCCCCGGCGTCCTCATTGCTGCTGTCCGCGATCACATCGGCAGCGCAGTGCGACTCACGGTTCCGAGTCATACCGACGGTCCTCGCGGTGGCCCTGGTCCCGATGGGCATAGCGGCCCTGCCGGCCGAGACAGGCGCTCAGGTCGGAATCAGGGTAGTCGCCGCTGCGGGGGCGTTCGCGATAGCCGCTCTGGCAGGGGTTATGGCGAAAAGAAAAGGCGCCAGGTTCGGAGCGGGCGATCTGTTCCTGATCGCCTGCCCGGTATCGACACTTGCGGGGGACTCTGCGCTCGCCGTGTTCCTCGCATCCATGACCGCCGAATTGGCCATCAGGGCCTATTGGGGAAGATGCACGGAGGCGGCGGCCGACATACCGCTCGCCGTCTACATGGTCGCACCAACGGCCATCGCATTTATCGCCCACTTGTTCATGTGAGGAGGAGTACGCTATGAACCCGGTCGGCAAACGCCCGACGCGAGGCCTCGACGCCCAAGCGGCTATCGAGCTCGTTCTCGTTCTTCCGATCCTGCTGATGCTCATGGCGTTCGCCGTTGATATCGCGAACCTTTGGAACTCGAGATCCCAAATCGAGGCCATCTCAGCGGAGGGCGCCCGCCTGCTCTCGGCAGACCCCACGATGACGGATGCCGAACTCGCCGACGAACTCGCCGCATCAAGCGGCCTGGGAGACTCGATAAGGGTGAGCGTCTCCCGGAGAGACCTCCAAGACAAACCAGTCACGCTAAAGTCCGCCGGAAAGACGGCCGAGGCGAAATACACCAGGCAAAGTGCGACGGTCACCATATCCGCAGATGTGCCCACTCTCATGCCGCTCGCCGACATGGGAGTAGGCGCCGCGGAGTCGGGTGCCGTGAGGATAACGTCGACCTCCTCGACCATACTGTCGACGCTCGGGAGGAAATGATGAGATCAGCGCTGAAGGCCCAAGCGGCAATCGAGTTCACCCTCACCCTCACGGTCTTCCTGACAGTCGTGTCCTCGCTCGCCTTCTTCGGGTACGCGGCGTTCGAGAGGGCGCAGCTGAACCACTCTCTCGGCACGCTCGGGACCGAGCTGCCGGCAGACTGGGCCCAGACGCCGGCAAAGGATCTGGCGCGTCAGCTCGTGCTGGATGGATCGGACCTGAACCCAGATGCGCTCAGGGTGGAGTCCGCGAGCGTGACGGTGGACGAGAACGTCGACGTCAACGACCACGACCCCATCGCCACATCGCTCGGGGGGCAGGTCGGCAGGACCGAGAAGCACCGAGTGAAGGTGAGCGCCGTCGTCTCCTACGACTACGAGGACGCTTTTCTTCTGAGCGGGGGCGGGACGACAAAGGCCACCGTCTCGCGAAGTTACATCGCATACACGGACCACAGGGTGAGCTGATGAAGGCGACGAACAGGTTAGATGCCCGATACGAATGTCTCGAGGCGCAGATCGCGGTGCTCTTCGCCATCGGGCTCACAATCCTCATCGCTCTCGTCGGACTCGGGGTCGACGTCGGCCGGGCCCTCAGCGTCAAGACCGACCAGGGAAACGAGCTCGAGACCATCAGCGAGGCCTGCATGAGCCAGGCGAGCTCGGTGAAATTCGCCCAGAACCCGGGCGAGGAGGCGCGTGAGCAAGTCGTCGAGCTCCTGACCGAGGGAGCCTACACGGGCAGGGCGGTCGTCTGGTACGCGGAGGCGCCCGTCTCGGAAACCGGCATGAAGGACAGGTACGGCGGCACGCTCGTGACCCTGGACGAGGAGACCCCCACGACGCTGCTCGGGGTCGCCGGGGTCGATTCGCTGAAGCCGGCATCGAGCAGATGCTGGGTGACCCACGCGTATTCCTCCGCAGCGGTCTGGAGACCGCCGACCGATGGCTCCGGATGGGTCGAGGTCACGCTGGAGAAGGGAAGGGTGACTTCGCGAAGGTCGGCCTCCGCATCCTTCGAGGCAGCGCCCGTCGAGCTTAAACAGGCGGTTCGCTCCGCAATGTAAACAAACACGGAAAGGGATGAAATGAACGACAAGCAGGACATCGAGAGTCTCGAAGAAGCCATGCTCGCCGCTGGAGAGGCGGGGGACTACGCAGAGGCTGAGCGGCTCAAGAAGAAGATCACCCGCCTCAAGCAGCGCCAGGCGAAGTCGCCGGCTCCCGCCCCGGGCGCGAGCTCGAGGCAGACCGAGGGCGCGGCTCGCGCTCGTAGGGCCGTCGCGCGCGACGCCGCGGCGGAAGCTGCCAAAAAGAGGCTCACGACCGTGGCGGGCGCCTGCATCGCAGTCGCGATCGCCTCCGTCGCGGTGTCGACATGGATGTTCGCAAAGTCATCGGACGCACTGAACCGCGTCGAGGGAAACCTGGTCAAGGCCGTCGTCGCCACGCACGACATTCCAGCGGGCACGGTTCTCTCCGAGGGAGATCTGGAGATCGGCAGCGTCCCGCGTGACTTCTCCCCCACCGATGCGGCAGGCAAGCTTGAGGACCTGGTAGGCAAAAAGACCATCACCGACCAGACCAAGGGCATGGCCGTCTCCGCAAGCTCCGTCGCCGGATCACATGATCCCGCCTCGCTGCCCGCGGCCATCACCGAGGGCCATGTCGGAATGATGATCTCCCTCGAACCCGCCAACGCCCTCTCCCCGCTCTCGTCTGTGGGCGACAAGGTCGACGTGCTCGGCGGCGCCTCTGACGGCGTCGTCGCCTCTACGGCGTTACTCGCCGAGAACGTCCGCATCATCGCCCTTGACTCGAACCTCTCCGAGGGACCTTCCGAGGGGTACCAGTACGTGACCGTCGAGGTCACGAGGGATCAGGCCATGGCCATCGCTTCCTCTCAGAGCGTCCGCCTCGTCGCCCGACCGCTTGAGACGGAGGCCGCGAATGCTGAGTGAGCAAGAGCTCGCCATTGAGCGCAGGGTCCTCAAGCTGGTGCGTGACGAGCTCGCGCAGCAGGCGCTCTACGAGGAAGCTCAGGGAGACAGGACCCAGACGGCTCGCGACATGGCGCAGGACTATCTCCAAGAGGACGAGGACGGCCAGTACCTCAACTACACCGATGCGACCAAGGTCCTCGAAGCCGTGATCGACGACCTCTTCCTCCTCGGGCCGCTGGAGGAGCTCCTGTGGGATGCGGATGTCTCCGAGATCGACATCAACGCCCCCGACAACGTGCGGGTCGAGGTCGGCGGCGTCATGCATGGAACGAGGATCAGGTTCGAGGATGACGACCACGTCAAGGCGGTCATCGACCGCATAGTGGGGGCGACGGGCAACCGGTGCGACGAGGGAAAGACGATGTGCAACTGCGTGCTCGTGCGCCCCGGCGCGCCCTTCGACGGATCGCGTGTCAATGCGACGTGCATGCCGACCGCGGTGGACCACCACGAGCTGTGCATCCGAAAGTTCAAGCAGAGCAAGGCGACGCTGCAGGACCTGATGGAGTCGGGGATGTTCGACCAGAGGATTCTCGAGATCCTCGAGGCGATTCTCGTCGGACGCATGAACTTCCTCATCGTGGGCGGTACGGGAACCGGCAAGACGACGCTTCTCAACGCCCTGTGCCGACTGATTCCTCGCGATCAGCGCGTGGGCATCCTCGAGGACACCCCGGAGATCCGCTTCGAGCACCCCGATGTCTTCCGAAACCAGGCGCGCCCCGCGAACGCTGAGGGCGAGGGCGAGGTCACCATACGCGACCTCGTCATCAACTCCCTCAGAAAACGACCGGACCGCATCATCGTCGGAGAGTGCCGAGGTCCCGAGGCCTTCGACATGCTCCGCGCGATCTCGTCCGGACACCTCGGATCCATCACAACCATCCACGCCAACGACGCCCGCGGCGCCATGCCGGCGCTCCTCAACATGGTCCAGCAGGCCGGCATGGGCATGGAGGCCAAGGACATCCTCGACTACGTCTCGCGATGCTTCGACTTCGTCGTCGCAATCGAGCGCGGCACCGACGGTCAGCGTCGCATCACCGAGATCGCCGAGATCCAGGGGATGGAGGGAGATAAGGTGCGCATGGGCACGATAGTCAAATTCGAGCAGGATTGGACTGACGGACTCCAGATCGAAGGAACCTGGGTGCCCACGGGTGAGCGAATCTCCCCGGAGCACATCTCCCGCATGCGCAAGTGCGGCGTCACCGACGAGGACTGGTGGTACATGTGATCGCATCATACGCCGCCATCGCCGTCCTGACGCTACTCGGGCTCGCCCTGTTGCTGGCCGCGCGAGCGGACAGGATCCAATCGGGGAACAAGACGGGAAACCGAGGAGAGGCCGCGGGCAGGATCAGAGCGGCACTCGACCGAATGGCGACTCAGATCGGCCCATCGGTCTCCGCGTCAGAGCTCGGAGCTATCTGGATCGGATGCGCCCTTCTCCCCGGTCTCATCGGCCTGGTTGCGGGACTGGGGGCGGGTTCCCTGATGTTGAGCGCCATCGGTGCGCTGTCGGTCCCCGCATACGCCTCAACCCGGAAGCGTCGCCGCCGTCGGCAGTTTGAGGACCAGCTCGGCGAGGTGATGCCGCTGATCGCGAGCAATATGCGCGCAGGCGCTTCAGTGGCGGCGGCAATCACCCCCGTCGCCGAAGCGATGGAGGAGCCGGTTCGCGGCGAGTTCGCTCGCCTGGCAGCCGATGTGAAGTCCGGTACCCCGTTGGCCGAGGCGCTCGACACCATGGCCGAGCGAAACACATCCAAGGACCTGAGGCTGTTCGCCATCGCCGTGCGCGTTTCGCAACAGCGCGGAGGGTCGCTCGCGGACATCACCGAGCGCGTGGGCGAGACCGTCAGGGCAAGGACCGAGATGCGCAGATTCATCAGGGCGAAGACCTCGCTGAATCGCTTCGAGGCGTATTTCCTCTCGGGCATGCCCATCTTCATCCTCCTAATCCTGCTGATGATGTCCGAAACCCACAGGGCCTTCTACGCCACCCCGATGGGATGGGCGGTTCTCGCAGTCTGCCTCGTCCTCGACGCGCTGGGCCTGTCCATCATGTTCAAGATGGGCGACCTCGAGACCGACTAGATTGGAACATCGATGAACGAAACGATAAGCGCTCTCGACCTCGTGCGGGCGATCGCCCTCTCATTCGCAATCGCAGGCGCGATCGGAGGCCTGCTGACGATCCTGCTGAGGCGTGCTTTCGGGGTGAAGCCCGAGGAGGCCGTCCGTGCGGAAAAGAACGCGGGGAGAGACGGCATGGGAGCGGTCGCCCGTTTCATCGACCGCGTCATTCCCGCCTCGGAGGACCAGATGGGCGCCGCGCGCGAATCCCTGGCGCGAGCGGGCCTCGACATGACACCGGCGACGCTGTGGACCATGCGAGCCTGCTGCGCCGCCGCGGGACTCGCGCTCGGCACCGTCCTGATACCGCTTCTCGGAGGAGCCCGCGGCATCGGCGCAGCGGCGCTCGCGACCATCGCGGCCGGCATGCTGCCGCAGCTCTGGATCATCTCCAAGAGGTCGACCTGGCGCGAGGCCATCGAGGCGCAGCTGCCGGACGCCCTGGACCTCATGACGATCGCGATGTCGGCGGGGTCGAGCTTCGACAACGCGATCCGATGCGTCGCCGATCAGATGGAGGGGCCCCTCGCAGAGGCCTTCGGCAAGATCGGCGAGGAGGCGAAGTACTCATCTCGATCGGACGCCCTCGTCAGGTTCGCCAACCGCGCCAAGGTCCCCGCCGTCACCGTCTTCGCCGCATCGATAACGCAGGCGGAGAAGTCAGGAGGATCCCTCGTCGACGTCCTGCGCTCACAATCCGAGACGGTCCGCACGCAGCGCCGGCTCAAGGTGGAGGAGAAGGCGGGTGCGCTCTCGGCGAAGATGATCATACCGATGATCGTCTTCATCCTCCCCTGCGTCAGCCTCGTGCTGCTCACGCCCATGATCGTCAAGATAATGGAGACCTTGGCATGAGCCGGCGATTCGACTACGGGAGCAGCGCCGGCACGATGGATGTGACCGGCAGGGTCACGGCGCATATGGTCCTGATCGAGGCCCGAACGCTACGCCAGAGAGCACTCGGTCTCATGGGTCCCGAGATCGACAGGCTGCCCTCCGACGCGGGAGTGCTCTTCCGGGGATGCACGTGCGTGCACACCTTCGGCATGAGGGGCCCCATCTCCCTCATATGGATCTCGGAGGGCGCGTCACCGGCGGCGGCCCCACATGTCGTGTCATATGACGCTCGAATACAGCCCAATAGGGTGATCTGGGGCCCAAGGGGGGCAGACGGCGTCATAGAGACGGCCCCGCTCGACAAGGCCACCGGATGCGAAGAGATAACGGACATAAGAATCACCCGAGAGGAGGGACGAGATGAGCGATGACATACTCGCGGAGGAGCGCACCCAGGTCGTTGTGAGCAGGCGCGCCGTGTTCGCCGGGCTCGGCCTGCTGCTGCTGTCACCTCCCCTGCCCGAGGTCGCCTTCTCCGAGCCGAGGGTCGCCTACGACCAATGGGTGACCGGCAACACATCCCAAATCGGGGGATGCACGGAGCTCTCCCAGTACTACGTCGAGTCGAAGGTGTACCCGAACCGACAGCGCAAGCTGAAGGTGAGGATCAAGATGAGCCACACGTGGGTGGGCACCTACTTCTGCTGGACGACATACGAGAAGTTCTACGACAACGGCAAGTACCTCGGGGAATACGGTCCCAACCACAGCTATGCCTACGGTCCCGCGACCCTCTACAACCCGAACGAGAACGGCCTGTCGCTCATGGTCACCGGCGGCGGGAGCCATCACATAACATCCAAGTCGTTCGAGTTCAGGGGCGGCACCGTCACGGGAAACGCCTTCAACTTCACCATCGTCCTCCCCTACCTCATCAAGGCGAGCGCGGGCGCGGGCGGATCGATCTCGAGCGCCGGCGACACCTACGTGGACCCCGGCGGGTCGAAGAAGTACACCGCGAAGCCGAACACTGGCCACAGGGTCGCCTCCCTCGTCGTCGACGGGAAGGACCAGGGCGCCCGGGAGAGCTACACCTTCTCGAACGTCCGGGCGGACCATTCCATAAAGGTGACCTTCGCCAAGATCGTCTACACCGTCACCTTCAAGGAGGGCTACGGCGACAACGGGACGCTCAAGACCGAGAAGGTGCCGCACGGCGGGGACGCCACCGCGCCCGAGGTGCCCTCGCGCCCTGGATGGGCCTTCAAGGGATGGGACCGCGGATACAAGAACGTGACGTCGAACATAACCGTGACCGCCCTTTGGAAGCCGGCCGCCGTCGTCCGCTATCACGCCGACGGCGAGCTGAGGCACACGCAGGCCGGGCTCACGCCGGGGACCGAGTTGTCCGTTCCCGACGCGGCCGTCGACGCGTGCCGCCGGCCGGGCTGCACGCCCGGCTGGCGCGGGTGGTTCGAGGATTCGGCCTGCGAGCAGGCGTGGACGGGCGGAGCCGTGCCCGCCGGCACGCTCGACCTGTACAGCTACAACGAGCTCACGGTCGGCTTCGCACCGACGGACGACTGCGCACCGACCACGGGAACCTTCGTCACCGCGCCCGGCGGGCCGAGGATCGGCTACCCGCTCATACCGTCGCCGCGCACCGTCAGATATGGACGCGGCATCTCCCTCTCCCTCCCAAACGGGTGCCTGAGGGACGACGGGGACTCGACATACGTCACGTATAGGCCGCAGGGCTACTTCCCGTCCGCATCGGGGCGCACGCCCTCGCTGTCGCTGAACCCCAAGCAGGACACGACCATCTTCATCAGATGGGTCGAGACCGTCGCCGAGGGCGTCGAGACGACCCTGTGACGCGGTGCCCGTTGGTCGCATGTGGCCCGTCATGGGCACACATGGGCACACTTGGGCACCCATGGGCAACCAAACGAAGAGGCGGGTTGCGACAATCGAACCGAAAGGACTCTAACCGCCGACCGGCGGGACGATGGAGCATGGAGCGAACATGGCACAAGACACCGAAGAGGCGCTGAGGGTGATCCTGATGATCGGCAACGCGGTCATCCCCGCGTCGCGCGACATCATCAGGCTGCTGGCCCGGGTCTCCGCGACAGTGGGCCGCACGGGCTGGAAGGGCGGCAAGCTCGTCGCCGGCGCGGCAATGGACCGGATCGACGGCATGGGGGCGAAGGGCATGGTCCGGAACACGGCCAAGATGAAGGGGGCCATCCAGACCATCGACGTGACCGACCGACTCGACCGGGCGGACCTGCACGAGATGGCCGGCCTCTGCCGCAAGCTCGGAGTCGCCTTCTCCGTTTCCGACATAGTCTCAGACGGCAAGGCGGAGCACACGCTCATCCAGTTCGCCGCCCAGGACGCCTCCACGATTCAGGCGGTGCTCCAAGTCGCCCTCGATTGCCGGATCGTGAGCGAGGCCGACCTGGACGAGGCCTGCTCGACACCCGCCCTCTCGGACGCGCCCCTGGTGCACGACGGAAGGACGTGGGTGGGCGACGGGCAGGCCCTGCGAGCGGAGTTCCGCGATGCGGCCGGTCAGCCCATGACGGCGATCGCCCGGCCCGACGGATCGTGGGAGATCGCCGACGCCACGGGCAAGACGGCGCTCCACGCGGGCGCCGAGCTCAAGGGCGCCGCCGACCCAGGCCTTGGGGCGGACCTCGGCGCGGCCCTGACCGCGGCATCGGCGCGGATCGGGGCGATGGCCGACCCTGAGATCGCCCGGGCGAACGCCAAACTCGCGACAAGCCCCCAGCGGATGAGATCCATGAGTGCCGCGGATGTCGCAAAGTCGGCGGCGAGGGCCGTCGAGCGCAAGAAGTCCGCCGGGACCCGCGCGATCTCGCCGAAACCGGGGGTCCCCATCCCGAAGGCGTCCCACCACCCGGGAAAGAGGTAGGCATGGCGGACAGCGAACGGCGCGCATCGCGCCTCTCGATCGGTCGCATCGCGATCGTGCTCGCGATGGCGGCGGCGGGGTACTGGCTCGGGAACATCGGCTACAGGTATGCGACCATCGCCTTCTCGTCCCTCTCGCTCGTGGACGCCCCCTCCACGCCGGACCTCCTCACGTTCATATCGCAGTCGATCGCGTAGTATCCCCCGCTCGGCCTGTCGCCGGACAAATGGCCGACCGTGTGCGGCATCGCCGGAGCGCTCGGGATCCTCATCGCGTCCCAGATCATGAAGGCGGAGAGGGACCAGTCGGACATCGACATGTCGGAGGTTCACGGCAGCCAGGAGCTCGCCGACGTGAGAGATCGCAAGATATTCGAGCACGTCAAGGCGACCGAGGAGTGGCCGTGCCCCGAATGGTGCGAGCGCGTCGAGGACGACAACCTGATCATAACGAAGAACACCAAGGTCGCGGCTTCGAAGAATCCCGATTACACCATCGAGCGGGAGTGCCCGAACAGGCACATCTTCATCATGGGAACATCGGGCAGGGGCAAGTCGTACTCGCTCGTCGGACCGAACATCATGCAGCTGAACGGCTCCCTGGTGATCTCCGACCCGAAGGGCGAGCTGTTCCGGCTGTACGCGGCCTTCCTCGAGGCGCACGGATACAAGGTCGAGTTGCTCGGCCTCCGCGACGAGGACACGATCAGGGCGTCCAGCAGGTACAACCCCCTCTCCTACTGCGAGAACATCACCGACATCAACCAGGTCGTCAACTACTTCATGGAGAACACGACCGGCGACAAGCCCACGACCGACCCCAAGTTCTTCGCCGATATGGAGAGGAGCTTCTACACCGCCTCGATCGGCCTGCGCGTCTTCTGGTTCAAGAGGTTCGGCAACCCGCAGGACTGCACGATGCCGGCCCTCCTCGACGACCTGCTTCTGCTCAAGGAGGAGGGTGAGGACGGGGTCAGCGCGCTGGACAGGATGTTCGAGGGCGACCCCGACGACCCCAGCGTGCCGTCGCTCAGGGCGCTGATCGTCGCCCTCTACGGCGATGGCCGCAGCGAGGACGAGGTCCTGGTCGACGACAAGATCCCCGAGGTCTCGATCCTGAACGAGTACCGCTCCTTCAAGACCGCGGCGAAGGACCCGGAGACCATGGGAAACGTCGCGGCATCCTGCGCGGCGCGCCTGTCGATCTTCAACAACCCCGCGCTGAGAGAGATGCTGTCGGAGGACGAGCTCGAGCTCGACCGGATGGGAAGGGAGAAGAGGGCGCTGTTCCTCGGCATCAAGGCAGAGACGGGCCCCTACGACTTCGTGGCCGCGATGGCGGTGAACCAGGTGTTCGCCCTCAACATCAGCGCGGCGGAGAAGAGCCGCTCGGGGCACGTGGACATACCGATCTGGTGCTGGCTCGACGAGTTGGCGAACATCGGCAAGATCCCGAACCTCGAGAAGCTCATCGCCGTCACGAGGTCCTACTGGATAAACATCGTCTCCGTCGTGCAGAACGGCGTCCAGCTGAGGGAGCGTTACGGCGAGAAGGCGAAAAACGTCATGAGCGAGTCGGCCATCTTCATCTTCCTGGGCTCCCAGGACTGGGACGACTGCGAGATGGTCTCCAAGAAGATGGGGACGACGACCAGGATGGCGAGGAGCGTGACCCGAAACACCTCGAGGAGCTCATCCTCCGTCTCGGAGACGTATCAGCCCTATTCGGTGCCGCTCATGTCGCCCGCCGAGCTCTACAACTACGACCGCCGCAGGAAGAAGGGGTTCGACCCCGCGAAATGCCTGACGCACTACGCAGGGTCGAACTGGTGCATGGACTACAAGTACGACCTGCACGACCACCCGAGATACCGCGAGCTCAAGGGCAAGGAGGTGACGGACCCGATCGCATGGTCGAAAGAGCACAGGGAGTCCAAGGCGGAAAGCCCGACGGAGGGCCCCTCGCCCGACCAGGGCGAGATCATGATCCGACTCGCCGAGGAAGCCGATGGGAACGTGAGCGTCGCCTCCCTCTAAACAAGCCATATCGGGCGCGGCGCGCCCTCATGGGCCGCGCGAAGGCGCGGTGATAGCAGACCTATGAAAGGATTTACGCAATGGACAGTGTTCTTCGACTCGTCGACCTCCTCTCCGCGGGCATGACCGTGGTGGGAGCCATGGTCGTGATCAGCGCCCTTTACAAGATGTTCTCCGAGCGCGCGAACGACCGACCCGTCCAGTCCGGTGAATGGTGGAAGATCGCCGAGGGCGCACTGCTGGCCGTGGTGGGCGCGTCCAACTTCCTGCATCAACTCATCGCGGGCCTGCAGTTCTGATGATCCGCGACAGGGTCGAGTCGTTCATCGGCGGCGCTCCGCTAGGGTCCCACCCGCTCACGGCTGACGGTCCCTACGAGGTCAGGATGGCGCGCAGGGACCGCAGGTGGAAGCGCGTGATGACGGCCATGCTCATCATCATGCTCGTCTCGGCGACCGCCCTCGCGGCCACCGCGTGGGCGCAGAACATGCCGGGCTACTGGTATACGTCCACGGCGCCGGGGCCGCAGCCCGACGGGACATACAGCCAGACTTGGTACTGGTGCGCGCAGGACGGCTCCAAGCCGGCCAAGGTGACCGTCAAGCTGCCCGGGGACCCGGGCCCGGTGGAGCACTCGAACCCCGTGACCCTCACGGACCAGAGGACCGCGATCACGGGCCCGAGCGACGCCCCGCAGGGATGGTACAAGGTGTACGCGAACTCGATCACCCAGGGCGGGCTCGAGCAGAACATGAAGGACCCGAAACCCGACCCGGACTCGCCCGA
>ENA-UOJR01002312-UOJR01002312.1-human-gut-metagenome-genome-assembly--contig:-C115P-NODE-2312-length-13845-cov-10.119579_pt1 | contig 13845 bp, 9 predicted proteins | sample MGYA00242354_ERZ723901 | MGnify/ENA metagenome assembly ERZ723901
AGGGAAACCTTTCTCCAGAAAGGTTTCCCTCCCCCACATTTCTTCTTCTTCTTTTTTCCTATTGTTTCACCGGAACCGTGGAGATCGCGTTGAAGGGCGAGCCGTCCACGAGGCGGCGGCTGACCGCGAGATAGACGAGCGTGTTGCGCTTGGCGTCCCAGATGCGGGTGACGCGGGTGGCCTTGAAAAAGACCGAGGTCGATTCACGGAATACGTTGGCCTGTTTGGGGAGCTTGGCGGGAATTTCGATAGGGCCGACCTGACTGCACGAAATGGCGAAGTTGGACGGATCTTCGGCAAGCCCGAGCGAGCCGGAAACACCGCCGGTTTTGGCTTGGCTGATGTAACAGGCCACCCCCGGAATGTCCGGATCGTTGAAGGCCGAAACGCAGACCTTGTGATTGGCTCCGAGCAGTTTCCATTCCGTGGTGACGCAGCCCACGTCCGAATCGTCCGCATGGGCGAAGGAGGGGAGGAGCAGGGAACAGAACAGGGCAAGGCAGGCGTATGGTTTAAGCATGGCGTTTTTCCTTTTGGTTTAGCAATCGGGAAGGGAAATGGCTCCTGAAATGTTGCGCAACGCACCGGGCGTGAGCTCGCAGGCGAGCGTGTATTCGCCGGGAACGCCGGGGTAGGAGATGGAAGCGGCGGAATGGAATCCGAATCGGCCATAATAGCCGGGATCGCCGATGAGTACGGCGGAAGAATGCCCCAGTGCGGCGGCCTTGGCGAGGGCTTCGCGGATGAGGGCCGCTCCGATGCCCTTGGCGCGCCATTCGAGCGCCACGGATAGCGGGGCGAGGAGCAGCGTGCCGAAGCAGCCGCCGTTTTCACGGATGGATGCTCCGGTCAGCATGATGTGACCGATGAGTACGCCGTCCTCTTCGGCGACAAGTTCCAGCTCGGGGATGTAGCTCCCCTTCCGGAGTTTAAGGACGAAATCCTGTTCGCCGCCGTCGGAGACTTTCGCTGTCTGGAATGCCGTTTTGACAAGGGAATAGATGGCATCGAAGTCTTCGGGCGTTGCTTGTCTGATGGTCATGGTAAGCCTCTGGAGGGCGGAACGTTTTTGATTGGGGATGGTAAAACGGACGGTTAGAATCTTTTTATACTGTAATGTGCATTACTTCATGCCGTTCAAAAGGAAACCCGCTCAGCTGGAGCGGCACCTTGATATCAGCGCTCCAGAACGCCGCCGAGCTGTTCCAGTTGCTTCTGGACATGCGTGTCGTAGCGGGAAACGTCGCTGCGGATTTTCTGCATCACGTCAAGGAACAGGCGCAGGTGCACGGACTGGTGGAACAGGCTTTCCAGGGCGGGGGCAAAGCCGCGCTTGACCTCGAATTCGTATGCCTTGCCCAGATCTTCGCGGACCACGGCAAGTTCCTGCCGGAGGGCGCCGCACACCCGCTCGGCGTATTCCTCGGCTTCGCGGCGGCGTTTGTCGAGGAATGCGGCCTTGCGCTTGTCCTCGCGCCCGAGGTGGTAGAGCAGGCCCGCCGTCCCGGCCACGGCCGCGAACACGGCGGCCGCAAGGGGGCTTGCCGCTGCCAGCGCGATAATGTTGCCTGCGGTAACAAGTATCGAGATCGGCCCGAGCGCGGTGAGGCGGCCCACGGTGAGCCCGGTGGTGAATACCGCAAGGTTCTTCATGTGCCGGTGCGTCTGTACGAGGAAGTGCGTGGCCGTCGAGGAGCCGCCGTTCACTTCGCCCGGATCGTCTTGCAGGCCGTCGATGTTGGAGCTCAGGCGGGCAAGGCATTCCTGCGAAAATTCGTCCATGCGCGCGGAAAAGAGGCGGAGCTTGTCTTCCCACGTGTGGAGGATGCCGCGCTGTTCGTCGAGGAACTCGTCCACGGCGCGCCGGGCGATGGCCCGGGCTTCGGTGGCGTCGAACTCCTTCCAGACGGAATCCTTGGCGAACTGATGCCCGAGATCCGCCACTTTGCGGTTCACGGCGTCCATGAGCCGCAGCACCAGCGTTTCGTGGAATTTTTTCAGTGCCTTTTCCGTGGATTCGTCCCACGCGTCCAAGTCCTTGGCGGCGGCGTTCACGACCTGCCGGGCCTGCTCCAGCGAGGAGAGGGCGGAGGCGGAAAGCTGTTTGGCGTGCGCGTCCAGCATACCGAGCAGTTCGGGGTTCGGCAGGGATTCGCGGTACTCCTGCACATGCTGGCGGAGCCGTTCGCGGGCGGAGTCGGCAATCCGGGAGTAGGCTTCCGCGATTTTGTGGCGGTATGCCTCCTTGCCCGCATCCCTGTCCATGATTTCCCGCAGGAGGGCAAGGAGCTGCTCAAGCTCTCCGCAGCCGGACACGGAACGCGACACTTTGGACAGCGTTTCCGAGAAGGCGGAACCTCCCCGGCAGCGTTCCTCGACGGCCTGCCGGGTATTGAGGGCCACGACACCGGCGAGTTCCACATGGCCGGAGCTCCGGCAGGCTTCGCGCAGCACGGTGCGCGCCTGTTCGCGGGCCGCTTCGAGGCTGGCGGCGCTGTTCAGGCGGTCGATGTTGGTCAGCACGCCGATGATGCTGACCGTGCGTCCGCTGCGGGCCAGCTTGCGGAGCAGGGACAGTTCGGAATTGGAGCCCGGATCGCGGGCGTCCATGACGAAGATGACGCAGTCCGCCTCAAGGCTTTCCTCATAGGAAAGATAATCATGAAACTGATCGGTATCATTGAGGCCGGGCGTGTCCACGAGCACGACGCCCGCCCGGAGCGTGTCCAGCGGCAGCCCCACGCTGACGCGGGCCACGAATCCTGAGAAACGCCCCTCAAGGCTGATGTAGTCGGACAGGTCGTCCCAGCAGGTGATGCCCGAAAGCAGCTTGCCGGGGATGAACGTGCCGTCGGACACACCTTTGCGGATGTGTTCGATTTTGCGGGTGAGCAGCAGGTTGTCCTGCTCGTTTTCGAGATAGTCCTCAAGCCGGGCGAACTGGCTGGAGTCGAGGAACCGCACGCTGTAGTCCGGGGCGTGGGCGTATTTGAATTCCACCACGGTGGCGGTTTCCGGCGTGGACTCGCGCACCGGGGACAGCTCCTGCCCGATGATCGCGTTGATGAGCGAGCTTTTGCCGCGTTTGCGTTCGCCCACGATGACGATCTTGAACGGCTGGCGGCGCAGCATCTTGCGGAAAATATACAGCTCTTCGCGCAGGTCCATGTCGTCGAGCGTCCACGCGATGCGGTCGAGCGAATTGGCGAAACGCTCCATATCGGCGTTGAACTGGCTTGTTTCGGGCGCGAACCAGCCCGCGATTTCCTTTCGGGAAGGCAGGACGTTGGTTGCCTTGCGGTAGAGTTCGCCGAGGCTTTCCCCGACGTTGAGCCCGAGGCCGATGCCCCGGCCCGCGCTGCGTTCGAGGCGGGACTTGCGGAAGGCCCATTCGATGTCGTTGACGAGCGACCGCGCCTTTTCGTCGATCCGTTCCTCCTGCCCCCCGATGCGGGAGAGCGCCTTCAGCATGGTGTCCACGAATGTGGAGGAAACCTTTTGGGCGTCGGCCTGGTTCGCCATGTCGCGGGCGATGTCGGCGGGATCGGACGGCGGGTTCAGGAGCGCGTAGTGGAGCTTGGCTTGCAGTTCGGCATGGAGGGCGCGTTCCCCGAAAATGGCCTGCGCCGCCTCCTGTACGAGCTGGTACTCCCGATAGGTGAGCATGTCGTCCGTCGTGGCGACCGCCGCAAGCAACAGCAGGATGCGGTCGTTGAAGGAGTCGCCGGGGATCGGCTGGATGGGTTGGGGGAGCATGGACAGCATGGAGGCTGAGGTGGGACGGGAGGACATGGGGAGGCTCCTTTGCTGGTCGGTAAACGGCCCGTACCTTTTGTACCTAGCCGCAACGCCTTTTTTTTTCAATGGCCGGGAGGGCGGCCCTGCCGGGCTCTCATCGTCTTGACTGAAATGGGATCCGCTTTACATATGATCAGTTAAGGCCGCGTGAAGAGTGAGGGCGGCCTTGCGCGCACAGACAGGCGTGTCTATGAGGAGGCTAAAGTATGAGTGTCGAATATAAGGATTATTACAAAATATTGGGTGTGGGGCGCGAAGCTTCCAAGGATGAAATCGCAAAAGCCTTCAAGAAGCTCGCCCGCAAGTACCACCCGGATCTCAACCCCGGAAACAAGGAATCCGAGGAAAAGTTCAAGGAAATAAACGAGGCGTACGAAGTTCTCAAAGACGAGCAGAAGCGGAAGATGTATGACCAGCTCGGGCCCAACTGGCAGCAGGGCCAGCAGTTCGGCGGCAATCCGTTCGGCGGGGGCAACCCCTACGGCGGCGGTACGCGCTTCACGTTCAACGGGCAGGAATTCGGCGGTCAGGGTTTTGACGGCTCCGGGTTCAGCGACTTTTTCGAAACCCTGTTCGGCAGCCGTCAGGGCGGGAGCGCCGGCGGCCCGTTCAGCGGCTATACGTCCCGTCCCCAGCGGGGCCGCGACATCGAGGCCGATATTTCCATCACGCTTGAGGACGCCGTGAAGGGCGGCGAGCGCAGTCTTACGCTTGAGGGCGGGGACGGCACCAAAACCCTGAAAGTGAATATCCCCGCCGGGGTGAAGGACGGCGCCAAGCTCCGCCTTGCCGGGCAGGGCTACGATTCGCCCAACGGCGGGCCGAAGGGCGATCTGTATTTGCGGATACGTTTCGCGCCGCATTCGTTGTTCCATGTTGACGGCACGGACCTCACCTACGAGGTGCGGATCGCGCCGTGGGAAGCCGTGCTTGGGGCGAAGGTCAAAGTCCCCACCCTTGACGGGAACGTCGAGCTTTCCATTCCCGCCGGGACCGGAAGCGGGAAGAAGATGCGTCTGCGCGGCAAGGGCCTTGGCCCGGCGAAGTCGCGCGGCGATCTGTATGTGCGGGTCGGCATCGACGCGCCGAAGGATCTCACGCCGAAGCAGCGTGAACTGTGGGAAGCCCTTGCGGCGGAAAAATAGCGCCGCGTTCCGTTTTTGAAGGACAACGTCAGGGGAGATGATTGTATGGAACTTTTGCAGAATACAAAGGATGTGCCGAGCCGCTCGACCCTTATCGTCTGGGGCGAATTCCTGGAACTGACCGGGACGACCCCGGATCGCCTTTCCGAACTGATGGACATCGGGTGGCTCAAACCCACGCGCACGGCGGAAGCCGCATTGTTGTTCCGGCAGGATGACGTATACCGTATCCGCAAGCTTGAGCGGCTGTGCAGCGATTTCGAACTGCACACGCTCGGCGGCTCCATAGTAATGGACCTGCTGGACCGTATCGCAACGTTAGAGTTGCGTATTCGTGAGTTGACAGATCGTTAGTACGCCTTATTGTTAGAGAGAAAGCGATAGTGATATCACTTTTGCAGTTGTGTTGCGTTCGGTCATTTTGTCTCGGACGCCGCTGCTGCGCTACAACGCAATAGAGGTGAACCATTATGGATATCAACAGATTTACCGAAAAATCCCGTGAAGCGCTGACCACGGCGCAGGGGCTTGCCGCCCAGTACGGTCATCAGGAAGTGGACGCCGAGCATTTGGCGCTCGCTCTGGTGAATCAGGAAGACGGCTTTGTCCCCCGCGTTCTGGAGCGCGTCGGCGTCGCCCCCAAGGCGCTGGTCACGGCGCTGGAGGCGGTTCTGAAGAAGCGTCCTTCCGTGCGCGGGCCGGGCGCGGAAATGGGCACGATCACGATTTCGCAGCGGGTCGCCAAGGCTATCGCCAACGCCGAGGCCCTCGCCAAGCGTCTGCGTGACGAGTACGTCAGCGTGGAGCATATTTTTGCCGAACTGCTGCGCGAACCCGCCTCCACAGGGCTTGGCCAGGTCGCGGCGGATGCCGGCTTGTCCGCCGATAAGTTCACCGAGACGATGATGGCTGTCCGCGGCCCGCACCGCGTGACCTCCGCCAACCCTGAAGAGAGCTATGAGGCGCTCAGCAAGTACGGGCGCAACCTCGTCGAAGCCGCCAGCAAGGGCAAGCTCGACCCGGTGATCGGTCGTGACGCGGAAATCCGCCGCGTCATCCGCATCCTGTCGCGCCGCACGAAGAACAATCCCGTGCTCATCGGTGAGGCGGGCGTGGGCAAGACCGCCATCGCGGAGGGCCTCGCCTACCGTATCGTCAAGGGCGACGTCCCGGAAGGGCTCAAGAACAAGACCATTTTTGCGCTGGACATGGGCGCGCTCATCGCGGGCGCCAAGTACCGCGGCGAATTTGAGGAACGGCTCAAGGCCGTGCTGTCCGAAGTGCAGAAATCCGAAGGGCAGATTATCCTGTTCATCGACGAGCTGCACACCATCGTGGGCGCGGGCAAGACCGACGGCGCGATGGACGCGGGCAACCTGTTGAAGCCTCTTCTGGCTCGCGGCGAGTTGCACTGCATCGGCGCGACGACCCTTGACGAGTACCGCAAGTACATCGAAAAGGACCCGGCGCTGGAACGGCGTTTCCAGACCGTGCTGGTGGAGGAGCCCTCCGTGGAGGACACCATTTCCATCCTGCGCGGCTTGAAGGAGCGGTTTGAGGTGCACCACGGCGTGCGCATCAGCGACTCCTCCATTGTGGAGGCGGTGGTGCTGTCCAACCGGTACATCACCGACCGCCAGCTTCCCGACAAGGCCATCGACCTGATCGACGAAGCGGCAGCCATGATCCGTACCGAAATCGACTCGCTGCCCACGGAACTGGACGAAGCCAACCGTAAGGTCATGCAGCTCGAAATCGAGCGCGAGGCCCTGCGCAAGGAAACCGACGACGCGTCCCGCGAGCGTCTGGAGAAGCTGGAGAACGAACTCCGCAACCTTCAGATGACGCAGGCCGAGCTCAAGGGCCAGTGGGAAAACGAGAAGGGCGTCATCAACGTTGTGCGCGATCTCAAGGGCGAGATCGAGCGGACGCGCCTCGCCATTGATGATGCGACCCGCCGCGGCGATTTGCAGGCGGCGTCCGAACTCAAGTATGCGAAGCTGCCTGAGCTGGAAAAGCGTCTCCACGAAGCCGAAAACGGTCAGGAAGCGCCGCGCCTGCTCAAGCAGGAAGTGCGCCCCGACGATGTGGCGGATATCGTGGCCCGCTGGACCGGCATTCCGGTCACGCGGCTGCTCCAGTCCGAACGCGACAAGCTCATCCATCTGCCTGACAAGCTCCATGAGCGCGTGATCGGGCAGGATGAGGCCGTGCAGGCCGTGTCCGACGCCGTGCTGCGTACCCGGGCCGGGCTGTCCGACCCCTCGCGTCCGCAGGGCTCGTTCATTTTCCTCGGCCCGACGGGTGTGGGCAAGACGGAGCTGTGCAAGGCCCTGGCCGAAGCGCTCTTTGACAGCGAAGAGAACATCGTGCGCCTCGACATGAGTGAGTACATGGAAAAGCATTCCGTGGCGCGGCTCATCGGTGCGCCTCCCGGCTATGTGGGGTACGACGAAGGCGGCCAGCTGACCGAAGCCGTGCGCCGCAAGCCCTACAGCGTCATCCTGTTCGACGAAATCGAAAAGGCGCATCCGGACGTGTTCAACACCCTGCTGCAGCTCCTCGACGACGGAAGGTTGACCGACAGCCAGGGCCGCACGGTGGACTTCCGCAACACCATCGTGATCATGACCTCGAACATCGGCTCGTACAGGATGCTCGACGGCATCAATCCGGACGGCTCGTTCGCCTCGGACGTGTACACGGAAGTCATGGGCGAGCTGCGCCAGCACTTCAAGCCCGAGTTCCTGAACCGTGTGGACGAGACGGTGCTGTTCAAGCCGCTGCTCCCCGAGCAGATCGGCCAGATCATCGACCTCCAGCTGCGTCGGCTCCAGAAGCGGCTTGAGGAGCGCAAGATCGCGCTGGAACTGACAGAGGCCGCCCACGAGTTCATCGGGGATGCCGCCTACGATCCGCACTACGGGGCCCGTCCGCTCAAGCGGTACCTGCAGTCCCACGTCGAAACGCCGCTTGCCAAGTTCATCATCGGCGGACAGGTGCGCGACGATCAGCGGGTGGTCATCGACGCCACCGAAGAGGGATTGACCTTCGGCGTGAAGTCGGGCGACACCGTGCAGCCATTGTAACAAGATCGGAAGAGGGCGGAAGCGGAGGCGTTTCCGCCCCTTTCCTTTATGAACCTGAAAGGGCCATCAGCGGCGTTTGTCATGCTGATGGCCCTTTTCTTGACGGCGGTACTCCGCTGGTCGCGGATGCGCCTATTGCTTTTCCACAATCCCGAACGTGCCGTCGTCGTTTGCCGTGACCTGCAGTGAAATGATGCCGCTTGTGTTGCGGGCGATGTAATCCTTGCAGCCCCTGACCATCACGCTCAACACGCCGGAAATATCCTCGGAGTCGTGCGTATGGTAGATGCTGGTGCTCCAGAGCTCTTTGTTCGTTTTGCTGCTGGCGGCGCTCAGATGAAGGAAGATGTCGCACTCCGTGACTTCCTTGGTTTCATCCTCATACCCGACCGTCCCGTAGGTTGGGGTCGTCGTGGTGGTTTTGGTATAGCGGCCCGTGGCCTTGTCATACGTGCCGTGCGTCTTTTCGACGGTCCCGGTTTGTCCGTAAATCGGCTTTTTGACGGTGATGTGCTTTGTGGATGTTTTGGCGGTGTAATCGATGGAAAGGAGTGCCGTGCCCCGGTTGCGGTCTTGCGTGAGCGAGAAGCCCGCTTCAGACAGGGTGCTTTTTACGTCCTGCTTGAGAAGCTGATAGGTCGGGTCGCTGTTTTGTTTTTTCGATGAGGCGATATAATAGGTATACTGGTCATTGGGGTAGGCGTGCCCGTCGGTTTCGGAAATGACCCGCATGGAGTACTGGGGAGAGCAGCCCGCCAGCAGGAAAAGGGTGGCCAGCAGGAAGAGGCGGGGGCGCGGGGGGATCTTGGCTGTGCACATGGGCTTACTTCCTTTCTTTGAGGCTGAGTGCGCCATCGTCGGATTCGCTGACGTCAAGCCATGTGTCGCCGGGGGTGGTTTGGGCGAGGTAATCCTTGGCGCCCATAACCATCATGTCCAGCATCTTGCGGTTGTCAAACGAGTTCCCGGTGTAGGTGACGATCGTTTCCCACATTTTTTTCTTCGTTTTGAGCGAATCGGCGGCAAGCAGCAGAACGATCTTGTTTTGGGCCACTTCCTTTTGGGTGTTCTTGTAGCCCGTAACGCCGTAGGTGGGGGTTGAAACGGATGTCTTGCTGGTTTTTCCCGTTAACGTGTTGATGTATTCCCCGGTACCTCTGGTTTCGACCCGCGTCACGCCGTAGACGGGTTCGGAAACGGTCGTCTGCCGGGCGACCGTTTGGCTTTTGTACCCCGCGAAAAGCACCGCCGTGGCATGGGGGAGGCTTTTGGTCACTTTCAGGCCCGCTTGGGGCAGGGCGCTTTCGAGGTTCCGCTTGAGTTCCAGAAAGACGAGATCGTCCTCTTGGCCCTTGACCGCCATGATATAGTAGACGTCCCCGATGCCGGCTTGGATGTCGCCGTTGGTGATGGCGTTGATTTTTATGGCGTACTGGTTGGCGACGCAGCCGGGGAGCAAAAGGCACGCCGCAAGCAGGGCGTACAGGCAGGGCCGTGGAAACGTCATGGATATGGCCTCCGGGGGAATGCGGCGTTGCCGCGTTGTCGAGCCTTGGCAGCCTCCGGAATTCCGCCTTGGGCGGGGTTTTGTTCCGGGAGGGATGGGGGTACGCTGCGGGGATGCCTTGGCGTCACCTGCGGCTGGGCGGGGCGCACAGGGCTCCGCCTTTGCGAAAGGCTTTCGCTCCTTACGCTCGGCCCCCTCTATCATCCTCTCATGCCTGTGACAATCAGGCGGGGAGGGCGGCGTTTCCTCCGCGTTCTTTCTTGACAACCGCGCAACCTTGAAGCACAATTTTTCGATTACACTTTGGTGTGGATATATAAGGAGCCTGTCCATGAGCGATTACAAAAAGAGCCTGAATCTTCCCGATACATCCTTTCCCATGAAAGCCAATCTCACCCAGCGTGAACCCGAAATGCTGCGCTGGTGGGAAGAGAACAATATTTACGGAACCATGCTGGAAGCTTCGGGCAGCCGGGGCTCTTTTCGTCTGCACGATGGCCCGCCCTACGCCAACGGCCATCTGCATCTCGGCCATGCCCTGAACAAGATCCTCAAGGACATCACCATCAAGTCCCGCAACATTCAGGGGCAGCAGTCCGTGTATGTGCCCGGCTGGGACTGCCACGGCCTGCCCATCGAATTGAAGGTTGAGCACGAGCTTGGCGAAAAGAAAAAGGAAATGCCGTCGTATGCGGTACGACGCCGCTGCCGCCAGTACGCGGACAAGTTCATCGATATCCAGCGCAAGGAATTCAAGCGCCTTGGCGTGCTCGGCGACTGGGAGCATCCCTACAAGACGATGCTCCCCGAATACGAGTCCGCCACGGCTACCGAGTTGGCGAATTTCGTGGAAAAGGGCAATGTGGTCCGCAGCAAGAAGCCCATCTACTGGTGTTGCTCCTGCCAGACGGCCCTTGCCGAGGCCGAAGTGGAATATGCCGACCACAAGTCGCCGTCCATTTACGTCCGTTTCCCGCTGACCGACGACAGGCTCAAGACGGTCTTCGAGAACGCCGATCCGTCCCGCGCCTATGTGATCATCTGGACCACGACCCCGTGGACCCTGCCGAGCAACATGGCCGTGGCGCTGCATCCCGAATTCGAATATTCGCTGGTCGAATATGAAGGCAGCCAGTACGTGCTCGCCACGGAACTCGTCGAAAGCGTCGCCAAGGCGTGCGGCTGGGACATGGGCGGCGTGAAGGCCGTGGGGACCGCTACCGGGCAGCAGCTTGAACTCGTCAAGGCCCGCCATCCGTTCTACGACCGCGAGTCTCCGTTGATCCTCGGCGGCCATGTGACGCTCGATGCCGGTACCGGCTGTGTCCATACCGCTCCCGGACACGGCCGCGAGGACTACGAAGTTTGCCTCCAGTACGGCATCGACATCTATTCCCCGCTCAACGATCGCGGCGAATACCTCGACAGCGTGGAGTTTTTCGCCGGATTGCAGGTGCAGAAGGCCAACCCCAATGTCATCGAGAAGGTCAAGGAAGTCGGCAACCTGATGGGGCAGGCCGACATCACGCACTCCTATCCGCATTGCTGGCGCTGCAAAAAGCCCGTTATCTTCCGCGCCACGACCCAGTGGTTCGTGAGCATGGAGGCCAACGAACTGCGCCAGAAGGCGTTGAAGGCCATCCGCAACGACGTGGAATGGATTCCGAGCTGGGGCGAGGAACGCATCTACAACATGATCGAGCAGCGCCCCGACTGGTGCATTTCCCGCCAGCGTCTGTGGGGCGTGCCGATTCTGGCCCTGTTGTGCGAAGACTGCGGAGAGGCATGGAACGATCCCGAATGGATGCGCGACATTGCCGCCCGGTTCGCCAAGCATCCCACCGGCTGCGACTACTGGTATGAAGCCGATATGAAGGACATCGTGCCCGAAGGGTTGAAGTGCCCCAAGTGCGGCGGCCAGCACTGGAAGCGCGAATCCGACATCCTCGACGTATGGTTCGACTCCGGGACCAGCTTCGCGGCGGTGCTCGAAAAGCGCCCCGAACTGGGCTTCCCCGCCGACCTCTACCTTGAAGGCTCGGACCAGCACCGCGGCTGGTTCCATTCCTCGCTGCTCGCTTCCATCGGCACGCGCGGCGTCCCGCCCTACAAGGCGGTGCTCACGCACGGCTACGTGGTCGACGGCGAAGGCCGCAAGATGTCCAAGTCCATCGGCAACGGCATCGAGCTTGACGAGATCATCAGCAAGCACGGCGCGGAAATCATCCGTATGTGGGTGTCTTCCGTGGATTACCGCGAGGATGTGCGCATTTCGGCGGAAATCGTGAACCGCCTTGTGGACGCCTACCGCCGTATCCGCAACACCTGCCGCTACCTGCTCGGCAACCTGAAGGACGTCACGAAGGCCGACCTCGTGGACGTGAAGGATATGGACCCGCTGGATCGCTATGCCCTCGACGTCGCCGCGCGCACGCACCAGCGCGTGCAGGACGCCTATCGGGACTATGAATTCCATAAGGTCTTCCATTCGCTGCACAACCTGTGCTCCACTGACTTGTCCGCGTTCTATCTGGACATCCTTAAGGATCGCCTGTATTCCTCCGCGCCCGCGAGCCGCGCTCGTCGTTCCGCCCAGACCGCGCTGTACCACATCCTGCTGATGCTCGTGCAGGACATGGCCCCGGTCCTGAGCTTCACGGCTGAGGAAGTGTTCCGCCACATCCCCGAAGCGCTGCATCCCGGCGCGAAGAGCGTGTTCGCCTTCCAGCTCATGGACGCGGATGCCTTCCTGCTGGACGATGCTGACCGCAAGCGCTGGGAAGCCGTGCTCGCCGCGCGTACCGAAGTGACCCGCGCCATCGAGCCGCTCCGCAAGGCCGGGACTGTGGGCCACGCGCTGGACACCGCCGTGACCCTGTACGCCTCGCCGGAACTGCTGGAAGTGCTCGGCGGCATCGGCACGGACCTGCGCGCCGTGTGCATCGTGTCCCAGCTCCATCTGGCTCCGCTGGCCGACGCGCCCGCCGATCTCGCTCAGGCCGACATTGCCGAATGCGGCAAGCTGGCCGTGAGCGTGGCCAAGGCCGTTGGCGAGAAATGCGAGCGCTGCTGGATCTACAGTGACGAACTCGGCTCCGATCCCGAACACCCGACGCTGTGCCCCCGCTGCGCCGCCGTTATGAAGGAACTTGCATAGTGGCAGAGCCGGGTAAGGATACTCGTTATAGAGTTGTTTTGGGCGTCGGCGTCGGCGCGCTTGTGCTCGACCAGCTGACCAAGTTGTGGGTGATGGCGTCACTGCCCTATTATGGGGCGGTGACGGTCATCCCCGGCTTCTTTGATTTGGTGAATATCCGCAATCGCGGGGCCGCGTTCGGGTTCCTCAACCGGTCGGACATCGAATGGCAGTTTTGGCTGTTCTTCGCGGCTACGCTGGTTTCGGCGGGCGTGATTTTCATGCTCGCGCGCTCGGCGCAGCGCGGCGAAAAGCTGCTGTTCTGGGGGCTTGGCATGGTGCTCGGCGGAGCCGTGGGCAACCTTGTGGACCGCATCCGGTTCCGTGCCGTTGTGGATTTTCTGGATTTCTATGTCGGCCAGTGGCATTGGCCCGCGTTCAACGTGGCGGACATCGCCATCTGTTGCGGCGCGCTGCTCGTTTGCCTCAGCATGTGGCTGAAAGGTCCGTCAGGGAGGGCTTCGTGAGTCTGTTTTCGCTTGAATGGTGGCAGATTGCGCTGCTGTTTCTGCCCGCGTTGCTGAATTTGTGGGGCATCTGGCACGCCTTCAACCATACCTTTGAAACGCCGCTCGAGCGGGTGCTGTGGATGGTCGCGTGCGTGTTTGTTCCCGTCCTCGGCGGCGTGGCCTATGTGCTGTTTGGCTGGCGGCGTGCTCACTGACTTGAGTTCTCCCCGCAAAGGGCGTATCTTTATTATCCAAATCCTTCATTTCAGGGTAATACAATGAAAAAGCCGTATATCTTCCCCCTGCTTTTGGGTTCGCTCGTTCTGACCGGCTGTGCCAATGGCCAGATAGACGCCATGCAGATGCGTCTGAACCAGCAGGAGCAGCAGATCCGCCTTCTGAATAGCCAGCTTTCCGGCGTGCAGCCCGCACAGGCCGACACATGGGCGCAGGTTCAGTCCCTGCGTCAGGAAATGAGCGCCGTGAAAGGGCAGATTGACGACTTCAACAATGCGACGGCCGCCGCTGGCGGCCTTCCCGGTCTCGCCCAGCGCGTGAACAACCATGAGGCCGCGTTGCAGGCCATCGCCACGCAGTTCGGCATGGAACTGCCCGTGGCCGCCGTTCCGGGCGCTCCCGGCGCTGCGCCCGGCATGCCCGA
>ENA-UOJR01002322-UOJR01002322.1-human-gut-metagenome-genome-assembly--contig:-C115P-NODE-2322-length-13786-cov-4.005171_pt1 | contig 13786 bp, 15 predicted proteins | sample MGYA00242354_ERZ723901 | MGnify/ENA metagenome assembly ERZ723901
GATGCGTCAGCTCCCCGCAGACCTGGCCCGGCGGGCCGGAGGCCAGGACGGCGAGATGCGCGAGCTGCTGGGGCTGCTGGCCGCTCAGCCGCCGGAAAAAGACGGCGGGGTCGGTTCGCTGGTGGTCGGCGGGCGCTCCAATCTGCTGAGTTTCCCGGAGTATTCCGATGTGGACAAAGCGAAAGAACTGCTCAGCGTCTTGGAAACGCGGGAAAAGGTCGTCTCCCTGCTCTCCCATCAGGGAGAGATGGAAATCTCCGTTCGTATCGGCCCGGAGACGGGCTTGGAAGAAACGAAGGACTGCTCCATCGTCACGGCGAGTTACCGTCTGAGCGACGGAACGGTCAATACGATCGGCCTGATCGGACCGACCCGAATGCAATACGGAAAAGTGCTTTCGGTGCTCGGCGAGGTCGGCAAGTCGATCACGGAGCTGCTGGACGGGCAGAATGAAAGCCATGAAAAACAAGAAGAACAAGAAAAATAAGAGCCAGAAGGCGCAGCAATCGTTCACCGAGCGCATTGCCAAAGCGGCCGGAGGCTTTAAGGAAAGGGCGAAGAGCATGAACAGCGAAGAGAAGGCCGAGCAGGCGCAGCAGCTTTAACAGCCCTAAACGCAGGCGCAGCAGGAGAGCGGCGAGGCGGAGGTTGACGTCAAGGCTTTACAGGCCGAGCTTGAAAAGGCAAAGGCGCAGAGCGACGAATACCTCGATTTGGCTCAGCGTAAGCAGGCCGAGTTCGCCAACTACCGCCGCCGCACCGAAGGCATCCGCGCGGAGGCTTTCGATGACGGACGGCGCGAGGCCATCGGCCAGCTGCTTCCGATTGTGGATAACCTTGAGCGGGCGCTGGCTGCGGCGGGCGAAGAAGAAAACGCCCTCAAGAGCGGCGTGGAAATGGTGCTTCGCCAGACGCGCGACGCGCTGACCAAGATGGGCGTCGAGGAGATCGATCCGCAGGGCCAGCCGTTCGACGCGGAACTGATGAACGCCGTGATGCAGGGCACCGCCGAGGAGGGCGAGCCGGGCACGGTGTGCATGGTTTTGCAAAAGGGCTATAAGCTCGGTGAGCGCGTGATTCGTCACGCGATGGTCAAGGTGGTTGCGGGTTAAACCCGTTTCCCAATATAAATTGAATTTCTTTCCCAACTTTTTCTCTTATCGAGACAGGAGGACACATATATGAGCAAGATTATCGGTATTGACCTTGGTACTACGAACAGCTGCGTCGCCGTGATGGAAGGCGGCGAGCCGGTTGTCATCCCCAACGCTGAAGGCGCGCGCACCACGCCGTCCGTCGTGGCTTTCACCAAGAACGGTGAGCGTCTGGTCGGCCAGGTGGCTAAGCGCCAGGCCGTGACCAACCCGGATCGCACCATCATCTCCATCAAGCGCGACATGGGTACAGACCGCCGCATCAACATCGACGGCAAGGACTACACGCCGCAGGACATCAGCGCCATGATCCTGATGAAGCTGAAGGCGGACGCTGAGGCGTATCTCGGCGAAACCGTGACGCAGGCCGTCATCACCGTTCCGGCGTACTTCTCCGACAGCCAGCGCCAGGCGACCAAGGACGCGGGCCGCATTGCGGGTCTTGAAGTCCTGCGTATCATCAACGAGCCGACGGCTGCCGCGCTGGCCTACGGCCTTGACAAAGACGATTCCCACAAGATTCTGGTTTATGACCTCGGCGGCGGCACGTTCGACGTGAGCCTGCTGGAGATTGGCGACGGCGTGTTTGAGGTGCTGGCCACCAACGGCAACACCCGCCTCGGCGGCGACGACTTCGACCAGCGCATCATCGATTACCTCGCAGCTGAGTTCAAGAAGGAAAATAACATTGACCTGAAGGCCGATCGAATGGCGCTCCAGCGCTTGAAGGAAGCGGCTGAGAAGGCGAAGATCGAGCTTTCCGGCGTGATGAGCACCAACATCAACCTGCCGTTCATCACGGCGGACGCGACCGGCCCGAAGCATCTGGATATCACCCTGACCCGCGCGAAGTTCGACGAGCTGACCCGCGACCTCGTGGACGCGACCGTCGCCCCGATGCAGAACGCGCTGCGTGACGCCGGCCTGACGGCCAATGAGATCGACCGCGTGATTCTGGTCGGCGGTTCCACCCGTATTCCGGCGGTACAGGAGGCTGTCCGCAAGATGACCGGCAAGGAGCCGTACCGCAACATCAACCCGGACGAGTGCGTGGCCATCGGCGCTGCGATTCAGGGCGGCGTGCTTGGCGGCGAAGTCAAGGACGTGCTGCTGCTGGATGTCACCCCGCTGTCTCTGGGCATTGAGACGATGGGCGGCGTGTTCACGCGCCTGATCGACCGCAACACGACCATTCCGTGCACGAAGAGCCAGATTTTCTCCACCGCCGCGGACGGCCAGACCTCCGTTGAGGTGCATGTGCTCCAGGGTGAGCGCGAGATGGCCGCGGGCAACAAGACCCTGGGCCGCTTCCAGCTGACCGGCATTGCGCCGGCGCCGCGCGGCGTGCCGCAGATCGAGGTTACCTTCAACATCGACCGCAACGGCATCGTGAACGTTTCTGCGAAGGATCTGGGCACGGGCAACGAGCAGAAGGTGACCATCACCTCCAGCACCAACCTGACCGAGGACGAGATCAATCAGCGCGTCAAGGAAGCTGAGCAGTACGCCGCCGAGGACAAGAAGCGTAAGGAAGAGGTCGAAACCCTCAACCGCGCGGACAGCATGATCTTCGAGGTGGATAAGCAGCTCAAGGAGCTGGGCGACAAGCTGAGCGCCGAGGACAAGGCGACCGTTGAAAACGAGCTGGCCGAGTTCAAGAAGGTTCGCGAGACCAACGACGCGGAGCAGATCAAGAACGCGACCGAGGCCTTCACGCAGAAGGTGTACGCGGTGTTCGGCAAGATCTATCAGCAGCAGGGCGCGGGCGATCCGAACGCGCAGGCGGGCGGCGCGCAGAATGCGGGCAACGCTTCTTCCGACGGCGCGAGCGACGCGGATTACGACGTTCACTAAATTAAAAAATGCGACATAAACCCTTGAAATAAGCGCGCGGCCGCCGTCACTTTGTGGCGGCGGCATCGCGCGGTTAAGGGTTTGATGGAAGATAGGCGGTGACTGCTGTGGCAGACAAAAGAGATTACTACGAGGTGCTCGGCGTAGCCAAGGGCGCTTCGGATGACGAAATCAAAAAGGCTTACCGCAAGGCGGCCAAGGCCTGCCATCCGGATCTTCACCCGGACGACAAGGAGGCCGAGGCGCGCTTCAAGGAGGTTAACGAAGCCTACGAAGTGCTCAGCGATCCGCAGAAGCGCGCGCGCTATGACCAGTTCGGCTTCAACGATCCCTCCATGGGCGGCGGCGCTGGCGGCGGAAGCGGCTTTGGCGGCTTCGGCGGATTTGAGGATATCTTTGATATGTTCACGGGCGGCGGTTTTGGCGGAAGCAGCAGCCGCGGCAGAAGCCAGAATGCGCCCCAGCGCGGCAGTGATTTGCAGTACAACCTGACGCTGACGTTTGAGGAAGCGGCCTTTGGCTGCCGCAAGGAATTCAAGTTCCAGCGCGGCGCGGTCTGCAAAGCATGCGCCGGTACGGGCGCAAAGCCCGGCACGCAGCCGCAGACCTGTCCGACATGCCACGGTTCGGGCCAGCAGCGCGTGACGATGAATTCTCCGTTTGGCCAGGTGCAGACGATGCGCACCTGCCCGACCTGCGGCGGCAAGGGCAAGATCATCAAGGACAAGTGCAGCGAATGCTCCGGCACGGGCTTCACCCGCGTGACGCGCACCGTGACGCTGAACGTTCCGGCAGGCGTGGACGACGGTCAGAATTTCAAGACCATTCCGGGCGAAGGTGAACCCGGCCGCAACGGCGGCCCGGCGGGCGACCTGTACATCACCTGCACCGTGCGGCCGCACAAGATTTTCAAGCGCGACCGTTACGACCTGTACTGCGATGTGCCGATTTCCTTCACACAGGCGGCTTTGGGCGGCGAAATCGACGTGCCGACGCTTGGCGGTACGACCAAGTACAACATTCCGGCGGGCACGCAGGAGGGAACGTCTTTCCGCATTCGCGGCGAGGGCATTCAGCAGATGCGTGGCACGAGCCATGGCGATCTGTTCTTCACCGTGCATGTCGAAGTGCCGAAGCACCTGGGCGAGAAGCAGAAAGAGCTGCTGCGCCAGTTTGAGGATTCGCTCAATGGGCGCGAATACGAGCGTCGCAAGAGTTTTGGCGATCAGGTGAAGAGCTACATCCGCGACAACGCCGAGCGGTTTAAAGAAAAATTCGAGAAGAAATAAGTCATCGGGAAAGCGGGACGCGCGAAAAAAGCACGGCCTCGCTTTTCTGCGTCTAAGAAAGGAAAATACGATGGATTGGTTGGAAGCTGTGGTGCATACCACCACGATGGGCGCAGATATCGTCAGCGAAGTGCTGATGAACGCGGGCGCCATCGGCACGGCGATTGAAGATCGCTATGATGTGACGTCGAGCAAGAAATCCGACGGCATGTGGGATATGATCGACGAGGACGTGCTCAAACATATGAGCGAAGACGTGCTTGTCAAGGCGTATTTCAAGAGCGACGCAAGCGCGCCGGAAACGCTGCATCTGGTTGAGCAGAAGCTGGGCGAAATCGCCAGGATGGACATGGGCTTCGACATGGGCAGTCTGGAACTCGACACGCAAGGCGTTCGCGAACAGGACTGGGCGGAGAACTGGAAGAAGTATTACAAGCCCTTCCGCGCGGGCGAACACCTTGTCATCAAGCCGAGCTGGGAAGCCTACGAGCCGAAGGAAGGCGACCTTGTGCTGGAACTTGATCCCGGCATGGCGTTCGGTACGGGCACGCATGAGACGACGGTCATGTGCATGGAGCCGCTGGAAAAATATCTCACGCCCGGCTGCCGCGCTATTGACGTGGGCTGCGGAAGCGGCATTCTCGGTCTGGCGGCGGCGAAACTCGGCGCAAGCGACGTGCTGGCCATCGATCTGGACGAGCTGGCGGTGAAGGTCGCGGCGGAAAACACCGAAAAGAACGGTCTGTCGGATATTGTCCGCGTGGCGCACGGCGATCTGCTCGAAAAGCGCGACGAAAAGGCGGACGTCATCGTGGCGAACATCATCGCGGACGTGATCTGCTACCTTTGCGGCCCAGTGAAAAAGCACCTGCTGGAAGGCGGCACGTTCATCTGCTCCGGCATCATCAAGGAACGCGAGGACGACGTGCAGCATGCGCTGGCGGCGGCGGGCTACACCGTCCGCAACCGGCTGGCCAAGGGCGAGTGGGTGTGCCTGGCGGCGAAACCCGCCTGACGCGAAAGAGGAGAAACTATGCACCGATTTTTTGCGGATGAACGCGGAATCGTTGAGAACATCGCGTATCTGAACGCGGAGGACGCAGGCCATGCGCTGCGCGTGCTGCGGCTGGAAAACGGCGACGAGGTAGAACTGGTCTGCGCCCCGGCGCGCTATCTGGCGGAGATCGATTCGACAGAGGACGGCGAGGTTCGGCTGCGCGTGACTGAGAAACTGCGCGACACCGAAGCCCAAACACGCGTGACGCTCTATCAGGGGCTGCCCAAGGCGGATAAGATGGAGTGGATCGTGCAGAAAAGCACCGAACTCGGCGCGGCGGCGATTGCGCCCGTCGCGATGATTCGCAGCGTGGTGAAATTGGAGGGCAAGGATGCGGCGAAAAAGACCGAGCGTTGGCAGAAGATCGCCCGCGAGGCGGTGAAGCAGTGCGCCCGCGTGAACGCGCCGGAGGTCAAAATGCCGCGCAAACTCGCCGCGATGAAGGATGAACTGAACGCGCTCGACGTGCTGATTGTGCTGTGGGAAGATGCGCGCGATGGAAGCATCGCCGACTGCCTTGCGCCGTTTAAGGCAAAAGAGCGCGTCAGTATCGGTATTTTGATTGGGCCGGAGGGCGGCATTGCTCCTGAGGAGGCCGAGTGGCTGACCCACGAGGCGGGCGCGAAGCTTGTCACACTCGGCCCGCGCATTCTGCGCACGGAAACCGCGGCGATTGCCAGCCAGACCATCGTCATGGCGCTTCGCGGCGAAATGGAATAAGGAGCTAAAACATTGTCAGAACAGAAAACAGTCGCCTTTCATACCCTTGGATGTAAGGTGAACCAATACGATACGCAGGCCATGCGCGAACGGTTTGAACAGGCGGGCTACCGCACGACTGAATTTGACGAGCGGGCCGATATCTATGTTGTCAATACCTGTACCGTGACGGGAACGGGCGATAAAAAGAGCATGCAGATCATCCGCCGCTGCCATCGCCAAAACCCGCTGGCGCAGATTGTCGTGACCGGATGCCTTGCCCAGCGTGCGGCCGATGAACTGACCCTGCCCGGCGTGCGGCTTGTGCTGGGCACCCAGCGGCGCGGCGAGGTCGTCGAGCTGCTGGAACAGGCGATGGCGCAGGATTGCGCGCTGGTCGCCGTCGAAACCCTGCGCAAAGCGCCGTTTGAACACCTGATGGTGCATGCGCATGAGGGACATACCCGCGCGACGATGAAGATTCAGGAAGGCTGCGACCGCTGGTGTACATACTGCATCATTCCGTCTGTGCGCGGGCCGATCCGCTCCCGCCCGGTTGATGAAATCGCGGCAGAGGCGCAGAGCCTTGCGGAAGCGGGATTCAAAGAGGTGGTGCTGACGGGCATTCATTTGACCAGCTATGGCCGCGACGTGAAGGACGGCACAACGCTGCTCGACGCGATTCGCGCGGCGCATGACGTGCCCGGCATCGCGCGCGTGCGGCTCGGCTCGCTGGAACCGGTCGTCGTTACGCCGGAGTTTGTCGAAGGCATCAAGGCCTTGCCGAAGGTCTGCCATCAGTTCCATCTTGCGCTGCAAAGCGGCAGCGATACGGTGCTTGCCCGCATGCATAGGCGCTATACCAGCGGCGAGTTTCTGACCGCCTGCGCCATGCTGCGCGAGGCGTTTGAGGATTGCGCGCTGACCACCGATGTGATGACCGGTTTCCCCGGCGAAACGGAGGAAGAGTTTGCACAGACGAAGGACACCTGCACCAAAGCCGGGTTTGCGCGCATGCACGTATTTCCGTATTCCGAGCGAGAGGGCACGAAGGCCGCGCTGATGCCGGACAGCGTGCCCAGACATATCCGCGAAGAACGTGCCCGCGAATTGATCGCGCTGGGCAGAACACTCGAAAAGAACGCGCTTGCGGCGAGAATCGGCAAGGAAGAAGAGGTGCTCGTGGAGGAAATCGACGAGCAGGGCAACGGCGTGGGCTATACCGGAGGCTATATGCGCGTCTGCGTTAAGGATGGAAAGCCCGGCGAAATCGTTCGGGTGAGGATCACGGGCGCGGATGACGAAGAACTGACGGGCGAAATGGAGAAATAGCCGAAACACGGGCGCGCAATGCGCGCCCTTACATGGCAGGGGTTGGGGCAAAGCCCCAACCGTTCTGAAGGAGGAATCTGTATGAACGATTGTCTTTTCTGTAAGATTGCTGCGGGCGAAATCCCCAGCACGAAGGTTTATGAAGACGAAACGACGCTGGCTTTCCGTGATATTGCACCGCAGGCCCCCGTGCATGTGCTGGTGATTCCGAAAAAGCACGTCAGCGGCTGGTATGACGCGCAGAGCGAAAGCGACGAGACGCTGGCGCATCTGATGCGCGTGGCCGCTCAGGTCGCCAAGAGCGAGGGCATTGTGGATAGCGGCTTCCGCGTTGTCTCCAACTGCGGCGACGACGCGCAGCAGACCGTCAAGCACCTGCACCTGCATGTGCTCGGCGGCAAAAAGATGGACGGACGGATGGCCTGATTTGCTCAGGCAAACAAATTTTTGACGAAAAGCAAAAATACAGTTGACGAAATCGAATTGTTGCGCTATAATTAGCTGTACGGTACTCCATTGACGGCTGATTTGACGCAATGGATCGTCGAATGTTGAGCCGAGGGGAGGGATACTAGATGTCTGAGATCCGTGTTCGTGAGAATGAATCCCTGGAAAGTGCTCTGAGGAGATTCAAGAGGCAGTGCGCGCGTTCTGGCGTTATTGCTGAGGTCCGTAAGAGAGAGCATTACGAGAAGCCCAGCGTGAAGCGCAAGAAGAAGGCCGAGGCGGCCCGTAAGCGCAAGTACTGATTCACAAAATCGCCCTATCGGCTGCCGATAGGGCTTTTTTCTATTTTAAATTCGATATAATTTTCGGATTTGCTCATTCGCAGTTCAAAAGGTTCATTTGGTAAAAATACGGGCTGTCGAAAAAAGGCGATATGAGACGAGGCTCCCTCTTAGAGGGAGTTGCCGCGAAGAGACTGAAGGAGAATATATGACATACGCATTTTTACTCTATCCGCATGCCAACATCCGCTACCGTCAATCCCTGTTGCAGCTGGCCGTGCAGGAACTGAGCATGACGCTTTCCGCTTTAGGGCGCGAAGCCGAAGTTGTGCCCCAAAAGATGGGCGGCGCCATGTTTTTGACATTTGAGGCGGCGAAATTGACCGAGCGGGACATGCGCATGCTCAGTCAGCTGGCCAGCGTTTACATGCTTTTCGAGATGGAGGATGGAAAGCTGACGACGCTGGAACGCACGCACCCGAACTATGTCGGGGAGGATCTGCCCGCGCTGCTCAAATACAAGGGCAAGACGAACGAGATGTTTACCGACACGATGCTCACGATGGCGCTGGCGGCGAGCGCGTTCATGCCTGTGCATGACAGCCAGCTCGTTGTCTGCGACCCGATGGCCGGACGGGGAACGACGCTGATGCTGGCGCTTCGGCGCGGCTACCACGGCGTAGGTATCGAAATCGGCAAGGCGGATGTGAAAGAAGCGGCGGACTATATGACGCGCTATCTGGAATTTCACCGCATCAAGTACAAACGGACGGACAGCGCGCTTACGGTGCGCGGCCAGGTCGGCGGGCGGGAAAACAAGTTTGTGTTTTCCGACTCTGCGGAACATTTTAAGGACGGCGACACGCGGACGCTGCGCCTGATCTGCGGCGATACGCGCGAGGCGGAGGCGCTGCTCAAGCCGAACAGCGTGCATCTGATGGTGACGGACGCGCCTTACGGCGTGCAGAAAGGCACGGCGGGCAGACAGGATTCCATCGGCGGCACGATTGCGGCGGCTCTGCCGGGCTGGTTTGACGTGCTGAAATCCGGCGGCGTGCTGGCGATGAGTTTCAATACGCATGTCACCCGGCGGGAAGGGCTGGTTCGGCTGTTTGAAAAAGCCGGGTTTGAGATCGTGCAGACCGCGAACCTGGAGCATTGGGTTGAGCAGGCGATCAGCCGCGACGTGATTCTGGCGCGAAAGCCGTGAGGAAGAGAAGAAAATGGGGACGTTGGGGTATCGCCCCAAACCCCGGCAGGGAAATGAGTTCCCTGCGCCTTCCGTTTTGCTTCGCAATAAAATGAACGAAAAATCATTGTATAACGTATATCTTTGTTGATTTCGACATATCCTTCACCATGAAGCACATCCGCGGACGATGCCGCGGCAGAACATGTTTGCCCATTGGGAGGAGCTGAAATCAAATTGGAATCCGCAAGAACCTATCAAAACATGACGGTGGTGCAGCTGCGCGAACTGGCGCGCGCAAACAAGGTGCGCCTGCCTTACGGCGTGAACAAGGCGCAGATGGTGGAGACGCTGTTTCGCCAGCTTGGCAGCGGGGCGAAGGAAGAACCCGCCGAGAAACCGGAAATCGGGCTGTACAAGCCCAAGCCGTTCGGGTTTTATGACGAGGAATACGGCACGAGCAACCCGGTGGTGCCGCAGATGCTCAAGGCTGGGCTGCTGGGGAGCGGCCGCGGCCTGCTGGAAGTGCAGCCCGGCGGATACGGCTTTCTGCGTACGCAGAACGGAACGCCGGGGGCGGACGATATCTATGTTTCCATTGCGCAGATCCGCAGATTCAATCTGCACAGCGGCGACGAAATCATCGGCAAGACGCGGCCGAAGCGGCTGGGCGATCGATACAACGCGCTGATGTATATCGAGTCCGTCAACGGGGACAACCCCGAAATCGCGCGCATGCGCAGGCCGTTCGATTCACTGACGCCGATTCATCCAAACAGACGGCTGACGCTGGAAAGCGCGGACGGGCCGAGCGATCCCTCCATGCGGCTGCTGGATTTTATCGCGCCCATCGGACTGGGCCAGCGCGCGCTGATCGTCGCACCGCCGAAAGCGGGTAAGACGATCCTCCTGCAAAAAATTGCCCGCGCCATCGAGAAGAATCATCCGGATATCGAACTGATGATTCTGCTCATCGACGAGCGGCCGGAAGAGGTCACGGACATCCGACGTTCTGTGCGCGCGGATGTGTTTGACTCGACGTTTGATTCGCCGCAGGAAAACCACATCCGCGTGGCGGACATGGTCTACGAAAGAGCGCAGCGGCTGGTGGAGCAGGGCAAAAACGTCGTCGTGCTGATGGACAGCCTGACCCGGCTGGCGCGCGCCTGCAACGCGATGAATCCCGGCGGGCGGGCGATGAGCGGGGGCCTTGCGCCCGGCGCGCTGGACAGGCCGAAGCGCTTTTTCGGCGCGGCGCGCAACATCGAGGAGGGCGGCAGCCTGACGATGATCGCGACGGTGCTGGTGGAGACGGGCAGCCGGATGGACGACATCATTTTTGAGGAATTTAAAGGAACGGGCAACGCGGAAATCAAGCTCGACCGGGCGCTTTCCGAAGCGCGCATTTTCCCGGCCATCGATCTGGCCAAATCCGGCACGCGGCACGAAGAGCTGCTGCTTTCACCTGAGGAATGCGAAGGCGTGGCGATGGTGCGGCGCATGCTGGGGCAGGGGCACACCCGCGAAGCCACCGGACAGCTGATCGGCATGCTGCTCAAAACCGAAAAAAACGAAGATTTTTTCAAAAGATTGAAAGAATGGCTTGCAATTTGGGAGAAAGAAGGGTATACTATACGCAGTCTCCGCTCAGGCGTATGAGAAGGTGCGGTTTCGCGCGTCTTTCATACGATAGTATCGCGGCGAAAGAGGTGAAAATCATGAAGGAAGGCATCCATCCGAAGTATCAGAAGGCGACCGTGACCTGCGTTTGCGGCAACACTTTCGTAACGGGTTCCACCAAGCCGGAGCTGCGCGTTGAAATCTGCTCCAAGTGCCACCCGTTCTTCACCGGCAAGCAGAAGCTCGTTGACGCGGGCGGCCGTGTTGATCGCTTCAAGAAGCGTTACGGCATCTAATCTTACCCATTCGGAGGCAGCGAAAGCTGTCTCCTTTTGTTTTGCGCTGAAAAAAGAAGCGTGTCAGATGATAAAGCCAAAACGACAAATATAGTTGACGAAATGACGGATGAGGTGTATAATGCATCTATCCGGAATCCGTGTAAAAGGAGGCGGCGAAACGCTTGAAAAACCTTCGGATGAAGGCGGCGCGGGTTGGCTGCGACCTGTCGCAGGAGGAACTGGCCGCGAAGGTCGGCGTAACGCGGCAGACCATCGGCATGATCGAGGCGGGGCGGTTCAATCCGTCGCTGGCGCTGTGCGTGGCAATCTGCCGGGCGCTGGGCAAGACGCTCAACGATCTATTCTGGGATGAGGAGGGCGGCGCATGAAGCTCTATCTCAAAACCAAAAATGTGCTCGACGAGCGCGAAACGCAGGAAATGTATCGCATCGAGCACCGCGGGCTGTGGGGCATGTATGCGCTGCTGTGCGCCGCGGTTGTGGCGCAGATGTTTTTTGGCGCGGGTTTTGCGCAGATTGCGGGCGAAGCGTTTGTCATCGCCGTGGTCAGCGTCGGCATGATTGCTGCCTATGCGAGGCATGGCATTTGGGATGCGGACGCAAGGCCGAGCACGCGCGGCAATGCGGTCTATGCGCTGTTCTGTGCGCTGGGCGTGACGGCGATCACATTCGGGCTGCATGAAAGCGTCGGCAAAGCGCTGGTCTTCGGCCCGGCGGCGTTTAACTTATGTTTTGCCCTGCTGTAGCTGCTGATGGCCTACGTCAAGAAGCGCCAGAAGCAGCAGAGCGACGAGCTGGACGATGAGTAACGAGAGGGGGGACGTTGGGGCTTTGCCCCAAGCTCCACCAAGAACCTGAGGTTCTTGGGTTTCCCACTTTCATTTATCGCTTTGCGATAAATGAATAAAATATATTGTAAACATTTTTTTATTGCGCAGCAATCAAATTTGGAAGGTGCAGGGAACTTAGTTCCCTGCTGGGGTTTGGGGCAAAGCCCCAAGAAAAGGAGCTAAAAACAATGAGCAGTCAGAAGCATCAGTATAAAGATATCGGCGGGCAGGCCGTGATGGAAGGCGTGATGATGCAAAGCCCGTCCGACGAATCCATCGCCATCGCGGTGCGCCGCCCGAACGGTAAAATCATGGTGACATGTAAGCATAACGAACCGCTCTCCAAGAAACATAAGTGGATGGGCCTGCCGTTCATCCGCGGCTGCGTCAATATGGTGATGATGCTCAAAATGGGCATGGAAACCCTCGACAAGAGCACCCAGATGCTCGGCGTCATGGAAGAAGAACCCAGCAAGTTTGAAAAATGGCTCGCTGAGAAGCTCGGCGCGAGCATCGACAAGGTTGTGATGGCTGTGGCCATGGTGCTCGCCGTCGCGCTCAGTCTGTTCCTTTTTGTCGCGCTGCCTTCCGGCATGGCGACACTCGTCGGCAGGGGAACGGACAGCCGCTTCGTCATCAATCTTTCCGCCGGTCTGACGCGCATCGCAATTTTGATCGGCTATATGATTGCGATCTCCTTCGTGCCGGACATCAAGCGTGTGTTCATGTACCATGGCGCGGAACATAAGACCGTGTATTGCAACGAAGCGGGGTTGGAACTCACGCCCGAAAACGCGCGCCAGTTCTCCCGCCTGCATCCGCGCTGCGGCACGGCGTTCCTGTTTATCGGCATGTTCATCTCGATTCTCATCGGCGCGGTGGCGGATCAGATTCTCTTTGCGCTGTTCGGCATTGAAAAGCTGACGTTCCTTGGCCGTATTCTGCGCAGTCTGCTGACCCTGCCGATCGTCACGGGCGTTTCGTATGAGGTGCTCAAGGGATTGGCCCATGCGGGCGACAGCCTGATTGTGCGTATTCTCCGCTGGCCGGGGATGATGCTCCAATATCTGACGACTCGCGAACCGGATGACTCTATGCTGGAAGTCGCCATCGCGTCGATGAAGGCGGCGAAGGCCGGCCCGGCACGCTATCGCGAGAACCTCGACCCGAACGTCTATGTTTACGGCGCGAAGGAAAAGAAGCCGGAGCCGAAACAGGAGACTGCGGATGAAGTGCCGGCAGAGGAAGAAACGCCGACACAGGAGGAACAGAAGGACGGTGCTTCCGCGTGACCATTCGCGAAGCGCTGCGTGCGGCGACGGCCCGTCTTGAGCAGGCGGACGTGCCGGACGCGGATGTGGACGCCTCTTATTTGCTGGCCAGCGTATTGAAAGAAGATACGCTGGCTATGCGTATAAACGGGCATCGTGCGCTGACGGAGGAACAGGAGAAGGCGTTTGACGCGCTTTGCGACAGGCGCGCGGTGCGCGAGCCGCTGCAATATATCCTCGGCGAAACGGAATTTATGGGGCTGACGTTCCATGTCGAGCCGGGCGTGCTGATTCCGCGCGCGGACACGGAAATACTCGTTGAAAAGGCGCTCAGGGTGATGCCGCCGAATGCGCGCGTGCTGGATATCGGCACGGGAAGCGGCGCGATTGCCGTCAGTTTGGCTCGGCTGGGGCAGGCGGCGCGGGTGACGGCGGTCGATGTGAGCGAGAAAGCGCTTGAAATCG
>ENA-UOJR01002325-UOJR01002325.1-human-gut-metagenome-genome-assembly--contig:-C115P-NODE-2325-length-13753-cov-12.037159_pt1 | contig 13753 bp, 23 predicted proteins | sample MGYA00242354_ERZ723901 | MGnify/ENA metagenome assembly ERZ723901
ATATTAAAAGAAAGGAAACGTGTGATAATTAACTTCCTAATTATCATACAAGAATTATATGGGAAACTAAGAATACGTAATTTTATTTCTATAATAAGTCTTTCATTAACACTAATTATTATGGTAACACTGATGTTAAGCTCTGTTGCAATGATGGTGCCCACATCATCTATAGTGGTTACCGACAACAAATAGCCCTATTAAAAATACACATATAAAAGGAGAAACTAAAGTGACGAGTTTATCGTAAAGTAGGAGGAAGCATGAGAACAAAAAAACGCAGAGTATTGTCTTTTATTAGTCTGAGTTTTGCGTTGATCATCATGACAACATTGATGTTGGGATCTGTGGTAATGGCAGCTCCCACATCGGATATGTTGGTGATTGACAATGCGGATATGCTGACAAAAGAAGAAGAACAGACAATCGAAAGTGCATTAAATCAGATTTATAAACAAACCGATATCGAATATGTCGTATATTTAGCTCCGTCACTGGATGGTAAAACTGTCGAAGAAGCATCTTTGGAAGCTGGTAGAAAATTAGGCATCGGTGATAAAGAGGATAACACAGGATTACTTATTTATGTAGCTCTGGCAGACAGAGAATTTCGAATGGAAGTAGGTTATGGACTGGAAGGCGTGATTCCGGATTCACAGGCAAAAAAGATTATCGATTGTATGCCATCTTTCTTTAAAGAAGAAAAATATGCGGACGGTCTTTTAGCTGCGATTACTAAGACAGTATCCGTTTTAAATGATTCTGGGGAATATACCATTTCGCAGGATGACAACTATGTTGTAGAGACAGACACAGATGATGACGACCTACTGGTAGGAATGATTGTCGTCATTGTATTTATTGTTGTATTATGTGTGATTTCAGCATTCGTTGATGGTGGTTCTGGTTCCTTATTATCAGGTCATTATTATTCAAGCGGATATAGCAGTAGTTCCCATTCGAGCGGATCCTTTGGCGGTGGTAGCTTTGGAGGCGGTGGCGCTTCGGGAGGTTGGTAAAATGGCTTTAGTAGATGTATCACTTGTGGCGGTGATTGTGCTATCCATTACGATGACTCTTGTATATGGATTGCCACTTATTGAGCAAATAAAGAATAAAAAAGTTAATATAATACAAATGTTAGCTGTATGTTTATTTATTTGCGCAACAATATCAGGAATAATTATTTTATATTTTATAAGGAGATAATTTGGCGGTAGCGCTTCGGGAGGTTGGTAAAGAAAAGTGAATAAAGAAAATGTGTATGATTTAGCAAAAAGGCTGGCTGAACCATATTTTGACGAACAACAGATTCCAATGATTGGCGCCACGATAGTAGATGGATATCTGTATGCAAAAGGAGAAGACAGAGGATTTCCACATAGAAGTGATGCTATAAAAATTGATTTGAGTACTGAGAAAATTATTGAAAGTTATGGGGCTAGAGGATGTCCAGTAACTATCAACAAAATTGAAATTTCATAAGAAGGAGATAACATATGAAAAATAAAGGATGGGTAGTATTAGTTGTAGTAATCTGCGCAATTGTGCTTTTGTTTGGAGGTTCTTATAACTCTTTACAGCGTGCAGATGAAAATGTAAATGAAAAATGGGCACAGGTGGAAAATCAGTTACAGCGTAGATATGATCTGATTCCACAGTTGGTATCCGTAGTAAAGCAGTACTCCGATTATGAAGCATCTACATTGGAAAGTGTTGTTGCTTTGCGCGGGGATGGCACTTTGGGTGAAGAAGCTGCCGCAGATTCCGCTTATCAGTCCGCAATGAAAGAATTCAATATTGCGGTGGAAGCATATCCGGAATTAAAGGCAAGTGAAGAGTATAGTCAGTTGATGACTGATCTTGCAGGCACCGAAAATCGAATTGCCGTAGCAAGAAAAGACTATAATGACGCCGTAAGTTCCTTAAACAAAAAGATTCGTTCCTTCCCCATGAATATCATTGCAAATATGAGTGGTGTAGATAGCAGATATTATTTTGAAGCAAGTGACAATGCCTCAGAAGTACCCAATGTATCGGAGCTATTTAATCAGTAAGGCAACTAAAAAAGGAAGAATATATGAGATATTTATTATATATTTTACCACCTATAAGTTTTATTATGGGAATTTGGAGAATCGTATCTGCAATAAAACATTGTCATGATCCGGATTTTGCGATTCAGTTGGTTCTTGGATTCTTTTTAATCCTTGCGAGTGTAGTATTCTTCTTCTGTAATATAGTAACATGGGAGTTTAATGTAATTCCTCCAGCAGGATATTGATAGGAGAAAGAAAATAGAAAATAAAAATATAGATTACGAATCAAAACAAAAAAACACAAAAGGAGAAAATTAAAATGAAGAAAAATGCATTAATTATTTTAACAACAGTTATTTTATGTATGACTGGATGTGGATACAAACCAATAAATACTGAAAGTACATTAGAAAATTATATTGATACAATCGCAAATGACATTCCCACGGAAAATTATATATCATTGGAAACTTCAGAAACTGAAGCTACTTTAGATTCGGTTTCTGAAACACCTCGGGAAATCGATTTTCCAGTTTACCGTGTAAACTCTGTATTTTCGCAGGAATATTTTTATGTCCCGTATAACGGAGATGCAACAACTTATGAAGTAAAGAGTGGCAAAAAAGACGAAATAGAAAATTATAATACTAACGGAAATTTTCTTATATGTGAAGAAAATGGAACTGAAGTTTATTACGCAGATTCACGCGTTGAAAACGAAGACGTAACTGATGCAAATGATCCCTTTATTTCATTGAATATATATAACATTGGCGATGAAAAAGACTGCGAAGAATATTCCACAAAATCCGGCGCACCGGTATACATATTCCACAAAAATCTCGAAGATAAATTCTATGTCTGCATTATGCAGAAAGTAAGAGATTTAGATGACAATGATCTTTTACGAATAGAGATACTTACACCTGATTTTGAAGCGGATATACATGAACTAGCTGATAAATATGCGCTTGATATGACCAAAACACAGGATGAATTAAGAGAAATTTACGAAAGTAATACAAAATAATATATTAAAGGAGAAAATTAAAATGAATGGAATTAACATTGGAGTTATTGTAGCAGTAGTAGCTGTTGTAGTAGTACTTGGCATTTTGATGTCCGGGTATGTAAAGGCATCCCCCGATAAGGCGTACATCATTTCCGGTCTCAAAAAGGAACCTAAAGTACTTATTGGTCGTGCCGGTATTAAGATTCCATTTTTAGAGAAAAAGGATGAATTGATGCTAAGACAGATCAGTATCGATATTAAGACAAACGGATATATTCCCACCAAGGATTTTATCGGTGTAGATATTGATGCAGTAGCAAAGGTCAGAGTTTTGACCGCAAAAGATATTACCGTAGATAAAGAGGGAAATATTCTGCCTGGTTGTGATCCAAATAAGAGAGTTACCCATGAAATGGTACAGGCAGCGATGAAGAACTTCTTAAATATGAAGGAACAGCAGATTCGTGAAGCACTGACCGATTCCTTACAGGGTAACATGCGTGAGATCATCGGTACCCAGTGCCTGAAGGAGCTGTGTAATGATCGTAAGACCTTCGGTGACGAGGTTCAGGCGAAGGCACAGAAGGATATGAATGCCCTGGGTATCTGGATCGAGTCCTGCAACATCCAGAAGATCGAGGATGAGAACAACCTGATCACTGCTTTGGGACAGGATAACATGTCCCAGATCCAGAAGGATGCTTCCGTTGCAAAGGCACAGGCTGACAGAGATGTGGCCATCGCCAGAGCACAGGCACAGAAGGATGCCAATGATGCACAGGTCATCGCAGAGACCGAGATCGCACAGAAGCAGACTGAGCTGGCGATCAAGAAGGCAGAACTAAAGAAAGAGTCCGATATCAAGAAGGCAGAAGCTGACGCAGCATATAAGATCCAGGAAGAGGAACAGCGTAAGACCGTGGAGATCACCACAGCGAATGCGAACCTGGCCCGTCAGGAGAAGGAACTGGAATTAAAGGAGAGAGAAGTATCCATCAAGGAGAAAGCTCTGGAAGCTGAGGTCAAGAAGACCGCAGAAGCAAACAAATACGCAGCACAGCAGAAGGCAGATGCCGAGCAGTATGAGAGACAGAAGAGAGCGGAGGCCGAACTTTTCGAGATCCAGAGACAGGCAGAGGCAGAAAAGGCAAAATCCGAGGCAGAAAGATTCGCCAAGGAGCAGGCGGCAGAGGCAGTCAAGGCAGCAGGCCTGGCAGAGGCATCAGCAGTTGCAGCCAAAGGTAAGGCGGAAGCAGAAGCCATTCAGGCAAAAGCAGAGGCAGAGGCAGCCGGTATTTTGAAGAAAGCGGAAGCTATGAAACAGTACGGCGACGCCGCAAAACAGCAGATGGAGCTGGATACTTTGAAAGTATACTTCGAACAGCTGCCTAAGATTGCAGAGGCAGTGGCAAAGGGCTACACCAACGTTGACTCCATTAAGATGTTTGGTGGAAATACCAGTCAGTTAGCCGGTGACATCATGACTACGATTACACAGGTATCTGATGGTATTAAGGAATCTACCGGGATTGATCCGACCGAAGCATTGAAGGGTGCATTAAAAAAGAAGGATTCTAATGTAAAAACATCTGATCTTAAGGATGATTATACAGAAGTAACCACCTTATCAAACGCATCAACGGAAACCGATACAGATATACTTTCTGAAGAATAATATGTTGCTATAATCCCACGGTTTATTCATGCCGTGGGATTTTTGTGCAGAAAAATTCATTTAATTACAAATCTGTCATAATAAAGATAAAGAACATAGATGGTAATTAGATGGTACATTAAACTAAAATTTAAAGGAGAACATAAAATGAAAAAAGATATTTTTTATTACGGGATGAATATTCACACTGGAAAACCTATTTACTATGACAGAAGGCAATCTGCTTATTCGAATAGTTTAATTACTGGAACTTCTGGAACTGGAAAAAGTACCTTTGCAATAAAAGAAATTAAACAAATACTTCAAAATACAGAAGATGATGTAATCATTTTAGATATGAATGGAGTCTATGAGGAACTGGTAAAGAAAAATAATGGAACAATAATTGATTTCTTATCTCCAAATACACACATAAATCCATTATATACACCAAATTACATAAATAATAATTTAGAACATGAAGTTTATACGTTTGATGATATTATAGGTTTATGCTGCATCGCGATGGACCAGGAATTAGGTTCTATTGAAATAAAAAGCATTTATAACATCTTAAAGAAATTATACAAAAATTTTGAAAATCCATCGTTTCAAAATTTCTATGAAATGCTTATTGCAGAAACTGATCATAATATGCGGAATGTTGGACTACATTTAAAATACTATGTTGATATGATGCCATATTTATTTGAAATTCAGACAAACAAAGTTTTGGATGACATCATATATAATCCTAAAAAAAGAATTATTGCATATAAACTATATAACACACCGTCCTGTAACGCATCATTTTATATTATGCTTTGTTTGATAGATATTTGGCAAAAAATAACATATAAGAAGAATCAGCAAAAACGAACTTGGATCTATTTTGATAATATATATTTAATATTACAAAATACTGTATTGTCAGATACCTTTGCAAAAATTTACAAACGCGGAAGAAAATGGGGTTGTATTTCTACTTGTGTCATTGATGATATTGAAAATCTATGTAGCTTTCAATTAGGAAGAATAATACTTTGTAATACCTCTTTCTTAATCAGTTTTAATCAAAGAGCAGCTGGCATGGATATAATTCAACAATTATTCAATATAAATGATCAAGTTATGAGCTGTATGCAAAATGGGTTAGGAGTCGGAGAAGGGTTACAATACATTCATGATAAAAATGATGAAATAATTATATTTCGACAATAGTAGTTATGGATTGGACCGGTTCTTAGCATAAATGTTTATATTTTCACATTTGCAGACTAAAACCATCTATGAGTAATCCAAAAATATCTGTCATATTAATTATGGAGCAATAAATAAAGGGTTTCGATCTTAACTCTTTAACTATGAGGAAAACCTCTGGAAAGGAGTTTATGATCGAAACCTATCGGAATTACCAAAATTACACAAGACTTTTTGATTTATTAAAACAATATGATTTCACGACATACACCCACAGTATGAGAGTAGCTAAAAATGCTGCCGTTCTCACCAAAACGACCGATCTCATAAATACGGATCCAGAAATATTTATAATGGGTTGTGCTTTACATGATATCGGAAAACTTAAAGTACCCTTGGATATCATTAATAAACCAGAGAAACTATCTAATGTAGAAAAATTCATTATAAATTCGCATACAAGTGATGGGATTAGTTTTGTGACAGAGTTCCCATTGGATATACATATGTGTGTTCTTCTCCATCATGAACGGGAAGATGGATCCGGATATCCACTAGGTTTAATGGGTGACCAGATTCCAAATTTTTGTAAAGTTTTATCTGTTCTGGATGTATTAGATGCATTAACATCACAACGATCATATAATCACCCAATAACAGACTTTAATGAACTAAATAAAGAGATGAGTGACTTAAATTTAAACGGATATTATGTGAAAAAAATCATGGATTTAGTTAAAAACGGAAGTATTGTAACAGAAAAGGAGATTTTTTATGATTAATAAACTTAGATACTCAAAAATTATTTATCTTATAATTACACTTGTTATTATTTTAATAATTGTTTTTTCTATCATACATTTTTCAAATAATAAAGCACTATCAGATACAACAGATATACTGGATGTATCCGGAAATGATATTTCCGGTAATGATATCTCAGGCAACGATTTTGCTGATAATATTTCTGAAACGGAACAACAAGAAAAAAATATTATGCCAAACGTCATTGGAATGAAAATAGATGATGCAACTTATGAGCTGGTAAACAATGGTATCACTTTTTACGATATTGAATGGATTGACGACGAACAGCATCCCGGTCAGGTTCTTGAACAGAATATACCAGAAGGAGAAGAAGTAGATGTTTCTATTCCCATATTAATTAAAGTCAGCAGTGCAGAGTACTTCGAAGAGTCGGAGAAAGACTCAAATAATAAAATATATATTCCAGGAGTAGTGGGAGAAAATATTGATGATGCAATTATTGATATCAGTGAAGCCGGATTGAAAATAGGAGGTATTCTTCCGTATGAAGGATATATTGAATATTCTGATTTTTTTGAAATTGGAAGTGTAGTAGCGCAGGACCCTTCATCCAATACCGAGGTAGATGCCGGGACAGAAGTAATACTTTATTATAAAGGAGAATAACGTCAATGATGTATACCGCACTTAAAGGTACATGTTTCCTTTTATGTAACCTTTTAACTACATCTGCCGTTAACTCTACTTTATTATGTTCGGCAGATCATTCTGAACAAAAAACAGTAAAATGTATTGAATATCATAATTCCATGCAGGAAGATATTATAATCAACGTATTGGAAAATACACAGGAAAAAGAACTGCGGAGATTTCAAAAAGCATTAGATCAACTTCCAAAAGAAGCCAGAAGTTTATTTGCGGATGAAGATTTTCAGTTAAACTTTCTGCAGATATGTCAGGATTATGAGCTTGATCCTTATCTGATGCTATGTCTTATTAAAAAGGAATCTGCTTTTCTTCCTGATGTATCAAACGGACATTGTTTAGGGTTATGTCAGATCAATGAATATTCACATAAATCAAGAATGGAAAGACTTGAATGTGATGATTTATATGATCCTTATCAAAATATAATAGTTGCTGCTGATTATCTTGCTGAGCTTATATCCACAAAAAGAGATATGACCGAAGTGCTTATGTATTACAATATGCCTTCAGAGACGGCCCGGAAACGATATGAAGCCGGAAACTATAGCAACTATGCAATAAATATCCAAAAAGAAGCCATACAACTAAGAGAAATAGCTGAAGCAGAATAGGAGCGTTTCATGAATAATTTACCTAGTAGACCTGGAGAAGTGTTTTATATTATTAGAAGGACGCCATACAGCGAATCAATACTAAGTACTAAGGCTGTTATTTGTGAACAGTCATACATGCGCTGGGGGCGTCGAAAATCCCAGTATCGATTAGTTGATATTGATAACGGTGAGATTTTGGATTTTAAGGCTCAAACATTTTCTGAAATGTTGGATTTTGTGGAAGACGTTATTTCTGTTCCAGTTTCCTTTGAACGAAGATACACTGATTATAATTATGTCATTAATTTGCAAAAAGGATTAAAAGAAATTGCACAGGATTCCAATTTTGCTAACGATTTTCCTCAACGTTTTGTTGTTGGCGTATACTCAATTGGAAAATTTAAAGCTGAAATTAACGTGAGTCGAATCGGAATTACTTTGGAGTTTATTCATGATAAACCGATGCCAAATGGAATTCCGCCGGTTGGACTTCAGTATCTGAAAAACTTCCCTAAAACAGAAAAAGAAATGATTGAAGCGGTGGAAAAAGAGTTAAGACAGTTTATTAAAAAATATGATACGCTGTTGTAAGAATTTCTATGCAGAAATTTGCATCTATAGAACCATTTGTTATAATAAGAATATCAAATGAGTTAATCATTTGTTTCTTCCATCTTTTATCTTTGATACAATCTCCGGATATTTTTATCCGGAGAATTTTTTTTGCTATTTTCTGTCATATTATAAATAACATAAGAAAATAGGAGAATTTATTTTGGAGGATAAATAATATGAATTGGAATAATGCTTTTGCTATGAAGAAAAACATAAACGGTAAGATCGTTACTGTAGGACAGCAGGACTTTGATAATATGACTATTATGATTAAAGAGGAAAATGGAAATGTTATTAGCTGTCCTATGGATTTTGATAATGACGGCGACTGTTACTTCATTTATGATTCTACTCAAGTGTACATAAGAGAAGTATGATTAATTGCTGAATGGAGGAAAATAAAAGTATGATTATAGAAGCTAAATTTACAGCAGCTGGTATGACGAGAGGTAAAAGATACGATGTCATTGACCTCATCAATGATAGATATTACAAAATTGTACTCGACGGAGGCATTATAGGAATTCGGCATAGATGTAACTTCAATATTATTAAATAAATATAAGAAAGGAAAATAAAAATGAGAACAAATAATGGTTGCATATGGGCATATAATACCGAAGTTGAGTGTAAACATAGAGAATGTACAGATTGCCCTTATTACAGGGCTGGGTACCAGAATAATAGATACAGATCTTTTAGTAGTAACCCCTATGACGATAGTGGATGGGACGGAGAGTAATCACTATCCACAATAAAAAGTGTGGTTTTACATCAAAAATTATAAATCAAAAAGAAAAGAGGAAATTAAAGTGAATAATATGTTTGAAGAAATGGGTAAGGCAAATATCAGAGCATTTTGTGACAAGCTGGAAGACAAGGTATTAAATCATACACCTGATGTAATTGCTGAGAAACCATTATTGGAGACAGCAACAGTAATTGATATTATCAGAGAACTGCGGAAAGAAATGGCAGAGTAATAAGGAAGGAAAAGTTATGTATAAATGGATGTATGACAGAATGGTAGCAGAATATAGCAAAAAGTCAAAAGAAGAACTTGTGCAGGAGATTATGTCCTTGGAAGAAATCGAGTGTTCCGATAGAGCATTCGCAAATCAGTGTCAGGCGGGAACTCCCATCTATAATATTAACGAACTGTTCTTGGTATTGAAAGATTTAAAAGAAGGATTTACATATGAAAAAGCGACTAAAGTTTATGCATTGATGGATAGAGCAGAATCCAGTTGGAATTTCATTACAAGGGAAATTGCAAAAATGAATGATGATGAAAGACAAAGTAAAGCATTAGAAGATTTTAAAAACAGAGTATCTAATGCAGCCAATGTTAATGATAATATCTAAAATGCGTGTTTCCTATGGATTAGAAAGGAGAAATGGAATGAGTATTATTGAAGAGAATGCAAAAACAATTAAGGACTGGTTAAAACATTTAGATTTTGAGCATGAACATCCAGGTTATGGTAAAGATGTTTATAAAAAGTTAGACGAAATTATTGCAGAGGCACAGAAAATAAAAGAGGACTAAATTCGCATTTCGTTAAAAGATCGGAGAAAAGAAAATATGAATATTGAAGTGAACAGTGAAAGAAGTTATTTAGGCAAAGATATTAAAGCATGGTGCATGTCGGATACAGAAGATGCTAATGCTTTAGAAATCAAACGGAAATATTATGCAGACGATATTGAATTTAAACCAAGTGACAAAGTATATTATTTCGTTGATTATGTAAGCATAGCAGAGTCATATAAAGAGTGTGGAAGCCTTAATATGTGGGGATGTCACTTACATCGTGATTTAGAAAAATCACCACGAAAAGTAAACTAATCTAAGATTTCGGGAGAAAAAATAATGTGGACACCATGCGACGAACCTATTGAAGAATATAACGAAGAAACCGGTAAAATGGAAACACGATTCCATTGTCCCTATGCAGATACTTATACTGGATACGAAGATGAAATGTGCAGAAACTGCTGTGGACTTGGTGTAGATGAATGAGAGGAATAATATAATGAATACAAGCAAAACAAGAAATTTATACTATGTAATGGATGAAAAAGAAGAAATGTTTGTAAAAGGAAACCTAAATAATCATGAAAACTCCTATACTGGAGAAATTGATCGAGCTTTTCGAACATATAGTAAAGAAGAAGCAATTCATATATCCAATGAGTGTAATGACATTGGTATGAATACAAAGGTGGTTATGTTTACATGGAGATGCACTCTGGTAGCCAGAAATGTTAAAGGTATTGAAAATAATTCTGGTATCAAAGGTGATAGAAAACTTTCTGAGCTAAATGCAGGGGAAACATTCAAAGATGGAAATGGAATTGAATACATTGTATGCCAACAGTTTGAGAATGGGACTGCAGCAGTTGTAAGAAAGGGTCTTTTTGATCACAGACTATATTTTGGAGATACAAATGATTGGCGTGATAGTAATATTCGAGAATATTTAAACAAAGAATATTTTAAGGAGCTTGCAGCACAATTCGGAGAAGATAATATCGTTGAATTCACTAGAGACCTGATATCTCTTGATGGATACGATGATTATGGTAAATGTAGAGACAAGGTAAGTATTATGAGTCTTTTAGACTACATGAAGTACCATAAGAACATTGGCGATTGTGAAAATATTTACTATTTATTGACTCCCGCAACGATTCTTTCTGGCTGCAGTTATAAAACTGTTCTGTATATTGATGACAATGATTTACCTAACTATACATTATGCAGTTCCATTATGGCTGTACGCCCGTTTTTCGTCCTTAAATCTGATATCTACGTTTTCTAATAAAAAGAAGCCTTTTGGCTTCTTTTTATTTTGTCTTGTTTTATCTGTCATATTAATTACATTAAAAAGATAAATGGAGGAAATAATATGAAAGAAACAACGAACATTTTGGAATTATTTGGAGGTGTAGGAGCTCCACGTAGAGCGTTGGAATTATGTGGGCTGAACATCAAATCCATCGATTATGTTGAGATTCTTCCTTATGCCGTATTAGCTTATAACAATATTTTTGATATTAGCTATAAACCGCAGAATATCATAAACTGGAATATGGATGTTGATATTCTAATCCATGGATCTCCTTGCCAGGACTTTACAAAAGAAGGTAAAAATGACATTAATACCGGTCGCTCTATCCTTTATAACCGGACACTTGAAATTATCGAAAAGGGATTACATAAGAGACCTCCGGTAGTCATCTGGGAAAATGTCCCGAATCTGGCTTCTCAGGGTAAAAAGGTATCTCATAAACACCATTTGGACCATTATATCGAAACAATGGAAGCTATGGGATATAAAAGCACATATGCTATTCTTGATGCAAGTAAGTACGGGATTCCACAGGCAAGAGAACGGTTATATGTCGTGAGCTTATTATCTGGAAATAAATTTGAATTTCCGGATGAAATACCCCTTAAATTTCATCTACGGGATTTTCTTGATAAAACAGTGAATCCAGCTGATTACCAGCTCTCTGATGCAGAAAAACAGCTTTTCTTTACGAATAATGGAAAATTATATGTAAAGGAAGCTACAAAAATTGGATATAAGCTCGTGGAAGATGGAGATTGCATCAATGTAGCTTTTCCTAATTCCAAAACAAGACGCGGTAGAGTAGGAAAAGGTGTTGCCAAAACACTTACTACAGCCCCTAGACAAGCTGTATATACAAATGGTGTCCTTCGGATGTTGACTGCAAAAGAATGTTGGCGGCTCATGGGTTTTAAAGACTGTGATTATGCTGCTATGAAGAGAGTGGGATTAACAGAAACTCAGATTTGTCATTTGGCCGGCAATTCGATCTGTGTCCCTGTATTACAGCAGATATTTACAAAACTTATTACTATGGGCGAAATCGAACAATAAGGAGGTAATCAAACATGCAATTTAGAAATGAATATTATTTTCTCAGTAATATGTATCCTTGTAAGATTACATTTATTTTAAATGACAAATCCTATACTTTTTTATCAGCAGAATCGGCTTATCAAGCTTGTAAGTCCCCAGTTAATGCTGATATGTTTTGCAATTTAAATGGTTATGAAGCAAAAAAGCTCGGAAGAAAACTACCTCTTAGAACCGATTGGGATATTGTTAAACTTGATATTATGAAAATTATTCTTAATATCAAATTTCAAAATCCTGAACTTTTGCATAAACTATTGAATATTCGCGGCGAAATAGTAGAGGAAAATAACTGGGGAGATTATTTTTGGGGCAAATGTAATGGAGTAGGACAAAATAATCTTGGAAAAATATTAATGTCCATAAGAGATAAGGAGAAAAAATATTGAAAAACATAAACAATTGGATCCCTGTTAGTCCTGGACTTTATCAGGAAGATTTCCAAGGTAAAAACTGCCTGGAAAAGCAATTGTGAGCCATATAACGAAAATTAAAAGAAGTCTCTTGGCTTCTTTTTCTTTTATATTCCTTTATCTGTCATATTAACTATATCAAACAGATAATAGGAGGAAATTATATGGAATTTTCGGATTTTTATGACATAGCTGAATATGGAAATAAACACTGGAAGGGTGCTTATTCTCAAAAAGAGGTTAAGCAGAACGCTTATGATTATTATACGGATTTTCTTGCCTGTATGGACGAAGGAGAATTAACACCAGTTATCAAAGAATTAGCCAGACTTCTTGCCGATGATGGCAGCGATGAAGCAAAATACTGGTTGTTTATGATCGCAAGTTCTCTGAATCTTATTAATATAACCTTTGCTGATTGCCTGAAGACTGATGAATGGTTAAAAAATTTTTTATAAGGAGAAAAATATGAAAGTAATTATTGATATTCCTGATGTAATAAAATACGATTATGAAACCGACAAATTCAAGGATTTTTTTGAAAGGTGCATTATGGATATGGGATGTTGCTGTGGCCTTTATGAAAAAGAAATAGCTGAGACACTTGAAAAAGCATTCAAAGAAAGCACAGTTGTATAATAATTTATGGTGGGATAATCTTCAAAACTTCGCTCATAAATGCATCCCTAGTGTATGTTTTATATATTACTAAAATATTATAAAAAAGAATCCTGACGGATTCTTTTTTTCAAACTGTAGACAAAACGCTTTTGGTCAGCACTCCAGAAGCGTTTTTCTTGT
>ENA-UOJR01002331-UOJR01002331.1-human-gut-metagenome-genome-assembly--contig:-C115P-NODE-2331-length-13719-cov-5.274737_pt1 | contig 13719 bp, 9 predicted proteins | sample MGYA00242354_ERZ723901 | MGnify/ENA metagenome assembly ERZ723901
ACACCCTGTCATCTGTGATGATACATCTGTCTGTCTTCGGTGCCATACCGATAGAAGTTCCGTTTACCAGAATTGCACTTTCTGCGATCTCCTTTTTGAGGACTTCCGGGTCAGAGAAGTCATAGAGGTTGATCTTGCAGTCTGTCTTCTCATGAAGTTTCTCGATTGTCTTCTCCGCACGTGTGAAGAATTCATCACGGATGTTGAATACCGAAATCTCTGCTACTTTGTCAAGTGCTGCCTGGATCAGAATCGCTGCTGCGGCTCCACCCGCTCCAAGAAGTGTCATCTTCTTGCCAATGATATCAACGCCTGTCTCACTGACTGCACGCATGAATCCAATTCCGTCTGTCGTATAACCTGTCAGGACACCGTTATCATTTACAACAGTGTTGACCGCCCCACCGATCTCAGATGCCGGTGAAAGTTTATCAACCAGTGAGCACATCAGATTCTTGTCAGGCATAGTCAGGTTGAATCCTCTGACTCCCATGACTTTCAGACCATCTACTGCTGTCTTTAAGTTATCTGTTCCAACATCAAATGCCAAATATGCGTAATCCAGCTCCAGCTGGCGAAATGCCTCGTTATGCATCATTGGGGAAATGCTGTGTGCTACTGGACTCCCCAGTAATCCGGTAAGGACTGTATGTCCTGTAATCTCGTATGCCATTATCTCTTCCTCCTACGTTACATTTTCACACTGTAAAGTGCTACTTTTGTCCTTTATCATACCATATTTTTCAAAATACGCAAGCATCGTTATAAAAAAGACGATATTTTCTGCCTTTGAAAAAACATTTTGAAAAATTTTGAATACCAAATAAGAATGAATGTTCCTATGTAACAAAAAGAGTATCACGTTTCTTCTTGTTCACGTGATACTCTTTCTTTCATGGCTTCTGACTGTTACTGCTGATATACGTTTTACTTTTTCATTTACAATCTGTTTTATTTTACACCATGGTCCACCTGGTACATATGCGAAATCAGGCGGAAGATCTGACTGGTATATCCCCATTCATTATCATAAAAACTGATCAGTTTGAAAAAATGACCGTTTACCTGGATTCCTTCCCTTGCATCAAAAAAGGATGCGCTTTTCCAAACGCACCCTCTGTCACTTTTTATGCAATTACTCTGACTTTCAGAACACCCTCGATCATTTCCAGACCTTTTACCACGTCTTCTGCCACATCATTATCCACATCGATCATCGTATATGCATAGCTGCCACGGCTCTTATTCGTCATATCATCGATATTGACATTATCCTTTGCCAGAAGCGCAGTAAACTGACCGATCATGTTCGGAATATTCCTGTGCAGGATTGTAATTCTTGTCTTATCTCTTACACCCATATCGCATGCCGGGAAGTTGACAGAATTACGGATATTTCCATTTTCCAGGAAATCTTTCAGCTCTTCTACTGCCATCTTTGCACAATTGTCTTCTGATTCAGCAGTTGACGCTCCCAGATGCGGAATAACAATCGCATGCTTCACTCCTGCGATCTCCGGTGTCGGAAAGTCAGTTACATAGCGTCCGACTTTTCCACTAACAAGTGCATCCACAATGTCTTCACTGTTCACCAGTACATCTCTTGCAAAGTTCAGGATCACAACGCCCTCTTTCATCAGACTGATGGCATTCTTATTGATCATACCCTTTGTATCTTCCAGTGCCGGTACATGGATTGTGATATAATCACACTCCTTGTAGATCTCATCTACATTCTTAGTGTGATGGATACTTCTTGAAAGTCTCCATGCAGAATCTACAGAAACATATGGATCATAGCCATACACTTCCATCCCAAGATGCGTAGCCGCATTCGCAACCAGGACACCGATTGCACCAAGACCGATCACACCAAGCTTCTTTCCCTGGATCTCACAGCCTGCAAATGCTTTTTTCGCTTTTTCTGCATCTTTGGCAATATTGCCATCCTCTTCGTTCTCCTGTACCCAGTTGATACCGCCAAGGATATCTCTGGATGCAAGCAGCATACCGGCGATCACCAGCTCTTTTACACCATTAGCATTTGCCCCTGGTGTATTAAATACAACGATTCCCTGCTCCGCACATTTGTCCAGTGGAATATTATTTACACCGGCTCCGGCACGGGCAATCGCTTTTAAATCTTTATCAAATTCCAGTTCATGCATTCCGGCACTTCTTACAAGTACCGCATCTGCTCCTGCCATCTCACCGGCAGGCACATAGTCATCACTGAATTTCTCCAGTCCAACAGGAGAAATCGGGTTTAGGCAAAAATATTTATACATATTACAGATTCTCCTCCTCAAACTTCTTCATAAATGCAACCAGGGCTTCCACACCTTCGTATGGCATTGCGTTATAAATACTTGCACGCATACCCCCAACAGTACGGTGTCCTTTCAGGTTCTCAAGACCTGCTTCTTTTGCCTCTTTTACAAATTTGGCATCCAGCTCGTCACTGCCTGTCACAAATGGTACATTCATAAGAGAACGGTCTTTCTTTTCTACCGTACCTTTGAACAGTTTGCTCTGATCCAGGTAGTCATAGAGCAGTTTGGCTTTCTTTTCGTTGCGTTCTTTCATAACTTCCAGTCCGCCCATCTTTTTGAGCCATTTAAATACCTTGCCGCAGATATAGATTCCGTATGCCGGCGGTGTATTGTAAAGAGAACCTGCGTCTGCATGTGTCTTGTATGTAAGCATAGTCGGTGTTCCAGGAAGTACATCCTCTGTAATCAGATCTTCACGGATGATCGCGATAACAACACCCGCTGGTCCGATATTCTTCTGGACTCCGCCATAGATGAGACCATATTTTGTCACATCTACAGGCTCAGACAGGAAGCAGGATGATACATCCGCTACCAGTGTCTTGCCTTTCGTGTTCGGAAGTTCCTTGAATTTGGTTCCGTAAATTGTATTATTTTCGCAGATATATACATAATCTGCATCTTCATCAACCGGCAGATCCGAACAGTCAGGAATGTACGAAAAGGTTTTATCCTCGGACGATGCGATCTTATTCACCTTTCCATATTTGGATGCCTCGGCAGCTGCCTTTTTAGCCCACTGCCCGGTAACAATATAATCCGCTACTTTGTTCTTCATCAGATTCATTGGAATCATTGCAAACTGCTGGCTTGCGCCACCCTGAAGGAACAGTACTTTGTAATTATCCGGGATTCCCATTAAATCACGAAGATCCTGTTCAGCGGTTTCAATGATTTCAGCAAAAGCTTTCGAGCGATGACTCATCTCCATAACGGACATTCCACATCCTTTGTAATCCAGCATCTCATCTGCTGCTTCTCGTAAAACTTCTTCCGGCAGTACTGCCGGTCCTGCTGAAAAATTGTAAACTCGTTTCATATTACTCCTCCATTCCTGCTCTGCGTATCTGTCGCTGCATATGTTTTTTAGTTTGTCTGCTGTTTTTCCTGCAGATCCTTCTCGTCAAAAGCTTCACTGATCGGAGCACCCGGAGCAACCATCGGCCATACCTTGTCATCGCTGTCGATCTGGCAGTCAATCACCACCGGACCGCCTGCATTTAAAGCAAACTTAAATGCATCTGCGAATTCTTCTCTGGTCGTAGCTCTTACCGCTTTCGCCCCCATCGCTTCTGCGAGTTTCACAAAATCTACTGCATCATTCAGAACAGTTGCTGAATAGCGCTGTCCGTAAAACAGATTCTGCCACTGTCTTACCATACCAAGCACATGGTTGTTCACTACAACCTGGATAATTGGAATGTTATAACGCGCCGCTGTTGCAACTTCATTCATATTCATACGGAAGCATCCGTCTCCGGCGATATTGACTACCGTCTTCTCCGGTCTGCCCATCTTGGCTCCGATTGCGGCTCCAAGACCGTATCCCATGGTTCCAAGACCACCTGACGTAAGCAGTGTTCTCGGTTTTGTGAATTTATAATACTGCGCTGCCCACATCTGATGTTGTCCAACTTCTGTGACGATGATCGCATCACCTTCTGTCTGTTTGTAAATCTCTTCGATCACATACGGACCAGTCAGACTTTCCGGATGATAGGCAAGCGGGTATTTTGCTTTATATTCCTGGATCTTTTTGATCCATTCGGTGTGTTCCTGCTGTGGCAGTTTTTCATTAACTGCCGCAAGCACTTCTTTGATATCTCCAACCACACCTTCATCGATAATGACATTCTTGTTCATCTCTGCCACATCAATATCAAACTGGAGAATTTTTGCATTACTTGCAAATTTACTTGGATTACCTGTGACACGGTCGGAGAATCTTGCACCGACTACGATCAGAAGATCGCTTTCACTGACTCCAAAGTTCGATGTCTTGGTACCATGCATACCAAGCATTCCTGTATAAAGTTCATCAGTTCCCGGAAATGCACCTTTTCCCATCAGGGAATCACATACCGGACACTGTACCTTGTCTACGAATGCACGGAGTTCTTCACTTGCATCAGATAATATAGCTCCGCCTCCGACGAATACAAACGGACGCTTTGCTTCTTCGATCATCTCTACTGCCTTGTCAATATCTTCCATGCAGATTTCTTTTTTGTATTTTACGATTGGCTGGATTTTGACAGGCTCATACTCTGCTTTATTGCCTGTCACATCTTTCGGGATATCGATCAGCACCGGTCCCGGTCTTCCGGACTGTGCGATCTCAAACGCCTTGCGGATCGTCTTTGCAAGATCATTGACATTCTTCACAATAAAATTATACTTTGTGATCGGCATCGTAATACCGGTAATGTCAATTTCCTGGAAGCTGTCTTTTCCAAGAAGCGGTACCCCTACATTACAGGTGATCGCAACGATCGGAATAGAATCCATAAATGCGGTCGCGATTCCTGTTACGAGATTTGTTGCTCCAGGTCCACTGGTTGCAAAACACACCCCAACCTTACCAGTGGCACGCGCATATCCGTCTGCCGCATGAGAAGCTCCCTGCTCATGCGATGTAAGGATATGTCTGATTTCATTACTATGCTTATATAATTCATCATATACATTTAAAATTGCACCGCCCGGATATCCGAATACGGTATCCACGCCTTGCTCTTTTAAACACTCTATCAGTATTTCTGCACCATTTAACTGCATTGTACATTCCCCTTGTCCAGATTTTATTTTATTTGTGTGGAACTTCCAGAACTGCTCCACGGTTTCCTGAAGTTACCATTGCTGCATATCTTGCAAGATATCCTGTTGTAACTTCCGGTTCTCTTGGCTGCCATTTTTCTTTTCTTCTTGCAAGTTCTTCATCTGAAATTCTTGCATTTAATTTCAGGTTCGGGATATCGATCTCGATGATATCGCCTTCCTCGATCAGTGCTACCGGACCACCGACTGCCGCTTCCGGTGATACGTGTCCGATAGAAGCTCCACGGGATGCACCGCTGAAACGGCCGTCTGTAATAAGTGCTACCGATGAACCAAGTCCCATACCTGCGATTGCAGAAGTCGGATTCAGCATTTCCGGCATACCAGGACCACCCTTTGGTCCGACGTAACGGATAACTACAACATCTCCCGGATGGATATCTCCGCCTTTAATTGCCTTGATCGCATCATCTTCACATTCAAATACTCTTGCAGGTCCTTCATGTACCAGCATTTCCGGTACAACTGCAGAACGTTTTACAACACTGCCATCCGGTGCGATATTACCTTTGAGGACTGCAAGTCCACCCGTCTGGCTGTATGGATTGTCGATCGGACGGATTACTTCCGGATTTTTGTTTTCGCATCCTGCGATATTTTCTCCAACTGTCTTTCCGGTTACTGTCATGCAGTCTGTGTAAAGAAGACCTTTCTTATTCAGCTCGTTCATAACAGCATATACACCACCCGCTTCATTCAAGTCTTCCATATATGTCGGACCTGCCGGTGCAAGGTGACAGAGATTCGGAGTCTTTTCGCTGATTCCATTTGCAAAATCAATCTCAAAATCCATACCAATCTCATGTGCGATCGCCGGAAGGTGAAGCATACTGTTGGTTGAGCATCCAAGTGCCATATCAACAGTAAGGGCATTTAAGATGGCTTCTTTTGTCATAATGTCTCTCGGACGGATATTTCTTCTGTACATTTCCATTACCTGCATACCTGCATGTTTTGCAAGACGGATTCTTTCTGAATATACAGCCGGAATTGTTCCATTTCCCTGAAGCCCCATACCAAGTACTTCTGTCAGACAGTTCATACTGTTGGCTGTATACATTCCGGAGCATGATCCGCAGGTAGGACATACTTTATTTTCAAATTCACATACATCACATTCGTCCATTGTTCCTGCTGCGTAGGATCCAACTGCCTCGAACATGCTGGAAAGACTTCTCTTCTGTCCTTTTACATGTCCCGCAAGCATTGGTCCGCCACTGACGAACACTGTAGGTACATTAATACGGGCTGCTGCCATCAAAAGTCCAGGTACATTCTTGTCGCAGTTCGGGATCATAACAAGGGCATCAAACTGATGCGCCATTGCCATTGCTTCTGTCGAATCTGCGATCAGATCTCTCGTTACCAGAGAATACTTCATACCGATGTGTCCCATTGCAATACCGTCACAGACTGCGATCGCCGGGAACATGATCGGTGTTCCACCTGCCATGGCAACTCCCATCTTTACTGCATTTGCAATTTTATCCAGGTTCATATGTCCCGGAACGATTTCGTTATAAGAACATACGATTCCGACAAGCGGTCTCTCCAGTTCTTCTTTTGTAAGACCAAGCGCATTGAACAATGATCTGTGCGGCGCCTGCTGCATACCTGTTTTTACATTATCACTTCTCATGATTTTATAATCCTCCTGTAACTTTTGGCTCTATTCTATTACAGTTCCGTCCTGCTTCTCTTTCCCCATAGCAGTACGGAACTGTATCTTTCCCAATCCTTGACTATCGAATTCTTTCGCAGATCAGATCTCCCATCCGGGCTGTTCCAACCTTTGTACATCCGTCTGACATAATATCCCCGGTTCTGTATCCATCTTTTAACACCTGGGAAACTGCTGCTTCAATCGCATCTGCTGCTTTATCCTGATCCAGGCTGAAACGAAGCATCATTGCTGCTGAAAGAATTGTTGCTATCGGGTTTGCAATTCCCTGTCCTGCTATATCCGGTGCCGAACCGCCACTTGGTTCATACAGTCCGAACCTGGTTTCATTCAGACTTGCACTTGCCAGCATTCCGATCGAACCGGTTACCATGCTTGCTTCATCAGAAAGGATGTCTCCGAACATATTCTCTGTAAGAATGACATCAAACTGCTTCGGATCTCTTACAAGCTGCATTGCACAGTTGTCAACCAGCATATGCTCCAGTGTAACTTCCGGATAATCTTTCGCAACTTCTTCTACTACTTTTCTCCAGAGTCTTGAAGAATCCAGTACATTCGCCTTATCGACGCTTGTCACTTTCTTTCTTCTCTTCATTGCAATGTCAAACGCGCGGATCGCAATCCTGCGGATCTCATCCTCATTATAGGTAAGTGAATCGAATGCAGTCATCACACCATCCACTTCTTCTGTCTTCCTCTCTCCAAAATAAAGACCGCCTGTCAGTTCACGCATGATCATCAGATCAAATCCGCCTTCTGTAATCTCTTCTTTCAGAGGGCATGCACCCTTCAGTTCATTATACAAAACTGCCGGACGCAGATTTGCGAACAGGTTCAGTTCTTTTCTGATCTTCAAAAGACCGGCCTCCGGTCTCTTTGACGGTTCCAGCTTATACCACGGGGAAGTCTTTGCATCTCCTCCAATGGATCCCATCAGTACGGCATCACATGCTTTTGCTTTTGCTACCGTCTCATCTGTAAGCGGGACTCCATGTACATCAATGGATGCGCCCCCAAGAAGCAGCTGTTCATAAGAACAGTCAAATCCGTATACCTCTCCTGCTTTATCAAGAACTTTCATCGCTTCCGTTACAATCTCCGGACCGATTCCGTCACCTTTAATTACTCCGATTTTCAGGCTCATCTTTGTCATTCCCTTCTATGTATCTGTGATTTTTGTACCATTTTTCGTTCCAAAAATCTGTTAAACACTATAATACCGTATTTTTCGTCAGGTTTCAACCCTTTAATCTGTAAAAGTATAAAAATCCAGAGTGAACTCTGTTTTATTTTCCTGTTTTCTGTGGAATCACAAAGATAAAGATCAGCGAACTGACAAACAGCATTCCCGGATAAAAAAGCTTCGGAATGATCTGAAATGCAGAAATCTCACCGCCGAGCTCATGCACTGCCGAAATTGCCACCAGCATCTGCGCACCATACGGGATCACCCCCTGTGAAATACAGGAAAAAGTATCCAGAAGGGAGGCCGTCTTTCTCGGTGTGATCTGATAATCGTCTGCCATTTCCTTTGCAATTGGATTAGCCATCACAATTGCTACGGTATTGTTCGCTGTTGCCACATCCAGGAGCGCTACTAAAATACCAACACCCAGCTGACCACTTTTCGATCCCTTAAAGACACGGTGGATCACATCCAGCAATACATCAAAGCCACCATTTTCCCGGATCAGCGCACACATTGCAGCAACCAGCACCGCCACCATACAGGTTTCAAACATCCCGGATACACCTGATCCCATGGCAGCAAGCATTTCATACGGTGTTACCTGTCCCATTGCAAGCATGATCACCGCACCGGACACAATTCCCGTCAAAAGTACCAGAAAGACGTTGAACCCTGCGATCCCGCCGACCAGCACCAGCACATACGGAATGATCTGCGTCAGATTGTATTCGTGCGTAACTGCCGTTCCGATCTCTGCCCGGAAAGAGCTGATCAGGATCAGAACCAGCGATACGATCGCCGCCGGAAGTGCAATCCAGAAATTTTCCCGGAATTTATCTTTCATCTCACATCCCTGCCCGTTGCAGGCAGCAATTGTTGTATCTGATATGAAAGAAAGATTGTCCCCGAACATGGAGCCTCCCATCACCGATGCCACGCAAAGTGCCAGGGAAAAACCGGACGTCTGCGAAACTGCCGCCGCAATCGGAGTCAGAAGGGTGATCGTCCCAACCGAAGTTCCCATTGCTGTTGAAACAAAACATGCAACCACAAACAGAACGGCAACCGCAAACCGTGCCGGGATGATCGATAGCATAAAATACGCCACACTCTCTGCACTGCTTCTTCCAACCACTCCCACAAAAGTTCCCGCCGTCAGGAAAATCAGCAGCATTGTGATAATATTCTTATCTCCGATTCCCCGTCCCATGATCTCCAGCTTCTCATCAAAGCCAACCTTTCTGTTCTGCAGACACGCGACCAGGAGTGCCGCCAGAAACGCCACTACGATCGGTACATTATAAAACCCCATTGGAATTTTCATTATGTATTCAAATAAAATACCCAGTCCCAGATAAAATACCAGAAATACACCGACCGGCAAAAGTGATGCACTTTTTCTTCTTTTTTCCATATATTTACCTCTCATCTGCTTCTATTGCTTCCCGGATCTTCCCAAAAACTTTTCCATATCCGGAAAACAAACAGCAATATTTCTCCTTATCATAGCATATCCTTCTCTTTTCCCGCAATAAGGGAAATACAGAAAGTTCCCGCACAAACCGTATAAAAATACACTTTTGCACAAAAAACAGAAGTCTGTCTCTGTTTTTTCAGGACAGACTTCTGTTTTTTACATATACATTTTACAGATGCCAGATGTCTCTGTTGTATTCAGCAATGGTTCTGTCAGATGAGAAATATCCTGCTTTCGCGATATTCACAACCATCTTCTTTGCCCATGCCATGCGGTCTTCATAATCTACGTAAGCCTGTTCTTTCTTCTGGATATAATCTTTCACATCAAGAAGTGTCATGAACCAGTCTTTACGAATCAGTTCTGCATGCAGTTCAAGAAGCAGGTATTTATCTCCGATACGGAGAAGTTCCGGGCTGATGATAAAGTCTACCAGTCTGCGGATCTCTTCATCATTGATATAGTAATCAACTGCATTATAATCCATCTTGCGGTAATGCTCGATAACCTGTTCACTGGATTCTCCGAAGATGTAGATATTTTCATCCCCTACAAACTGATGGATTTCTACGTTGGCTCCATCTTCTGTTCCCATTGTCACAGCCCCGTTCAGCATGAATTTCATGTTACCTGTTCCACTTGCTTCTTTGGATGCAAGAGAAATCTGTTCAGAAATATCACAGGACGGGATCAGCTTTTCTGCCAGTGTCACGTTGTAGTTTTCTACCATAACCACTTTCAGATACGGTGCAACTTCCGGATCGTTATCAATCAGCTCCTGCAGGCAGAGGATCAGATGAATGATATCCTTTGCAATAATATAAGCCGGTGCAGCCTTGGCTCCAAAGATTACCGTGATCGGAGTCTCCGGTTTCTTTCCGCTCTTGATCTCCAGATATTTATAGATCACATATAATGCATTCATCTGCTGACGCTTGTACTCATGCAGACGTTTTACCTGAATATCAAAAATTGAATTTGGATTGATTTCCAGTCCCTGTGTTTCTTTTAAGTAAGCTGCCAGATCCTTTTTCTTTTTCTTTTTTACTACAAGAAGGCTCTTTAAAGTTTCCTCATCATTTACATAATCAAGCAGTTTTTCAAGCTTTGTTGCATCTTTTCGGTAATCCGGTCCGATCTTCTCATCCAGCCATGCAGTCAGTTCATGGTTGCAGTGCAGCAGCCATCTTCTGAACGTAATACCATTAGTCTTGTTGTTGAATTTCTGTGGGTAAATGTCGTAGAACGGTTTCAGCTCTTCATTTTTCAGGATCTCTGTATGAAGATAAGCAACTCCGTTGACACTGTATCCATAATGGATGTCCATATGAGCCATGTGTACACGATTCTGGTCATCGATAATATGGACTCTCGGATCTTTATATCTTCCCTTAATTCTTGCATCCAGATCACGGATGATCGGAACAATCTGCGGTGCAACCTGCTCCAGATAATCAACCGGCCATTTTTCCAGTGCTTCTGCAAGGATGGTATGATTTGTATAGGCACAGGTCTTCTGGACGATCTCAATTGCCTCATTGAAATCGATCTGCTTCTGGACGAGAAGACGGATCAGTTCCGGGATAACCATAGACGGATGGGTATCATTGATCTGGATTGCCACATGCTCATGGAGCTTTCTAAGGTCATATCCTTTTTCCTCACATTCACGAATAATATACTGTGCTGCATTGGAAACCATAAAATACTGCTGGTAAATACGGAGCAGATTTCCTGCCTTGTCACTGTCATCCGGATAGAGGAACAGCGTCAGGTTCTCACGTATATCGTTCTTATCAAAATTGATTCCGTTTCCAACAATTGCATCATTTACCGTCTCTACATCAAAAAGATGAAGTTTGTTGCTTCCTCCTTCGTATCCGGTTACATCAATATCATACAGATGGGAACGAAGACTGAAATCCTTGAACGGGACTTCAAATGAAATACCGGTATCATTGAGCCAGCTGTCTTTTTCAATCCACGGATTCTTCTGTTCATCCTGTTTGTGATCGGTAAATACCTGTTTGAACAGACCCATATGATAGTTCAGCCCGATTCCGTCTCCCGGAAGTCCGAGTGTTGCAATGGAATCCAGGAAGCAGGCTGCCAATCGTCCAAGTCCACCATTTCCAAGAGACGGTTCCGGTTCAACTTCTTCGATCTCTGCAAGATTTTTCCCATGCTTTTTCAGCACCTCTGCTGTCTCATCATAAATTCCAAGGTTGATCAGGTTGTTGGATAAAAGCTTTCCGATCAGGAATTCTGCGGAAATATAATAGAGTTTTCTCTTTCCTTCGTTCTTCGGTCCTTCTTTGATCCGTTCCTTTGTCAGTGTAAGCAGCGCATAATATACCTGTTCATTCGTTGCCTGTTCAAGTCCTGTCTGGAATTTCTCCTGTAAAATCTCTGTCAGTCTTGCTTCCATGTTCTTCTACCTCCTGTAGTTGATTCTCTTTCTTTCAGTGTTGCCGGAAGATATTTTCCTTCTTGGCTTTTCTTTGTTTCTATCATGTCAAACAGAATCCCGACAGACTGTCTCGCGATCTCTTCGACCGGCTGCGCCATCGTAGTGATCGCCGGCTGATAAAATCCGGTATAGTCAAGTCCGTCAAATCCTGCAACCGCCACATCTTCCGGAATCCTTTTTCCCTCTTCCAGAAGCGCCTTGCATGCACCAATCACCATCAGATCGGAAATTGCAAATACTGCGGTAAATTCTGTTTCTTTTTTCAACAGTTTTTTCATCATCCGATATCCGTTTTCCATCGAATAAGTGGTATCTTCTTCATCCAGATAACAGATTCTTTCCTCATCCGCTTCCAGGCCATGTGCCTTTAGTGCTTCCCTGTAACCTTCCAGTCTGAGTTTTCCGATGTTCTCATCTTTCTTATCCGAAGCAAGGATTGCAATCTTTTTATGTCCGGTCTCGCACAGATAATCTACGATCTTACGGCTTTCCGCACGGTCGTCAATTGATACATAGGATGCGATACATTTCTCCGGCAGTTTATCAAATGCTGCCGTACTTACAACAAACGGAACCTTTATCTTTGCAATCCGCTCTTTGTTCTTCCTGAAATCCCCACCCAGGAAAATAATCCCTCTGAGCTTTTTTTCTTTGATCAGCTCCAGTGCGGTATCGACCTCATCCTGATCCTTTCCCATATGCTGGATAAAAAAGGAATATTTCTGTCTGCGGATCTTTTTTTCCATTACCCGCATCATCGTCGAGAAAAATGGATTATCAATCTCCTTTACCAGAATCGCAATGGATTTCGAATCGGTCCGTTTCAGATTCCTCGCACTGTTATTCGGCACAAAATTTGATTCTTCAACCGTCTTTAAAATCATCTTTTTGGTCTCAGGATTGATATCCGGATGATTGTTCAGCGCACGGGACACGGTGCTGACTCCGACCCCGCACTTCTTCGCAATATCTTTAATCGTCATTCCCATTTTATTACTTTACTTCTCCTAAGTCCTCCGCAACTTCAGCCTTAAGGAGCATCTCTGTCTTCTCCGGGATCCTGCAATAAAGTTCTGTCATCCTGCGGATCTTTTTCACAAGTTTTTTTGAGATCTCATCCCTATGAAGTCTCCAGATCCAATTACCGCCAAGGGTTGACGGATGATTGATCCTCGCTTCATTACCGAGGCAGAGATAATCCTGAATCGGAATGATACAGGTATCCGCCACGCTCGACTGCGCAAGACGGATGATTTCCCATACTGCTTCATTGACACTGAGTTTCTTTCTTCCCATATAGCGAAGTGCGAACTTCTTATCTTCTTTTTTTAATTCTCTGTACCATCCTGCCAGTGTTTCATTGTCATGGGTTCCCGTATATACTACACAGTTCTTATCATAATTATGTGGCAGATAGTTGCTAGGCTCTCTGGAATCAAATGCAAACTCCAGAACTTTCATTCCCGGATATCCGGACTCTTCCACCATCCGGATCACACTGTCTGTCAGGAATCCAAGATCCTCTGCAATAATTTTCACATCACCCAGAGTCTCTTTTACCGTCCGGAAAATATCCATTCCCGGTCCTTTTTCCCAATGTCCGAATTCCGCTGTCTGATCTCCCTATGGAATCGAATAATATTCACCAACTCCACGGCAATGATCAATTCGGATCACGTCACCAAGTTCAACACACTGACGGATTCTCTTCATCCACCATGCATATCC
>ENA-UOJR01002341-UOJR01002341.1-human-gut-metagenome-genome-assembly--contig:-C115P-NODE-2341-length-13682-cov-6.981874_pt1 | contig 13682 bp, 14 predicted proteins | sample MGYA00242354_ERZ723901 | MGnify/ENA metagenome assembly ERZ723901
TCCTCTCACCACAAGACAGGGGCATTTTGAAGAATATTGAGGGTGTCGATCTGGTGCCCTCCAACATCGGCCTGTCCAGTTTTGAGGTAAGTCTTGTGAACACCATGAGCCGGGAATTTGTGCTGCGTAGCTACCTGGGCACGGTCAAGCGGGATTATGATTACGTTCTGATCGATTGTATGCCCTCGCTGGGTATGCTGACCATCAACGCTCTGGCAGCGGCGGACAGTGTTCTTATCCCATGTCAGGCTAACTACCTGTCCACCAAGGGCTTGAAGCTGTTGTTGGGATCGGTGGCCAAGGTACGGCGGCAGATCAACCCATTGCTGAAAATCGATGGCATCCTGCTGACCATGGTGGATAGCCGTACCAACAATGCAAAAAGCATCATCGCGGCCCTGCGGCAGACCGGACGTGATCTCCGGGTATTGAATACGGAGGTGCCTTTCTCTGTCCGAGCGGCAGAGTGTAGCGTAGAGGGTAAGAGCATTTTCGCCCATGACAGAAAAGGGAAGGTAGCTGCGGCATACACCGCGCTGGTAAAGGAGGTGATTGCCCTTGAACAAAGGAACCGCAATCGACCTGGGGCTGAACGAGGCTTATAACGACCTATTCTCTACCCAGGAAGACCGGGACAACGCCCAGCGCAGTTATGTGACCGACCTCCCGCCCGAAAAAATCAGCGACTTCCCCAATCACCCGTTTAAGGTACGGATGGACCAAAGCATGATAGAACTATCGGACAGTGTAAAGCAATATGGCGTCCTGGTCCCATCGCTGGTCCGTCCCATGCTGGACGGCAGTTATCAGATGGTGTCCGGCCACCGGCGCAAGCGGGCGGCGGAGTTGGCGGGCCTGCCCACGGTGCCCTGTATCATCCGGGAACTGACGGACGATGAGGCCATCATTGTCATGGTGGACAGTAACCTTCAGCGGGAACAGATATTGCCGTCAGAAAAGGCGGTTGCCTATAAGATGAAGCTGGAAGCCATGAAGCGGCAAGGTATGCGGACGGATTTAACTTTTGGCCCATTGGGCCAAAAGTCTGCCATCAATACAAGGGATACCTTGGCAACAGAAGTTCCAGATAGTTCAAGGCAAATCCAACGCTCTATCCGCTTAACCAACCTAATCCCGGAATTGCGGGACATGGTGGACAATTCTGTGCTGAAAGAAGCCGGCAAGTTGCAAATGGCCCTGCGCCCCGCCGTGGAGCTGTCCTATCTGCCGGAGGCCGAGCAGACCGCCTTGTTGGAGGTCATGGAGGGAGAAATCCGCACCCCATCCCATGCCCAGGCCATCAAAATGCGGAGCTTTTCCGAGCATGGCAAGCTGAACCCGGATGTGATCCTCTCCATCATGCAGGAGGAAAAGCCCAATCAGGTGGAGCAATTCAAAATTCCCAGGGAACGGATCGACAAGTTTTTCAAGCCGGGGACGCCTGCGCAGAAAATTGAGGATACTATCGTGAAGGCTTTGGAGCTGTACCGCAAGCGGCAGAGGGAGATGGAGCGATGAACCTTACGCCCAGGGGAAAGTCTGCCCTTTTGCGGCCACAGTATGCCTGCCGCTCTCCCCCCTCTCACACTCTCTCCCCGAAACCTGCTGTTCCAGCTGAAAAGAAAGGCTTTGTCTATCCTTTTTCAGCCGGTAAAAACCTTTGGAGAACAGCGCGCAAGAAAACCGAACACAGGTATTGTCGGACCTCATGGCGTGCCATGAGGATTTTTTGTGCCTAAAATCAAAAACATGGAGGTAGTTTTTTATGAAGCGGAAACCCCTGACCCACGCGGCCCGGCTCATGTACGTCCTGGCGCTTTCCATGTGTCTGGCCCCTGCCGCCCTTGCCGCCGACCCGTCTGAACCCACCCAGCCGTCACCCTGCTATCCCACCACCGTCACCCGGAGCGAGGATGGTACTGAGATCAGGAAAATGTACGACCTGGGGCCGGAGGATGACCCCGGCGGCATCCCCCGGTCCGATTTTGAACAGGACGGCTACCACTACACCCTCACGGACCTGCTGAAACAGGAACTCCCCGCCAACGAGAGCCGCCAGCACACGGAAACCGTGTCCGTGAACAGCAAGAGCAAGGACATGGGCGCGGTGCTGGCCCTGCTGCCGCAGACAAAGGAGTTTATCACAGAGGATGGCCTGTCCGGGGTGCTGACCCTGAAACTGGATACGGTGAAGGTGGAGGCGGCCGGGTATGGCAGCTCCACCAAAACCGTGACCGCCACCCGCACCTACCCCGGCCTTGCCGACCAGGACACGCAGTATATCCCCAAGACTATTCAGGACGGCGGAAATTCCATGACCCTCCAGGCTGTGGACTGGCAGACCGAGGGGGACGGTCACTTTACCGCTATGGCCTCCTACTCCGGCTCCGCCACCAGCTCCTATGTGAAGGGCTATACCGTCACCGCCGACTACGCGGGCACCGTGAGCCGTATCAACCTGAACAAAATCCGCTATGTGGCGATTTTCGAGGGCACGGCCCTGGACCCCGCCCCCGGTGAGAACACCGGAGATATTTCCGACTCCAGCGCCCCGCCTGACCAGACTGATCCCACCGGGCAGGAGGCCCAGACCGGAGAGAAGAACAGCATTCTGCCGGTTGTGGCCGTTGTCGCGGCGGTACTGCTTGGCGGCGGGGCGTTCTACTTCATCAAGCGACGGAGGTAATACGATATGGAGAAACTGACCATGCTTTTGTCCCTGCTGTGCCTGACCGCGGCCCTGGCTGTTCCCGCCAGCGCGTTGGAATACGACATCGCCGCCCCCGGTGACCCGGAGTATGGCAAGCCGACTTCGGTGGAACCTGTTGTCACGGCGGACCGGGGGGAGCTTCCCAATGTGGATGTGAGCAAAAACACGGCTCTGGTCCCGCCAGCCTTTGGCAGCCCCACCGCCTACACCCCGAATACCGGCACTCCGCTGACCCCCAATCTGGCCCCCGGCTATATGCTGGGCGATGGTGCCGTTATCAACGGCAGCGCCGGCACCACCGTCGCTCCGCCCGATTATTCCGGCTTCCCCAGCGGCGGCACATCCAGCGTCCTCCCCACCACCGGCTTCACAGAGGTCACATCGGACCTCTACTATCAGGGCGGCTACCTGGCGACCCTGAAAATCCCCAGCATTGATGTCAATGTGAAGGTCTATGAGGGGACGGGAAGCTCCGTGCTGAGAAAGGGCGCAGGCCATTTTGAGGACACCAGCATTTGGGCCGGAAACATCTGCGTGGCTGCCCATAACAGGGGCGTGAACGCCCACTTTGGGGAGATCCACACGCTGGATGTGGGAGATGAGATCATCCTGACCACCAAGCTGGGCAAGCGTACCTACGCCGTGACCAGCGTGAACAAGATCAGCGAGATGGAAAATTCCCTGCTGTCCCCCACTGCGGAGAACTGCATCACCCTCTTTACCTGTGTCCGCAACCAGAGCGCCTACCGCTGGGCGGTCCGGGCCGTGGAGGTGCCATAACTCACCCGCTGAAAAGAAGATCGCACCTTAGATAGTTTTTGCCTCCCTATGGTACGGTTGGGATAGCAACACCCCATTCCAGGATGGAAAACAGTATGAAATACACAATTTCTGCGCCGCATTGACACTGGCGCTGTCCCTGCCTGCTCATGCTTTGGAGGTTTCCACGGACCAAGAGGAGGCCGCCGCCCGGCTTCAGCTTCAGGGCTGATGTCGGGCGATGAGCACGGCGACCTGAATTTGGACAAGGCGCTGACACGGGCAGAACTGACCTGCCTGATTAGTCCCATCGTCCTGAACCTGGAACACGTAGCCTGGGAGAAGGATCGGTACACCCGGATGTGTACTACCAACTTTTCCGATGTGCCGGAGTGGGCTCAGGTGGCTGTTGGCGTATGCGCCTCCATGGGAATGATGGCCAGACATGGGGACGGGCGGTTTGGCCCCGGCAATCTAGTCAGCCCGTAGATGGCATGTACCGTTATGCTCCGCTACCTGGAACGGGACGGCTGGGACTGCGATACCGCCTGCGAGAAGGTCGTGGAGCTGGTGCTGGCCTTAGCCAGCACCCTGGAAAGCGACATGATCACACGGGGAGATATGGCGATCCTGCTGGATGGTTCGCTGGACTATCTGGAGTATCTTCAAACACTGTAAAGAAACTTGAACGAAAACTGAATAAAGCCGCAAGCGGTCCTGGTGTCCAAGCACATCAAGGGCCGCTTATTTTATTGTAATAGGAGGCATACGCACGATATGAAACAGAGAATTTTATCGTTTTTTCTGGCTTTGCTGACCCTTTTTGGCCTGTTTTCTACCGCCGCCTTTGCCGCAGACACACCGGAGGCCGCCCTGGGCGAGGTGAACATCTACAACGGCGAACATGAACTGGACTATCTTTCCATCAACGGCGCGGTCAAAAAACAGGTCTATACCTATTTTCTCTATGAGTCCAACAACGGTATTCAAAAAGAATCTCCGGCGTACTGCGTCAACCCGACTACCCCCGGCGTCCCCCAGACCGTAGGCCCCGGCGAGAGCATCAAATATCTGGCTGATGAAACGGCCAGCGACCCCAAGGTGGTGGGCATCATCTCCAACGGCTATCCTCACCGCTCCCTGGGAGAGTTAAATCTGGACAACAAATACCAAGCGTATTATGCCACGAAAATGGCGCTGTGGTGTTATCTATTGCCAGACTGGAACATCGCCAACCTGAAGGTGGCCCCTGGACTCACCGGCTCCGAGCTGGACATTGGCAACCGCATCCTGGCCGCCGCCAAGGATATTTACAAGCGGGGCACTACCTATAACTATATGCTCACCCCCCGCATGACCGCCACGGCGGAGACCTCCGTTGCCTACCCCGTGACCATTGACGGCGAGGAGTATAAGCAGCAGGTGTTCACCGTCTGGAGCGAAACCTGGGTATATGACTATGACGTGGCCGTGTCCTTCTCCGACCCCGGCTCCGTGCCAGAGGGCACGAAGATTGTGGACATGGACAACAATGAGATCACCGCTGTTACCACCGAGGGAACCAGCGACGGCTACGCCGGACAGTTCAAGGTATTGTACCCAATAGACAGCATCCGTGGTCAGAGTGGAAATGTCCAACTTTCCCTCTCCGCGTCTGTGGCCCAGTATGCAGCCATGTATGCCGTGTGCCAGGAGAAGGACCAGTACGGCAATTTGCAGAATTACATCTGCGATTTGGACAACAATGCGCGGTTAGACCTGGCCGCTGTCAGTAGTTACACGGACAACGCAGAGGATGTGCCGGGCGAGACCCTTTTGAAAATCGTAAAACTGGAGGAGGGGACGGAGACCCCGCTGGAGGGGGCTGTGTTTTCTGTGTATGACCCAGAGGGGAAGAAAGTCGGCTCCTACTCCACCGGACCGGACGGGACCGTGACCATCCCCCTGACCCTGGAGGGCCATTATACCGTGACGGAGGAGATCCCGCCCCGGTATCACCTGCTCCCGGAGGAAGCCACCCAGCACGCCGATGTGGAGTATAACAAGACCGCTACTTTGACTTTCTGGGACGCGCCCTACGGCTCCCTGCGGGTGGAGAAGCGGAGCGACACCGGCGACGCCCTCTCCGGCGCCACCATCCAGATCAAGCACATCGAAACCGGGGAAACTCGGACGGACCAGACCCGCAACGGCGTGGCGTTCTTTGACCAGTTGGCCCCTGGCGGCTGGGAGGTCCAGGAGGTGGCAGGCATTGAGGGCTGGATCGCGGACACGGACACGGTGCAGACTGTGGCCGTGGCAGCCGGGGAAGAATCCAGCGCCAGCATCATCAACAAGGAGCTGCCCGGACTGCGGATCACGAAATATGAGCGTGGGACCATGACCCTCATGCCCAAGGTGTCCTTTGAGATTTTCCGGGACAGCGAGAGTCTGGGCATCTTCCAGACGGACGAGTTCGGTCAGATACTCCTGACAAACTGTGAGCCCGGCACCTACCGGGCCGAGGAACGGGACACAGGTGGGGACGGCCATGTGCTGGACACTACCCCCCAGGAGGTGGAGTTGAAAGCCGGGGACGGCATCAAGGAGCTGGTTTTTTTCAATGAGCGTCTGCCCGGAATCCATTTAATCAAGGTAGACAGTGCCGACCTCTCCCAGCCGATTGCCAACGCCCGTTTCCGTTTCGAGGCGGTGGACGGCAGCTTCGGCCCGGTGGAATACACCACTCTGGAAGACGGGACCATCGACCTGAGTAAACTCCCCGCCGATACCGCTTACGTTGTAACGGAATTGGAGTGCCCAGGCTATATCGTGGATGACGCCCAACGCATCATCCACCTGGACGGCGGTGACCAGGCGCAATTTGTTTTTACCAATTCCAAGCTGCCCTCTCTGCATCTATATAAGGAAAGCGCGGACGGGACACCCCTGGGCGGCGTGACCTACCGGCTGGCGAAAATTGAGGACGGCTCCCGGTATCTGGACCGCACTTCTTCCAGCACAGGTGAAATCTGTTGGGAGGGCCTGGAGCCTGGCGTCTATTCTCTGCAAGAGGTGTCCACGGTATCGGACCATATCCTGGACCCCACGGAGTACCATGTGGAGCTGTTTCCCGGCAAAGACAGCACAATTTGCCTGCAAAATGACCGCCGCCCGAATTTGACGGTGGTAAAACGGGACGCCGACACCGGGACCCCCATCGAGGGGACTATGTTTCTGGTGAAAGGCGCGGACGGACATAGTGTGGCGGAAGTGACCACCGGGCCGGACGGCTCTGCCACCGTCCCCAACCTCCTGCCCGCGGTCTATGAGGTGATTGAGAAGTCGGTCCCGTCTCCTTACCTCCCAGACGCCCCCAGCCAGCTTGTCACCCTCTATCCCAACCGGGACAGGACGGTGTATTTTGAAAACCACAAGCGGCCCACCGTCACCGTACAGAAGGAAAATTTCGCCACCCATGACCCGATCCAGTATGCCGAGTTCCATATCACCTGGGCCAGCAACAAAACGGACACCGGAGAGCTGCGGGACCTGGGGACCTTCCAGACGGATGAAGCGGGTCAGATCATCCTGGAGGGCATCGAGGACGGCTGGCTGAAAATCGAGGAAACCAAGCCCGCGCCCGGATTCCAGGCCCCGGAGGACCCGGTTACAGAGGTCTATGTCAAAGGCGGCGAGAACAAGACCGTCACTGTCTCCAACACGCCCCTGTCGGCCCTGGTGGTCTACAAACGGGACAGCGTGACCGGAGCCGGTCTGGAGGGCTGCCGCTTCCAACTGAGATACCTGGGCGGTGAAACCAGCGGCGTGGACGGCACCGTGGTTGGGACCTATATGACCTCTGCCAACGGCTCCTTTACCGTAACCGGGCTCAAAAAGGGTTACTACATCTGCGAGGAGCTGGAGAGTGACGGGGCCCATGTCGTTGACAGCGCGCCCCAGTCTTTCTATGTTTCCGGTGAGGACCAGGACATTGTGACCCTCTATTTCTCCAACGCACCCAAGGGGGCCGTTTTGGTGAAAAAGGTATCGGCCAGCGATAACATCCCGCTGAGCGACGTTGAATTTTTTGTGACCACTTCGGACGGCGCTGTGGTGGGCGATGCCAACGGCAAGTTTGTGACGGACTCCGCCGGCTGCTTCCTGGTAGAGAATGTGGAGCCCGGCACTACACTGGTCATCCGGGAAACCAGGGCAAAGGACGGCTACCTACTGGATGACGCCCCTCAGACGGTCCAGGTCAAGGAGGGCCAGACCGTCACCGTGGAGTTCCGCAATCAGCCCCTGGGAAATTTGGTGATTGAGAAATGGGGCCGAAACGGCTCCGAGACGGTCCCCTTGGAGGGCGTCAAGTTCGAGGTCAAATACGCCAACGGCCAGTATGTGGACGCCGCTGGGGGCGCCCTGTCCAGCAACGGCATCTATTATTCTGACTCCACAGGCAAGGTCATTCTGTCCGAGATCACCGGCACAGTGGTAGTAACTGAATTGGAGAGTGTGGAGGGGTACACCATTGACCCGGACAGTCAGAGCCAGACCGTCACCATCAATCCCAACGACACGCAGACGCTGCGGTTTTACAACAACGCTGTGGGCGGCGTGGAGTTGATAAAGGTCAGTTCAGCGGACAAGGCGAAGCGGCTTTCCGGCGTGACCTTTGAGATACGGCGGGTATCGGACGACGCTCTGGTGGACACTGTGACCACCGGGCGGGATGGCCGGGCCTATCTCCCTCTGGAGGATGGCGATTACTACGCATTGGAAACCGAGAGCGCAAAGGGCTTCAAATTGGACGATGCGCCCATTTACTTTACTGTAAAAGATGGGCAGATCACCCGCAAGACCGTGACTAACGCACCCCTCTCCGGCATCCTGCTCCATAAAATTTCCACCGCGGACGGAGAGGGCATCCCCGGCGTGTCGTTCATCCTGTATGGCAGCGGCCATAACCCCATTGACCAGCAGACCACGGACGACCGGGGCTATGCTTGGTTTGAGGACCTGCCCGCCTCTGGCCGCTTCTACCTGCGGGAGCTGGAGAATGAGGGATATATCCCGGACACCCAGGAGCGCACCGTCTATGTCAAGGCGGGCGAGGTGACGGAGGTTGAATGGGAGAATACCCCCATCACAGGGCAGATCCAGGTGACCAAGACCAGCGCCGACTACAACAGCATGAACGGCTGGCCCGCCGGCACCCCTATCCCCGGCACCGTATTCGAGGTCTACCACTACCGCACCGGCAATCTGGTGGACACCATCCGCACCGATAAGAACGGTGTGGCGGTGTCCAAGCCCCTGCCTTTGGGCCGGTACAAAATCGTGGAAGCACAGGCGGCGGACTTCTATGCTTTGGACAATGCACCCATCGAGGTGGAGATCGAGCATGAGGGCCAGATCGTCCGGGCGGCCATGACCAACAAGAGCCTCTATACCAATGTAGCCATCCAGAAAACCGGCTATGCCGAGGTCATGCCCGGCCAGAATATCCGCTACACCATCTCCGGCATCGCCAACAACTCCACGACTTCTCTCACATCGTTCTACTGGCGCGATGCCCTGCCCGTGGAGGCGGTGCGGCTGGCGAAGATCACCACTGGCACCTACAATGCTCCCGGAAACTACAAGATCGTCTACAAGACCAACCTCAGTGGGAGCGAGTATCGTGTGCTGGCGGACAGCCTGAACACGCAGCAGAACTATGTGCTGGACGCCTCGCCTGTGGCCCTGCGGCTGGGGTCCAACGAGTATGTCACGGAAGTTATGTTCGTGTTTGGCGTCGTGCCCTCCAACTTCCGGCAGGTGGAAACGCCCATAATCGACTGCTCCGTGGTGTCCTGGGTCAAAGGCGGCAGCCAATTCGTCAATCAGGCGAATGTGGGCGGCGTCTATGACGGTCAGTGGATTATGGCTACCTCCCGATGGGTGACGAAGGTCTATGCCCCCTCCAAGCCCCTGCCCCGGACGGGTTATTAAGCGCATCCCCCGCGGCCCGCACAGCGGGCCGCTTACATACCCATTCGCACATTTGAAACCATTTGCCTTTTCCTGTACGATATAGGCAGAGAGAAGGGAGTTGTTTCAAATGTTCAAACGGGAGAAGAAAGTGTATCTGGAACTGACGGACGCGGAGCGCCGCCTTGTGCGGATGTATCTGATGGGCTGGCGGAACAAGCTGACCGCCCAGGGCCGGGACGCCGGGCCAGTCAATGACTTATTGATAAAGCTGATGACATAATCAAAGCATATTCCTCCTGCAATACCGTACATACACCGCTCTCGGTCCGCTGGACACAGGGCGGTGTAAATTTTTGAACAGGAGGAACCAGTGAATGGACCATACACCCTTTGAGTACGGCGGTCTGCACTTTATCCCGGAACGGCGGTTTGAACCGCAGGGCCAATGCCACCGCCGAATACCGCTATCCCGTATGGGGAAGGCTGCGGACGCCAACCTATTCCCCAGCAAGTTCGCCTACTCCCACAGCGGCTTTTATAAAGCGTCTATGGTAAAAGACTGCGACATATTCCGCTGTGTGGAGGATGGGCAGTTGTATGTCCCCAGCGGGGACGGCTTGCGACACTACAATGAAAGGCCCGACCCTGAAAGGGGGCGGAAGTATGAACGCTGACGGAGAGAAGCACATAGAGGGCAATTTCCATGCTGTCTCCCTTTCAGGAGGCAAGGACAGTACAGCCATGCTTCTGTTGATGATCGAACAGGATATGCCCATCGATGTGGTGCTGACCGCCGATACCGGCATGGAGTTCCCAGAGATGTATGAGCATCTTCAAAAACTGGACGATCTGCTCTGCCGTGAGCGTGGCATCCATATCACTACCCTGCGGCACCCCAAAGGCTTTGAATGGCTCATGTTTGAGGAACCAAAGATGAAGCAATCCAGCATTGAGAACCGGCAACGGCTTGGGGTATCTCTCTATGGCAACGGTTGGCCTGGCCCCCGTGTGCGCTGGTGTACGGGCCAGTTAAAAACGCACCTTATCCGCAAAGAAGTGAACCGTCTGAAAAAAGAGCGGAACGCCATGCACTATGTCGGGATCGCCGCAGATGAACCAAACCGTATCAAGGGGGAACAATATCCTCTGGTGGATCAGGGTATCACAGAAGCCGAAGCACTGAGGATATGCTATGACCGGGGGTTTGACTGGGGCGGTTTGTATCAGATATATAACCGCTGTTCCTGTTGGTGCTGCCCTCTCCAACGGATCGGGGCGCTGAAAAAGTTACGCACCCATCACCCTGAATTGTGGGCGCAGCTCCGGGAGATGGACCGGCGGGCCATTGAGCAGTTTGGGCACAACGCTTTGGGACAATTTACAAAAAATTGGACAGTAGAGCAGTTAGAGCGGAGATTTGCCAACGAGGACAGGCAGATCTCCGTTTCTGTTAGAGAGGAGCGATAGTCATGGGCAAAGGAAAAGACATAGGCGAGGAATTGACAGGTATGCTGCGAGGTGTTCCGCCGCAAAACATTCTAATCGCCTTCGATGATAAACCCGCCAAATCCCTGGCGGATCTGAAAGAACAGCAGAAAAAGTCCACCCAGAAGAAACGTAGACCGCGTCATGACCGGGAGAGGTGACGGAAATGTTGGGTAAAAAACGAATGATTGAGAACTTTGAAATCATCCACTCAATCCAAATCGGGGCGCGGGAGCTTGTAGTAGGCGTCAGCCCGGAGCTGGAGTTTATGTGCTGCTTCTGCACACAGGATGATATTGCTGAGTATTATTCCGAGGCCATGAGCAGCAGCGAGTATCTGGAGATCATGGAGCTTTACGCGGACAGGCTGAAAGGACAGATAGCGGCAGTTCAGGCCCAGCGCAATACCCTCCACATCCCGCTGGATATGCTGGGCCGTGAGCATTGTTTCCCGCTGCTGGACGGCGATGACATCGCCAATAAGGTAGTGGCGATCACCCCGGCTTCCCTGCGCTATGAATATCAAAGAGCGGACTGCCAGTTGATTTTAGTGACAGGAGAAAGCGGGGCACGGAGCAACCCCCGCGGCACTGCGGTCTATGGTATCAACGTATTCACAGGCCGCAGGGCTAGCCAGTGGGAACGTGGTGATATTTTAGGCGAGGTCAGGCCAGAGTGTCTACCGCAGTGGGCAAAGGACCGCTTGCAGGTCATTCAGCGGGAACGCACTCTGAAAAGGAGTCTATCTGATACCAGGTAAAAGAACAGTTGAAACCACATGCGCAACAGCGGCTTTCAGTGAATAAACTGGAGGCCGCTGTTTACTTAAGAGGGTCTGATACAAACGAAACTTCTGATGGGCGGTTCGCCCTGTACCCATTGGAGCATCGTGCAGACTCCGAACCGGGAAACACAGCCGGAGGGCATGGGCTGGGAGTTATTCCGCAACTATTTGATTGCCAGAGAAGAGCGGCGTAAATTTTTGGAAGGAGGACTTCAAATGGACATAGATCAGGAAAAGCGTATGGCCGGGGACTATGAGATCATCCATGCGCTTCACATTGGCGACCGGGAGATCGTGCTGGGGGAAAACCCGTCAGCGCCGGAGGATGAGCGGTATGTATGCGCGTTCTGCCAGCAGCATGAGATATTCGCAAACTATACCGAGGTCATGGTCAGCGATGACTACCCGGAACTGGTAAAGCTGTTTGGGGAGCGTGTGGCGGAACAGGCGGAAAAGACCCGTATCGCCTTGAACGGCCCGAAAATTCAGGGCATCCCCAATTCGGCCATCACCGCCGAGGACTGTGAACAGGTCAGTTACCAGGAGGACATCCGGGGCAAAGTCGTGGTGATCCGCCCGGAGGTGCTGCGCCGGGAATACCGCCACGCCACCTGCCAGCTTCAGTTGTGTACCAGCGGCTCCGGCGCATACCCCAACAGCCGCGGCACTGCCTGTTACTGCACAGAGCTGTATTCCGGGCAGAGGGCGCGGTTTGAGCGCAGCGACATTCTCGGCGTCATCGCCCCGGAGGACCTGCCCAAATGGGCAAAGCATTACCTGGAGCTGCGACAGGCTGAAAAGGAACGAAACTCTCGTGACAGGGAGGGCCACTGATATGGGCAACCGTATGAACGCCGGCTATCTCATCACCGACTCCATCCACATCGGGACCACCGAGTTTGTGCTGGGTGTGAGCATAACGGAACGGCCCACGTTTGTGACATGGGCCTGCCAGGGAAGTGATTACTACTACTGGGGCCATTATCACTCCGATCTCCTGGCCGCTAAAAAGGACCTTCTGGAACGGGCCGGGGCGGAACTGGAGTACCAGATGACAAAGCAGGAACGCTCCGGCGAACAGCCGGAGAAATCGGGGAAGGAGCGTGAGCGGGAATGAGCTATGAGCCGGCCTATTCCCCCTGGGGGCTTATCCAGACCCGCAAGACCCTCTGCCCCGGTTTCTTTGATGTTTCCACAGCCAGCCACGGCGGGATCATGGTGGCGCGGGAATTTGTGGCCGGGAATTTATCACCTGCCGCCCAGCGGTACGGGTTCTGGGAAGGCGGCTATCTGTGCTTTGAGGAGGACTGCGACGCGCAGATCGTCCTTCGGGAGTTGATGGACAGAGGGCTTTACACCGCGCCGGTCAATGAATACTTCGGCCCCGGAGAATACAGCAAATGTATTGATGATACTATCCGGGTATGCCATCCCGACTACTGGCAGGCGCATGAGGCCGGACTGACACAGCCAACCCAGCAGACGAAGATAAGGGAGCGTGATCGATAATGGAACTGACTTTTCGTGCCGCTGCCCCAGGGGAGCGGCTTTATATCGCCAGGCAAAGCACACAGATCGAGGGCCAGACCGGGAGTGTCGGGCACCTTAGAGTGGATATGGGTGAGGACGGCAAGGGGTTCTTTCCCCAATGGACCAGCCACCGGGAAAACCTGGACACCGAGGAATTTCAGCAGGAGCTGGAGTGTGTCATGGAGGCCCTGGTGGGCGACGAGCAGTACGGCGGGTTTCTGAAAAGCCGTGACGCCATGCGGGACTTCTGCCGGGAACACCCGGAGAGCGCGCTTGACCACGGCTTTTTTTCATTCGGCTTCCGGGCGGACACGGCGCAGTATGCCTGCCTGATCCAGCTGCACCCCTACAAGGCGGAGGAAAACCTGTTTATCTACTGCTACCGCCATGACTGGCTGGAGCGGCACATGGAACAGGCTGAAAAGGGTATCCGGTTCATCGACCCGCACTATAAGG
>ENA-UOJR01002344-UOJR01002344.1-human-gut-metagenome-genome-assembly--contig:-C115P-NODE-2344-length-13675-cov-12.467401_pt1 | contig 13675 bp, 9 predicted proteins | sample MGYA00242354_ERZ723901 | MGnify/ENA metagenome assembly ERZ723901
ATGACATAATTCCCATTATGTCAACCGGGGAGGTGGAGTATGTGAGAGAAGATCTGACGGGGCGCCGGTATGGACGCCTGACCGTCTGCCGGGAGATAAAACAGGCAGAAAAAAGCCGCCGCCATTACTGGCTGTGCCGGTGCGACTGCGGGAAAGAAAAAACCGTGGAGGAGTCCCATCTGAAAACAGGGCATACGAAAAGCTGCGGGTGCTATCGGAAGGAGCTTCCGTCCAGTCGGCGGATCGATCTGACAGGGCGTCAGTTCGGGCGTTTGAAAGTGCTTGAAGAGGCGGATAATTCCAACCGGACAGGCGAATACTGGAAATGTGTCTGTAGCTGCGGACGCCTGATTGAGGTTTCCAAAGAAAGCCTGTGCGCGGGAAAAACCAAGAGCTGTGGCTGCCTGCAGGCGGAGACACGGAAGGAAAACATGAAAAAAGCGATTCATTTTGTAGGCGGAACCTGCCTGGAACGGATCGCCAACCAGAAAAATACGGCAAACAATACGAGCGGCTACCGCGGCGTCTACCAGCGGGAGAATTCCCGGTGGCGGGCAGCGATCGGCTTTCAGGGAAAAGTGTACAACCTTGGAACCTTCGTAAACCTTGAGGACGCGGTGGCAGCGCGAAAAAAAGCAGAAGAGGAACTGTACGAGCCATTTTTGCGGGAGCATGGCGTGAAAGAGGTGCAGAAGGGAGGTATTTAAATCCGCATAAGGGGGACCTATGTTGATGATAGATAAGACAGGAGGCAAAAAGAATGAAAAAAGCGAAGAAAAAGGGGAAAAGTTACAGTCAAGGTTGGTTTGAACGTCAGTCAAGGCGTTTCATGTCAGTGCTTTTGTGCAGCAGTATGTTGAGCACAAGCGTGGCAAATACAGCCGCATTTGCAGCTGCCACATCCGAAGGAGGGGATGAAAGACAGGAATTTTCATTGGAAAAAGAAGACCTCAGGCAGGCAATCCGGGATGCTGCTAAAAAAGGGAAGACAGTAAAAGAGGATGCGTTTACGTTTTCCGGCGATGAGGCAGAAACCTACGAGGGACTGTTTGAAGAAGGAAATCTATATGAACTGCATCCAGATTTCGAGAAGAAAAACGACCGGCTTACTTTGAAAATGTATGCCCGCTTAGAGGATGAAGAGGACATGGATCAGTATACGATCAGCGGAAATGAAGAAATTATTTTCCTGATGACCAATTCTTCTTCAAAAGAGCGCACCGGACGGATTCTGGTGGATGGAAGAGCCAGCGCATGGATGACGGTTGCGCCATTTGGTGAAGTAAAAAAGCAGGTTGGGCTGGAGACAGAGGAAGCGGTTCCGGTCGAGATAGAAAATGAGGTAAAAGAACCGGAAAGTGCAGTTCCGGCAGGAAGTGAAGATATCACAGAAGAGGATACGGCTCTGGAGGACGATGTAAAAGAGCAGGAAAATGCTTCAGATGCAGGTAACAATCAAATAAAAGAAGAAAACTCGGATCCCAAGAAGCAGGACGAAGCAGAGCAGAAAGCTCAGGAACCGAATACAGGAGATTCAGAAAATACCTTGGATATAAAAGAAGAATCGGAAGCAGCGGATGGCAAGAAAGATTTATCGGAACCGGATTCTGAGAACGAGAATGAAAAAGCAGACATGGATGCGTTCGAAACAGATACATCCGATGCAAACACATCCGATGCAGATACACCTGGTGCAGATACATCCGATGCAGATACATCGGATTCAGAAAATGACAGCGCCCAGGACGAAGATTCAGTTCAGGTATCACGTTCGGCTCATTTTTCGATGTTTTTGACTTCAGCTGCAATGGCATCTCCGTCTGATGCAAAAGAAGAAGAGAACGAGAACGATGAAAACGAAAAAAATAAGGCGATTGTAGGCGACGAAGCAGAAGAAGACAATTTCGAACGCATTCTGGGGGATTCATATGAAACGGTAGGCATTAAGAATGCATCCGCAGCCGCATTTGTAACTTCCGCGATGGAGCTTGGTCTGACAGACGTAGCTGTTTTGTCGGCAGTGGAAGTGGAAGAAATTCCACACTGGCAGATTTCGAAGTCTAAAAAAGCTACCAATCTGGACGAAAATTTTGAATCCCAGGTAACACTTTCCCTTCCGTCAGCGGAGGAAAAACTGGAAAATGACATTGTGTTTGTGCTGGATAAATCTACCAGCGTGCAGCTGGAAAATGAGGCGTTAGAGATGCTTAAGGAGCTGCAGGCGCAGGCAAAGGAAAATGGCGCAAAAGTAAAGGTTGGAGTCGTTATTTTCAATAAAGAAGCGCACAAGTCTGACTTTATGGATTTGGAAACCCAGTATGATGCGATTGAGGCAGCGATCCGTGAGAATATTAGCAGCGGAACGAATCTTTCGGCTGGAATCCTTGCAGGCAAGAAAATGCTGGATGAGGATACGCAGGTGGCAGCAGGAAGAAAGAGTCTGGTGCTTTTAAGCGATGGCATTACCTATATTTTCGGGGAAAAACCGACGGCGGTTGCCTGGGGATTTGAGAATGATGGTTCAGAACATTCCTGGGCGGGACCGGATCACTGGAGTCTTAAATATGGGAATAATGAAGCATTATCGAAGGATGAGTGGAACGAGCGCCTGGGTACAATCAAAGCACAGATGGATAATCAGGGCGATAAATTTGACCATTCATATGAGCAAGGAGAGTTAACGCCATGTACCCCACCTGATGAAGGAAAAGAACGTGCCAATAGCGTTGATAAAGCACTCTATCTTTCCTATGAGGCATATCTGGAAGCGGCGAAGGAACAGTATCACTGCTATGCGATGCCGATTGGTTCATCTGCTGGTGAAAGCTATCCATGGGGACCGAGCTTTGTGAAATATCTGGCAGACGGAAAAACGGTAAGTTTTGAAGATATCAAAAATGATATCCTTTATGCCGTCGATCGGGACTCGACTGTGGAAGATTATATGGGTTGGGTCAAGGATGACTACAATTTTGACTTAAAGAGCATCGAACGTCTGACCGTTGGTGGCAGGGAGCTTTCTAAATGGGAAGATGGAAATACCGTTTATTTTGGAAATGAAGATGTGAATGCAGCTCAGTATCGTTTTAAGGTGGAATACGATCCGTCGGATAAAGAAGGCGGAGAACATTTCGTCTGGACGATGAAATGAGGCGGTAAAAAATAATGAACCGGTGCAGCTGACCTATACGGTAAAACTGGTAAATCCGAAGAACAATCCAGGAGAATCGTATGGACGGTACGATGAAGACGGAAGTGAAGAGTATGATGGACTTTATACGAACCAGAAAGCAGTGCTGCATCCGGTTGGAAGCGATCAGGAAAAAGGAAAAACGGAAGTATTTTCGAAACCGACTGTATCATATACGATTCCGGGAGGAGAACTTCCGACGATTCCAGAGGGAGGAACTTCTAAATCGAAGACAGCGGAACAGCTGGATGAAAATTTTAAGTCTCAAGTGGCTTTGTCTTTGCCGTCAGCGGAGGAGCAGCTGGTAAGTGATGTGGTGCTTGTCTTAGATAAATCAACCAGCATGGGACTGAAAGAGAAGGCGTTGGAAATGCTTCAGAACCTCAAGAAAGAAGTGCAGGAAAAGGGAGCAAAGGTCAAAGTGGGAGTAGTGCTCTTTAACAAGGAAGCCCATACGGATGGATTTATGGATTTGGAGACCCAATATGAGGCGATTGAAGCAGCCATTTGTCGGGAGATTAAGAGTGGAACCAATCTTCACGCAGGTATTTTAGCGGGTAAATCGATGTTAGACCAGGATACAGGAGTGGCAGATGAACGCAAGACACTGGTAGTTGTCAGTGATGGTATTACCTATATGTTTAATGAGAATCCGACGGCGGTTGCCTGGGGATTTATGGCAGATTCTCCGAAACATTTTGCAGGGCCGGATAACTGGAATTCCAAGTATGGAAATAATCAGGCACCGGCGGACTGGAATGCATGGCTGACCGGCATAGAAGCCAGACTTTCAGAGCAGAAGGATACACACGACTATCCATATGGAACGGAACCGGATGTATCGCTTATTACACCGGTGGAGGAAGCAGGAAAATATGTGAATTCGATCGATAAGGCATTATATCTTTCCTACGAGGCGTATGCACAGGCAGCTTCGGAAGGATATCACTGCTATGCGATGCCGATTACGCCGCTCGGAACGGCAAGTAACTATGAGTGGGGAATGAGTTTCATGCGGTACCTTGCGAACGGAAAGCAGGTTTCATTTGACAGTATAAAAAATGATATTTTGTATGCCGTTGATAAAGGTTCTGTTGTGAAAGATTATATGGGCTATGTGAAAGAGGATTATAACTTTGATTTCGATCACTTAGACCAGCTGACAGTAGGGGGAAAAGCGCTTTCTATGTATCAGGAGGGCAACACCTGGTATTTTGGAGACGGAGAACCGGGACCGCAGAATTACCGTTTTAAAGTGGTATATGACGCAGGAAATAAGGCAGAGACAGAGATGTTTACCTGGTATATAGAAGAACCAGTTTCAAACTTTGCACCGGTGCAGCTTACCTATACCGTAAAACTGATAAACCCAAAGACGGCGGATGGAACGTATGGAAAATATGACCGGGACGGCAGCCAGCACTATGAAGGGCTTTATACCAATCAGGAGGCGGTTCTGTATCCGGTAGACAGCCGTGGAAATGAGTATCGGTCAGAGGAATTTGCGAAGCCGACCGTATCATATGTGGTAGAACATGGAACCCCGGAACCGGGACCTGATCCTACTCCGACCCCGAATCCAGACAATAACGGAGGCGGAAGCCACGGCGGTCACGGCGGTGGAAGTAGTTCTGGCAGTAAAAAGTCTTCGACCACAACCGCGTCGGGACCGGCAGCACAGCCGACGGAACCGGTTACACCGGTTGTACCAGAACCTCAGCCGGTTGTACCGGCAGAAGGACTTCCGAAGACCGGAGATACGGATCAGATGGATGTGCCGATGGCTCTGCTGGCAATTGGAATGATGGCAGCAGCTTATGTATTAATGACGGGCAGAAAAAAGACGGAAGAGTAAGACAAGACATAGAAAAATAAAAATTGCCCGGTTATAAGAGCAGGTTTGTAGGGCGGCGCCAGAAATAATGGCGCTGTCCTAAAACTATGCTGTTATCTGTTTCGTTTTGTATGCAAATTTATACATCATTTATAAAAATATATAATTTGCTTAATAAATAAAGGCGCAGAACGTTTCACGGGCAAAGATGGAGGGATCGATGCAAAAGTGGACACGGAAAGCAGCGGCTGTGATGGCTGTCATCTGTCTGGCGTTCGGTACAGCGGGGGTGGCAATGCATAAATGGGATGAAATGCGTCAGGAGAAGGCGCATGAAGAGCTGACCGCTCAGGTTGTGGGAATGTCGGAAGCAGGGACGACAGGAGAAACAATGCCGGAGAAAAAAGTGCCAGAAGTGGACAATGAGATAGATGAGACAAATACAATAAAGGAGACAGAATATGTGTCAGCAATTGATTTCGCAGTGCTGGATTCCCAGAATCCGGACGTCGTTGCCTGGATTCAGATTCCGGGAACGCAGATCAATTATCCGGTGGTTCAGGGGAAGGACAATGATTATTACCTGCACCGTGACCTGAACGGACAGAAGAGCACGGCGGGCACGATTTTTCTGGACTATGCCGATCGGGCAGATTTTTCGTCCCTGCATAATGTGCTGTACGGCCATCACATGAAGAATGGAAGTATGTTTAAGGACATTTCCAGATACAAGGATCAGGGCTATTTCGATCAGCATTCAGAAATCATTCTTTATACGCCGGAGCGGGAGATTCATTTAAAAGCCCTGGCGGCTGTCTGCACATCGCCGGATGCGATCCGACGGAAAACGGAGTTTGCATCGGGAGAAGAATTTGCGTCATATATTCAGCAGATGACAGCGGGCGCGAGCGCGTCCGCGCCGATCGAGGGGACGATCGTGCGTTTGTATTCATTTGTGACATGTAGCTATGAATTTAACAATGCCCGGACAATTTTATATGCGTATGAGGCGGCAGAATAGTAACGGTTCACGGGTAGGCACTTTTGGAACCGAAAGTGCCACAGAATAAGATGGGGAATGTCCCAGATGTGGAAAAACAAAATGCGTTACCATGATGCAGTAACTGGATAGACAGAAAGACATAACATGGAAACGGACCGGAAAGAAATGTTTATACGCTACTGCATCTGGAAATAGATCTATCAAGGGAGGTAAAGGAATGGAAGAGAGAAAAATCAGGGGAAGGAGCCGGAGACGGAAGTATAAAAATCAGATGCGCCGTCCGATAGCAGTATTGCTGGCGCTGATGCTGTCGTTTAGTTCCTTCGGTACGGCGACTGCTTATGCGGATGATGCGGCAGTTGTCAAAGAAAGCGTGGACACAGCGGGAACGCAGGAGAAAGTCGATCTGGATAAGTGGATGGAGAAAGAAGTGTTTGGTACTGGAAAACAGGCAGAGAATACTGCTGGGAAAGATACTGTTGGAGTGCAGGATGGTTCTACGGTAGCGGATGTTTCTGGAGATGAGGGCTCAGATGGAGCTGATGAAGGAAATGAAGCCGGAACGGTGGGTTCTGTGAATGAAAATGGAAACAGCCAGACAGGGGAAGAAAACGGTCAGAATCCGTCGGGTGAACAGACGGATAATTCATACGATTCGATCGAACGCCCATCTCAGTCCGATACAGTAGAAATTATTCCGGGCGCGCCGTCCGACTCGAAAAAGAACGAATCGGATTCCAATTCCGGTACAGGCTCTGCAGGTTCGGTGTCGGGAACAGCCGGGGATTCTAATTCTCAGAATGGACAGGAAAATGTGGATAATTCCGGGAACCAGACGGGCGGCAGCCAGGAGACGGAGGTAAAACCTGTTTTACCAGAAGAGAAGGATTATGAATATATTTATGATAAAGAAACTGGAAAATTTAAGGTAACCTTTAATATCAAAGAAGATGCCAAGGGTGACCAGACGATTGAGCTGAGCAAGGTGATGGAAGAGATCAATGCGGCTGGAAAGAAGCAGTTTGATGAGTGGTTTAAGACAGAAGACGGAGCGAAGGAACTGGATGATGCACAGTTTTATGGTTCAACGATTCGCCAGTTATTCGGCGGCGTTGAATACATTTATAATCCGGTAAATGGTACAGCGAGTCTCTATGAAGAACCGGGCTGTACGACCGTGTTTGATGTCTATCTTACAAATGGCTCCAAACACACCTACGTGTATAAAAATAACAGCTTTACGGTATCGACTCCGGATATGAGCAATTCGGATCACACAGGTGTGACTGGATTTGACGGTCAGGAGCTGCCGGAAGATTATACAAAAGGCTTTCTTTCACCGAAGTATGACATTGAGAATGCGAGTACAACCGGAGTAATTGAAGATCTAGTCGATAAGGCACTTCAGGATACACAGTCCCAGTGGCAGTATGGAATCGACAAAGATGGAAATTTGACAACCTCCCATTCACAGAAACTGACAAAGAACGATATTAAAATCGGAACGCCGGTTTATAAGATTCGCAATAAATATTATTTATATTCAAAAAAATATGATTGCTATTATGGAGAGTTTAATCAGGCGCAGGTAGAGGAGAATCCGAAAGGATCTGGAAAATACGTAGTAAAATTGGTTCCGTCATCTGGAAAGAATAATTATGCCATCAAGGCAGATGGAAGTAACTATTATGCGCCTTATGTGCGCGGAAGTGAGATAAATGCGCTCAAGCCATCTGCTTCGAGGATTCAGATGGCGGTAAAAAATTATCTGTCTAAAAATAATACAACGCTTGCACAGGAGGTCCTGAAATATTATAACGAGAAAGACGGTACTTCTTATGCGACCATCGAGGAGCTGCTTTCGAAGAATGAGACGGCTATGGATGAACTGACGAAATCGGGGGCGACTGATAATGCATCCCTGAAATCGCTGGATCCGATGCTGCTTCATTCCAGCAGTCAGTATGATAATTTTTATCAGAATATTTTCAGCTTCAATGTTGGCAGCCAGGAGGATATGAAAAAATTCCTGGAAAATGAAAATCTGGGTCACGGTCATAGTCATGGAAATTGGGCGACGGATGGGTGTGAGATGACGATCGGCGATTATATGGCGGATAAGTTAAATGAAACGGATGGTGCATGGGATAAGGCAAATGCATATTTTAATGCACTCTTAAAATCGGGCGTCTCATCGGAAGAAGCCACCTGGGTGGCATTTACGATGGCAACCAATATTGATGGTCCGCGTGCGGATAATGATTATCACAATACCGCCTGGAACTGGTACAGTTCCATGGTTCTCAAACAGCAGGATGGCACCTTCAACCTGACCAAGGTAGATACGGATGGCAGCCAGCTCGGAGATGACGAGGGCGAGGGGCAGACTTCGTTCTATCTCTGGTATATAGACAGCAAGACGGAGACAGATGAACATGGAAATCAGAAGACAACGGATGTGACAAAATACTGTGTTTATGTGGATCCGGTCTACGAAACGGTAGAAAATGAAGATGGGACGAAGAGCCAGAAACTGGTAAAAGATGGATATTATGGCTGGGTTGAGTACGATCCGGACAACAAAGAGTTAAATTATACCGTCTCGACGACCAACGGAACCCTGAATATTGATTATGCACTTTTAGAGGGAGTGGTCTATTACCTTCAGGAAAAGGCGGCGCCAGATGGATATAAGGTGGATTCCAATATTTATGTGATCTGCGATGAAGAATCGTATCAGCAGATGACAGCCGAAAAAAGGGTGAGCAGTGTGATTAACCCGGCCACCGGCATGGAGAGCGCTGTGGTTTATATGGGCGCAATCAAAGGCGGCGAAACTCTGAAAGTAAACTTTGTCAACGGAAAGACAGCTCCGAAGCCAGATCCAACCCCGGATCATGGGGGTGGCGGAAGCCACGGCGGTCATGGAGGCGGCGGTTCCAGTTCTGGCGGAAAGAAGACAACCTCTGCGGGACCGGGGACAGTCACCGAAGAACCGGTGCTTTCGGAACAGCCGGCGGAAGTGCCGATTGAAAACATTCCTGCACAGGGACTTCCGAAGACAGGAGAGGACGGAGTAAACACATCGGCTCTGATGCTGACACTCGGACTGATCGCATCTGCTTATGTATGGATGAGCGGCAGACGGGAGGAAGAAGAGAACCGTAAAAACTAAAAGAAAACGGTGATGATAAAGACGCAGAAACGTTGTAAACAGGTATAAATCGAACAGATATAAATCAAACGGCAGCTGCCAAACAGGTGGATACAGTAAGTATCTCTTCCTGTTTGGCAGCTGCCGTTTGTCAAAATATATTTTTTAAATAAAATACTCCGCCTCACTTCTGCGCGTATAGTTCTGTTCCAGCATCGCAACGTGGGACAGAAAAGCCTCGTTGTCGAAGTATTTGGCGCCAGCCGGGCAGATCTTGATGCACGCCTGACATTTAATGCAGATACCGGTGCAGGTGTCCGGTGCATCTGCCGGGATGGATCCCATCGGACAGACTGTTGCACAGATGCCGCAGCCAGTACATTTTTCCGGATCGGTGACTGGTTTGGCTTTCAGGAAGACAGCCGGTTTTCCGTCGGTGCCGAGCGGGGTGTAATATGGTCCGACCGGATCATCGCCGCGCACGGCAATTGGAGCCGGGATTTCGGTCAGGGAAGCGACCTTTTCAGCCGCCTTGATGCCGAACGCGTGGATCTGTGCGAGATCATCCGCATCTGGACGTCCGGTTGCCAGCTTGTCGCTGAATACGTGCTCGGTCGGGATACCGGCACCTGCGATGGTGTGGAAGCCGTGCGCCTCTAATTCATTGCGAAGCTCGATGAGCCCATTGTCGAAGTTACGGTTTCCGAAGACAGCCACCGGAATGGCGAGCGCGCCATTTCCCTCAAAATGGGTCTGTACAAATGGGAGCATCTTGTTCGGGATGCGTCCCGCGTAGACCGGGGTGCCGATGACGAGCAGATCGTCTGCCCCGTATGTATGAACTTTTTCGCGGCTTTCCGGCAGCGTGAAATCATAGGAATCCATCGGGACGCCGAGTGTGTCAGCGATCGCCTGCGCCAGCGTGGTAACAACCTTTTTCGCGTTGCCGGTCGGGCTGAAATAGACTGCGTGTACGTGATTGATTTTCATGAAAATACCTTCTCTTCGTATGCTTAAATTTAATTCGGTAAAATACCTTATTATAGTAGGTATTTTAATGGATTTATGGTGGGCTGTCAATGAAACTGGAGTTTTTTGGTTACTGGGCACGTATGCGTGAATGGTAATATGTTTTTTACAGAATCGCCCAAAATATCATTACATATGTCTTGTCACATGAAATAATATGTGCTATACTGGTGCGGATGCACAAATGAAGTTTTGGATTGAAAGAGAACTCTGTTTGCGATAGGAGCATAGAGTGGCAGATAGTATTCTGCGATTTGAAGGCTGAACTATCTGCGGGATAAAAAGATAAGTGCAAACTTATGGTATAGAAAGGAAGGCAACAAAATGGTCCGGGAGGAAAATTATGATGTGGTCATCGTCGGGTGTGGCGTAGGCGGTCTGTACACCGCTTTAAACCTGCCGTCGGAAGACCGGATCTTAATGATTTGCAAGGAAGATATAGAGAGCTGTGATTCCATGCTGGCACAGGGAGGTATCTGCGTGCTGCGGGATGAGACGGATTATGATGCGTATTTTGAGGACACGATGCGCGCGGGACACTACGAGAACCGCAAGGAGAGTGTGGATATCATGATCCGCTCCAGCCGGGATGTGATAAATAATCTGCTGAAATTAGGCGTAGGGTTTGACAAAAATCCAGATGGCAGTTTAAAATATACAAAGGAGGGCGCGCATTCGCAGCCGCGTATCTGTTTCCATGAGGACATCACGGGAAAAGAGATCACGACGACCCTGCAGACGCGTGTAAAAGAACTTCCGAATGTAGAAATCCGGGAATATACCGTTATGACGGATATTTTGGTTGAAAATGGTATCTGCACCGGCATTCTGGCAAAGAATGCAGCCGGCGATATTTTAAAGCTCCATGCGAAAGACACGGTTCTGGCGACCGGCGGCATCGGCGGGCTTTACAAGCATTCGACGAACTTCCCGAGCCTGACGGGCGATGGACTGGATGTGGCAAAGAAACACGGCGTGCGTCTGGAGCATCTCGATTATGTCCAGATTCATCCGACCAGCCTGTACAGCAAGAAGCCGGGACGCAGCTTCCTGATTTCAGAATCGACCCGCGGCGAGGGGGCAGTTCTGTTAAATGGAAAGGGCGAGCGCTTTGTCGATGAGCTTCTGCCGCGTGATGTGGTGACGCAGGCGATCGAGAAGGAGATGGAAAAAGAGGGCAGCGATCATGTATGGCTGTCGTTTAAGGCAGTTCCGGAGGAGACGATCCGGAACCATTTTCCGCACATTTATGAGGAGTGCTTAAAAGAGGGTTACGATATCACGAAGGAACCGGCTCCGGTCGTACCGGCGCAGCATTATTTTATGGGCGGTATCTATGTTGATCATTTCTCCGAGACGACGATGGACCACCTGTATGCGGTTGGTGAGACGAGCTGCAACGGCGTACACGGAAAGAACCGGCTTGCCAGCAACAGTCTGCTGGAAAGCCTTGTATTTGCAGAGAGAGCGGCAGGCAAGATCGCCGGACGGGAGGACGAAGAGTATGAATCCAATTACGATGCAGCTTGTTGCGGATGAGTATATCCGCATGGCGTTAAAGGAAGATATCAACAGTGAGGACGTTTCGACGAACGCGGTCATGCCGGAATACCGCAAGGGCGAGGTACAGCTCTTAGCCAAGGCAGACGGTATTATCGCCGGTTTACAAGTGTTTGAGCGCGTGTTTAAACTTCTGGACGAGGCGACCGAGACAAAATTTGAGGTAAAAGACGGGGATACCGTCACAAAAGGGCAGTTTTTAGGCGTGATCACCGGTGACATCCGGGCGCTTCTTTCCGGCGAGCGGACGGCGCTCAACTATTTACAGCGGATGAGCGGCATTGCGACTTATACGAATCAGGTGGCGAAGCTCTTAAAAGGAACGAAGACGACGCTTTTAGATACACGCAAGACGACCCCGTGTATGCGTATATTTGAAAAATATGCGGTCAAGGTTGGTGGCGGCAGCAACCACCGTTACAACTTATCGGACGGCGTGATGCTCAAGGATAACCATATCGACGCAGCCGGCGGAGTTAAGGCGGCGGTTGAGGCGGCGAAGGAATATGCCCCATTTGTCCGCAAGATCGAGGTGGAGACGGAAAATCTCGATATGGTGCGCGAGGCAGTGGAAGCGGGCGCTGATATTATCATGCTGGATAATATGACCCCGGACGAGATGGCGGAGGCGATCCGCATCATCGACGGACGCGCCGAGACGGAGTGTTCCGGAAATATGACGAAGGAAAATATCGCAACGATCACGAAATTAGGCGTAGATTATGTGTCCAGCGGCGCGCTGACGCACTCGGCACCAATTCTGGATCTGAGCCTCAAACATCTGCGGGCATTATAAAAATTTAAAAACGAAGAAAGGACAGGGAAAACAGGATGGAAACAACGATGACAGGAGTACAGCGGAGAAAGAAAATACTGGAAATGCTGGGACAGTCATCCACACCGCTTTCCGGCGGGGCGCTGGGGCGGGCAGTCGGCGTGAGCCGTCAGGTGGTGGTGCAGGATATCGCGCTTCTGCGTACCGAGGGACACCCTGTCCTTGCGACTGCCCGCGGTTATGTGCTGGAGGTGCCGCACCAGACGGAACGCCTCTTTAAAATGTGCCATACGACCGAGCAGACGCGCGAAGAGCTGAATACGATTGTTGATCTGGGCGGCGAGGTGCTGGATGTCATGGTCAACCACCGCATCTATGGAAAGGTATCGGCGCCGTTAAATATCCGCAGCCGCCGCGATGTTGAGGCATTTGTGGAAAATATCCGGACTGGGCGTTCCACGCCGCTTTTAAACGTGACATCGGGCTATCATTTCCATCACGTGGCTGCCGATCAGGAGGAGATTCTCGACGAGATCGAGGCAGCGCTGCGGGAAAAGGGATTTCTGGCGGACTTCCTGTCATACGAGCAGGAAGAGGTGGAAAAATAGGGGGAAAGTCAAAAGAAATGAATTTTTGAAATTATTTTAAAAAATATGAAATTTCCTGTTGACATTCTTTTTCAAATGTTATATACTATCTTTGCTGTCGATGAGACAGACAAGCAGTTGGCTGAGAGGTCAGATGCGGGAATGGTTACAGTGCCGGATAAAACGGTCAGAATCGCAAAATGAATATGAGTCTGTAGCTCAGCTGGATAGAGCAACGGCCTTCTAAGCCGTGGGTCGGGGGTTCGAATCCCTTCAGGCTCGTTTCTCTTTGCTTAATTGCGAAGTGATATGGTGGGTATAGCGCAGTTGGTTAGCGCGCCAGATTGTGGCTCTGGAGGCCTAGGGTTCGAATCCCTATATCCACCTTCCTTTTAAAAGGAACTTTTGCTGATGGGCTATCGCCAAGCGGTAAGGCACAGGACTTTGACTCCTGCATTCGTTGGTCCGAATCCAACTAGCCCAGTTAAATATGGGGTATTAGCTCAGTCGGTAGAGCACTTGACTTTTAATCAAGTTGTCCGG
>ENA-UOJR01002350-UOJR01002350.1-human-gut-metagenome-genome-assembly--contig:-C115P-NODE-2350-length-13636-cov-5.249024_pt1 | contig 13636 bp, 9 predicted proteins | sample MGYA00242354_ERZ723901 | MGnify/ENA metagenome assembly ERZ723901
GAGCCCAGCGATATCCTTCATTGTAGCCATGAACAAGTCCTCCCTGATCGATCTGATAACTGATTATACCATGTTGAGCGCTAAACTGCAAACAGGCAAAGAAAAAAGAGGCTGCGTGAACAGCCTCCCAGACTGTAAATAAAAAGCTATTCTCCCCCGAAGTGGGGAGAATAGCCCTTTCCGCAAATGAAAGAAGAACGGAATTTGTTGATTCTGCCATTCAAGCCCGGTCTGCTTATGTCAGCAAACCTCCTGATGAAGGGCAAATCAGTATTTGAGTTTCTGGGTGGCCGCCCAGCCCTCGTTGATGGCTTCCTGATGGCTCGTGGCATACGGGCCGATGCTCTTGGCTTTGTCTATGGAGATCGGGAAATGCACGCACAGGTGGCCGTTGAAGTTGTTGTTGGAGAGGTGCTGCGGGGAGTGCGGTACGTCGTGGGTGGAGCCGATGTAGGTCTTGCCATCCGAGAAGGTGACCCAGACCGCTTTCGGCGTCCACGTCGTCTTGCCGCCAAACGCCTTGAGCATGATGGCCGTATCCTCCGCCGTGGCGGGTTCGGCGTCCATATGCGCGTCCTTGGTCATGATGCGCAGCTTCCAGGAATAGCCGGTTGAGAAATCATACACCGTGCTGTATTCGCCGGTCTGATAGTTGCGCCGCCAGTTGTAGTCGTTGTCGGAGATGACGTTACCGGCGACCTGTGCGCTCGGCGTGGTCGTGCCGTCGGTCGAGCCCGCGCTGCTGCTGCCATTGCCGGAATAATCCGCGTTGATAGCGGCGAGCGTCCGCTTGCCCGCAATGCCGTCCGCTGTCAGCCCCTTGGATTTTTGATAAGCCGTGACCGCATCGGCGGTCAGCGCGCCGAAGTTGCCGGTCTTGTTGCCGGTGTAGAAGCCCAGCGTCGTCAGCATGTTTTGCAGTTTGAGCACCTCGTCGCCGGAAGATCCCTGCTGGAGCATAACACTCGTGTTGAGGGTCGTGGACGAGGAAGAAGAGCTGCCGGAACTGCTGCTGCTTGAAGAGCTGCCGGAATTTGTATTGTTGCTGCCGGAGCTGCTGCTTCCGGAAAGCTTGCCCGTGATGGCGGCGAGCGTCTTGCTGCCCGCCACACCATCGGCGGAAAGGCCGTTGGCCTTCTGGAAGTTATAAACGGCCTCCTTGGTCAGACGGCCGAAATTGCCGGTGACGGAACCGGTGTAATAACCCAGCGTTTTAAGGTTCTGCTGAAGGGTGCGGACGGCTTCCGAGTTGGTGCCGTATTTCAGCAGGCTGCTCGACGACGAGCCGGAACTGCCGCTTGACGACGAAGACGACGAGCTGCTCGAAGAGGAAGAGGACGACGAGCCGTTGACCGCTTCCGCAATTTTGGCCAGCGTCTTCGCGCCCGCAATGCCGTCGGCGGAAAGGCCGTTTTTGCGCTGGAAATTCATGACGGCGGCTTCAGTGATGCTGCCGTAATGGCCGCTGATCGTGCCGGAATACAGGCCGAGCGCGGTCAGGTTCTGTTGGAGCTTCATGACCTCGTCGCTGCGCGTGCCATAACGGAGGATGGAGCTGTCCGACACGGTGGAAGAGGAGGAAGAAGACGACGACGAGGATGAAGACGAGCTGCCGGAGGAGGCGGTATAGGTGATGCCTGCCGCCTCATACAGCGCGGCGCGCGTGGCCTCGTTCACAATGCCGTTGTCCTCAAGCGCGTATTTCTTCTGGAATTTCTTGACTGCGGTTTCCGTCTTTTCGCCGTAGTGGCCGGTAATGCCGGCGCTGTACAGCTTGAGTTGCTTGAGCGCGGTCTGAATCGTCGCGATTTCGTCCGCCTCATCGCCGAGGCTGTAATCCTGCGCGCAGGCGCTTGCACAGACGCATACCATCAAAGCGGCGGAAAGCGCCGCAATCCATCTTTTGTTAGACGCACGAATTGACATAAGGGCATGCGTCTCCTTTCATTTCAAGTCTGTGACTATTTTATTACGGATTGTAACATTTGTCAAGCGAATTTTAATAAACAAGCCGTCACAGTGAAACAAAGGAAGCGAAATCTGCGCTGAACAGCGGCGTATAGCGCAGCGCATCCGCGTCATCCCGCGCGCTCAGAAAGAGGTGCGCCGATTTCGGCGCAAAGGAAAGCGGGGATACGGAAACGGCGGCCAGCGCTTCAGCCGTGGTCTGCGCATGCCGTGCGAGGGTGATGTGCGGGGCGAACGGGCCGGGATCGACGGGCAGACCGCATGCCTGCGCGTCGGCCGCAAGGGCGTTGTGCAGCGCGTCCAGCGGCGGATTGCACAGCGCCCGCAGAATCAGAATGGCGTTTTCCGCGCGGCCGAAAAAATCGACAGGCCCCAGCGTGATGGTCGGCGCGGGCATTTGGGCGATATGCCCGGCCAAAATGGCCTGCGCGTCGGGGAGGCGTTCGGGCGCAACTTCACCCAGAAACGCCAGCGTGATGTGATAATTGGAAGGGACGCCATATCGGCCGGGCATCCGCGCTTCGGCTCGACGGGCGGCGAAGGCGGCTTCCGCGCGGATGTCGTCGGGGAGAGAAAGACCGTAAAACAAACGCATGATCAGCACCTCAAAAAGAAAGTCGGGATTATTGTAACGGGTTTTCGCTTGCGGCGCAAGTGTGCTATAATCAAAACAGAATGCGAAAGCGGGGGGACAAGCGCCTTGATGCGAATGGAAGATGTTTATCAGCTGGTAGGCAACCCGACGACGATGAAGAAAGCGTTTGACTATGTGCAGGATGGACGCGTGATAACCATTCATGCGGAAAATGAATCGGACGGCGTGCGCTATACGGCCAGGGTGCGCGGACGGTATGACCTGTATCAAACGTGGTATAAGGAGACGGATACGCAGATCGTGGGCGGCTGCACCTGCCCCGCGTTTGAACGCACAAGAACCGCCTGCAAGCATATCGCCGCGCTGATGATCGAAAATATGGCGCGGCAGGAATATGAACGCGAGGCCAGGCAGAGACAGCAGGAATACGAAAAGAGAAGGCGGGAAGAACAGGCGCGCGAAAACGAAGCTTTCATCAACCGGATGATTCAGCTGGGCGAAAAGGCGCGCATGCCCGCCGAACAGACGGACGGACGCAGAATCCGCCTGTATCCCGTGCTTGAGCGCGCCGACATGCAGTGCGTTGAGCTGGAATTTAAAGTCGGCCGGGAAGGCGCGAGGGCGTACATCGTCCGCAACCCGTGGGATTTTGCGCAGCGCGTGGCAAACGGCGATTACTTTGCCTACGGCAAAGGGCTTGCGTTTGCCCACGACCGGGAGATGATCGACGAACGGGACCTGCCGCTGCTGGATCATGCGCTGCTGCTTACGCAGGCGATGCCCCGGCAAAACGCGCAGACGATTCCACTGACCGGCGCGCTGTTGGATCAGACCATGCGCCTGCTTTTGGGCGGCATGGCGGAGATGAAGCGGGAGGGGGAAACCCCAATCCGCGTTCGGGTGAGCCGGGGCGAAATTACGCCCGCCGTCGCGCTGGAAAAAAAGGGGGACGGCGCACGGCTGCGCGTCAGGGCGCAGAGCGTGGCGCTCGGTTCGGTGGGCGCATATGAATTTCTGCCGAGCGGGATCGTCTGCGCGTTTGACGTGGATTTTCGCCGGATTGCGGCGCTGCTGAAGAGCGCGGCGGAACGCCCGGATGGCCTCGTCATTCCCAAAAACCAGATTGCGCCCGTCTGTTCGCAGATCATTGCGCCCGCGCGGGCGACGGTGGTCAGGGGGCGTGAGCTGGTGCAGAAGCACACCCCGATGGAGATGACGGCGCGCTTTTACATCGACTGCGGCGAGGAAAACGCGCTGCTGTGCCGTCCGGAATGGCTGTATGGCGCGGCGAGGGTGCATCCCGGAGAGGATGCGCCGCATATCCGCCGGGACACGTTCCGCGAGAATCAGCTGCTTTCGCGCGTACAGCAGATTTTTCCGCAGAAAAAGGCGGAATGGGAGTATGCCTTTGACGGGGAGGATGACGCCTGCTACGAGCTGCTGACGACGCGCCTGCATGAGCTGGAAAACGCGGGCGAAGTGATGATTTCCGACCGGCTGGCGCGCATGAATGTGAAGACCAGCCGCGCGATGACCTTCGGCATGAGCAGGCAGGGCGCGCAGCTGCTCGTTCACGCCGATCTCGGCGGGCTGACGCAGGCGGATCTGGACGCGGCCTATGCGGCGTATCGCCAGAAGCGCAAATATGTCCGGCTGAAAAACGGCACGTTCCTTTCGGAAGACGCTTTGGAGCAGGCGGCGCAGATCAGCCAGGTGCTCGACAGCGCAGGCATGACCGCCGAAGAAGCGCAGAAAGGCGGCGCAATGCCGCTGGAACGGGCGATGTATCTGGAACAGGCGCTTGCGGATCGCAGGGGCGTTTCGCTGGATATGCCCAAAGCGCTGGAAACGTGGATGGAGCGTCTCAGCGCGGCGCAGAAGACGCAGGCCGAGCCGCCCAGGGCGCTTCATGCGGAACTGCGGTCTTATCAGAAGACGGGGTTGTCGTGGCTGAGCGCGCTCAGCGACGCGGGCTTTGGCGGCATTCTGGCGGACGACATGGGCCTTGGCAAGACGGTGCAGACGTTGGCGCTGCTGCTGCGCGAAATGGAGCGGGGACGGGCGGTCTGCGCGCTGGTGGTCTGTCCGGCTTCGCTCCAGCTGAACTGGCGCGGCGAGGCGGCGAAATTCGCGCCCGACCTGCCTTGCGAAGTGCTGATGGGGACGGCGGCAGCGCGGCAAAAGCAGATTGAGGCGTGGCACGAGGGCATTTTGGTGACCTCCTACGATCAGCTCCGCCGGGACGTGATGGCCTATGCCGGAAAACCGATGACCCACGTGCTGCTCGACGAGGCGCAGAACATCAAAAACGCTGCCTCACAGGCGGCCAAGGCGGTCAAAACGCTGCAAGCGGCGCATCGCTTTGCGCTCACGGGCACGCCGATTGAAAATCGACTCAGCGAACTCTGGTCGATTTTTGATTTCCTGATGCCGGGCTATCTGCATGCTTATAAGCGCTTCCGCGAACGGTTTGAAGCGCCGATTGTGCAGGATGCGGACGAGCAGGCGCGCCAAAACCTGCATCTGATGGTCGCGCCGTTCATTCTGCGGCGCATGAAGCAGGACGTGCTGGACGATCTGCCGGAGAAAATTGAAACCGTGATGACCAGCGAGATGACGCCGGGGCAGGCCAAAGTCTACCACGCTTACGCCGAAAAGCTGATGCAGGAGGCGGAAAGCGAGCTGGCCGACCCGCAGGGACGCATGAAGCTGCTGGCGGGGCTGACGCGGCTGAGGCAGCTCTGCTGCGATCCGCGGCTCTGTCTGGAAGGGTATGCGGCCGGAAGCGGCAAGCTCGACCAGCTGATTGAGCTGGCGGGCGGGCTGGCAGCCCAGGGGCGCCGCATGCTGATCTTTTCGCAGTTCACCTCGATGCTTGCGCTGTTGGAGGAAGCGCTGCACGACGCGGGCCTGCAAACGCTCAAGCTGACGGGCGAAACGGATAAGATTGAGCGCATGGCGCTGGTCGAGCAGTTTAACAGCGGCGACATCCCGGTGTTCCTGATTTCGCTCAAGGCGGGCGGAACGGGCCTGAATCTGACGGGCGCGGACGTCGTGATTCATTACGACCCCTGGTGGAACACGGCAGCGCGGAATCAGGCGACCGACCGCGCCTACCGGATCGGGCAGACGAAGGGCGTTCAGGTGTTCGATCTGATTGCCGCCGATACCATCGAGGAACGCATCGTGCGGCTTCAGCAGGAAAAGAAAGCGCTCAGCGACGGCGTGCTTCTGGGAGAGGACTCGCTGTTCACTGTGGACGCGTCTGCGCTTCGGGCGATCCTGAAAGGGTAAAATTCGCCGCGTCGATCAGGCCCGCACAGGCGAGCGGCTGTTGGCGGGCATACGGCGCGGCGGCGGCCCAAAGGGTGTGCGCGGCCTCGCGATAGCCCGCTTCCGGGCGGAAGCCGTCGGCCAGCGCCAGCGCGTGCAGCAAAAGCGCGGCGGGCGAGGGCAGTTCCGAATCAAAGATCGCGGGAATGCGGGGAAAGAAGGCGGCCGAGTCCTGCGGGGTGTGCATCGGCATGCCGTTTGGGGCGATGAACAGATGCAGCGCCGCGCCCAGCAGACGCAGACCGCTTTCCCGGTAAGCATACAGCGCTTCGTCCTGCCCCAGCGTCAGCAGCGCCAGCGCCAGCGCCGCACCCGCGCCGCAAGTGAGCTGGGCGTTGAGCGCGCTCACGGGCGTATACGACGGGGGCAGGCCGGGCGAAAGCGCGGTCAGCGCGCCGACGGCACGCTGGGCCAGCTGAATATAGCGGGCTTCGCCGAGCCGTCTGCCGCACAGGGCGAACACCGTCGCGGCCAGGGCGCAGTCCTCCGTCAGCACGCAGGGCGCGGCGGTCGGCGGCGTTCTGGCCGCGCGGACGCGCAAAAGCTGAGGCATGACCCGGCGCAGAAAGGCCGCGTCCTCCGGGGTGAGGGTTTTGGGGAGCGTCGGCGTTCGGGGCAGATCGGTCTGCCCCGCATCCTCAACCGGCGAAAAACGGCTGGGCGTGACTTTGGGCGGCGGGCCCGCGTATTGGCGGCGCAGCCCCAGCAGGCGGCAGGCGCGCAGGCCGTCCTCTCCGCCGAGCGCGGCGCAGACCTGTTCGGGCGTAAAGGCGCAGCTTTCCCGGCTGTATGTCAGACAGGGATTCAGCATGCCGCCCGGCACAGAAAAGGCGGAAAGCAAAAAATCCAGCGCGCGGACGGCTTCGGCGCGGCGGCCGCTTTCCAGCAGCGTCAGTGCTAGCAGAGCGTTGAGCGCCAGCGGTTTTTCCGGCACGAAGACGCGCCAATCCTCCGTCAGCGTCGCGCGAAAGAAAGCGCCGTCCAGCGGATCGTAGAGGTCGGAAGCGAGCATCGCTTCCAGCGTTTGGTCGAGCGCTGTGCGGGCCTGATGGCTGCTGATGGCGGCGCGGCTCAAAAAGCGGAGAGCGGGGCAGAGCGGCTGCTTGAGCTTGCCGAAGCCGCCGTTGATTGGGTCATGCACGGCGGACAGCGCGCGGACGAGATCGTGCGCCGCGTCGTGCGGGGAATAGGGCTTACGCAGCGGTTCGGCGCGGAACGAGCGAAGGGTCTGCACGGCCTGACGGATGAAAGCGTCGCGGTTCTGCGCGAAGCGGCGGTCTGCCTGCGAGAGCCAGACGTACAGCCGAGACGGATCGAGCGCAAAGCCTGCGGGCGGCAGCGGCGCGGCCAGAAACACGCGCGCGTCTTCCAGCATCAGGGCGCACAGGGGAAGCGCGCCTTCCTCCGAAAACAGTGCGCCCGCGCGCTGGCAGAGCAATTCCACATCCGGGCGCATGCCGGGGTACAGCCAGACGGGCACGGTGCGTTCGGCGATCTGCATGCTCAGCGCGGCGTCCGAAAGCGTCGGCGGCGCGTCGCTGATGAACAGCAGCACGGGCACGTCGCGCGTGCGCGCCTGCTGAAACGCCTCGGCGGAAAACGGCAGAAACTGCGCCGGGGCGGGCGGCGCGGCCTGAACAGGCGACGGCGCGATGGGCGGGATATGGGACGGCTGGGCATAAGAAGAAACGCGCATGGAACTTATCCTCCGAAAACGGTGATAAGCACAGCATGCGCGTTTTTTGAATAAAAGATACGTTGGGGGAGACGTTGGAACGCTGTCCCAAACCCTGCCAAGGACCTGAGGTTCTTGGATTTCCCACTTCATTTATCACTTGTGATCAATGAATGAAAGCCCAATGCGGGAGGTGCAGGAACCTCAGGTTCCTGCCGGAGTTTGAGGCGGAGCCTCAATCGTTTCCCCTCACTTAACCCGGCGGAAAGGCCAGCTCGCTTCTTCGATGGAAATGTCGCGGTGGGTGACGCTTACGGTCTGCCCCAGCGCACGCAGATGCGCGCCGAGCGCTTCGCTGATGGCCACGGAGCGATGCGCGCCGCCGGTGCAGCCTACGGCGATCATCAGTCGGCGCTTGCCCTCGCGTTGGTACAGCGGCAGCAGATAATCCACCAGTTCATATAGATGCCCCAAAAACTCGCGGGTTTCCTCTTTGCCCAGCACGAAGTCGCGCACGGGCGCTTCCAGACCCGTGTATGCGCGGATATCCTTGATATAATACGGATTGGGCAGAAAGCGCACGTCAAACACCAGGTCGGCCTCGCGCGGAATGCCACGCTTATAACCGAAGGACATGATCTCCGTGCGGAGGGCACGCTGATTTTCACTGCCGGAAAGCAGATCGTCCACGCGCGCACAAAGTTCTTTGGCGCGAAGGCCGCCTGTGGAGAGCACATAATTGGCGCGCTCGCGCAGAGGCTGAAGCATTTCGCGCTCCTTGGCGATGGCCTGTTCGAGCGTGATGCCGCCGCGCATGAGCGGGTGATCGCGCCGCGTCTCCTTGTAGCGGTCGATGAGCGTTTCAGTATCCGCTTCCAGGAAGAGAATGGAGATTTCATGGCTGTCGCCGCCCTGATCGATGGCGCTGCAAACCGTGTCCGCATCGAACAGCGCGCCGCTGCGGGAGTCCACGCCGAGCGCCACGGGGGTATCCAGTTCCACCTTTTCGCAGAGGGTGAAAGCAGGCGCGAGCAGCAGCGGCGGAATATTGTCCATGCACTGATAGCCGCTATCTTCCAAATGGCGCAGAACGCTGGTTTTGCCTGCACCGGACAGACCGGTGACAATCAAGAATTTCATACGGATTCCTCTTTCTTTTGTTCATCTGTGCCGAGAATGCGAACCTCCGGCTCAAGCTGCACGCCCGTCTGCTCGAAGACGCGCTGCTCAATCTGCCGCATTAACTCAAGCATATCGCGCGCCGTTGCGCCGCCGACGTTGACGACAAACCCCGCGTGTTTTTCGCTCACCTGCGCGCCGCCGACGGTCAGGCCGCGCAGACCGCAGTCGTCGATGAGCTTTGCCGCGAAATGCCCTTCCGGACGTTTAAACGTGCTGCCTGCGCTGGGCAGATTCAGCGGTTGTTTTTCCCGCCGCGCCCTGGCGCATGCTTCCATCCGCGCGCGGATGGCTTCGGGATCGCCCGGCGCGAGCGCCAGCGTCGCCTGTGTGACGACCACATCCGTGTCCATCAGCGCGCTGTGGCGATAGGAAAAATTCAGACGGTCGGCTGGGTAAGAGACGCGCCTGCCGTCGGCAAGATGGATGCCCTCGACCTGCGCGACGACCTGAGACAGTTCTGCGCCGTAAGCGCCTGCATTCATCAGCACGCCGCCGCCGACTGTGCCGGGAATGCCGCCGAGTTCCGCCAGCCCACAAAGCCCTTCGTCCCGCGCAAACGCCGCGACGGATGCCAGCGACGCGCCCGCTTCCACGATCAGGCGGTCGCCCTCGCGCCGGATGGCGTTCATTCCCCCGGCGACGCGCAGCACCAGCCCGCGGATGCCGCCATCCCGCACCAGCAGGTTGGAGCCGTTGCCGATGATCGTCACCGGCGCGCCCGCGTTTTTCGCGGCGTGGAGCGCGACGGCGATTTCATCCGCCGAAACGACGTTCACCAGCACGTCGGCAGGCCCGCCGATGCGCAGCGTGGTATACTGCGCCATGGAGGCCTGGGGCACGATGCGATCCGGCGCGAAATTGGATTGAACCAGCGATTGAATCAGGGCATCCATCAGAAAAGAAAACCTCCCGAAGGGATTGATATACGTATTGTACCCTATTTTCAGAAAAGACACAAGGAAAAGCAAAAGAAAACGCCCGTTTCCAGCATATGCCGGAAGCGGGCGGATTATTTTTGTTCAAGCGGCAGGCAGTTAAAACCGCGGAAGTCGGAAATTCGGAAGGCTTTATTCCGAAATGATTCTTCTTACGCCGTCTTCGCTGACGACGGAGAGCGGCGCGTTTTCTCCGGCAAGGCAGAGCTGTTCGCCGCCTGACAGGGTGAGCGCCTGCCGCATAGCCGCGATATCCGAAACGAGATAGGTTTCCTGAATATAATAATCGATATCGGTCAGCACGATCTCCGTGATGCGCAGACGTTCAAGCATGTCTACGGCGCGCTGATCGAGCTGAAGCAGCAGCCCGCCCTGCTGACTGCCTGCGCGCAGACACAGGCGGATATCTTTGCCGCCGGTCTGCGCCGCGCAGAGGTGCTCGCGGAAGGTCACGCCGTCGCCCTCCGGCGTAAACAGGCTGAGCACCAGCGGAAGACCGCCGATGCGGGCCTGATACAGCCATTCATCCGAAACGGAAACGCCCATGTACGTATGGCTGCGGCCAAAGGCGCTCAGCTGCCCCAAATCCGTCCGGCGTTCGACCGGCGCGGCGTTTTGCTGGGTGCTGAGGGTGAGCGGCGCGGTTTCGGCGGCCAGCGCACAGGTGGGCAGGGCCAGCAGCAGGGCGCTCAGCGCGGCAGCCGCGGCACGGGTTTGAAGGCGTTTCATGGGAGAATCCTTCCTTTCTGCTGGTGTATCAATCGATGCTCGGCACATCGGGCATGGGCGTTTCGCGCGGGGTCACGCCGACATAGAATCTTGGCGCGGCGGCCTTGTAGGTGTCGGTATACTTCTTCTCGCGGGAGATTTCAAGCCCCTTGCTGTCCATCGTCACCAGATAGACGTCCACGACGTAGCCTTCGCGGCCTGGGCTGATCTGGTAGGTTTCGTCGTCGTAGATGACGTAGGCGCCGTCCTTGTCCTTTTCGTAGGTGGGATCGGGCAGGGGAATGGTTTCGACGACCTGAGAATCGAGCTTGTAGGTGTAGCCGTTCGGATCCGGGCGGCCGTAGATGATGAAGCGGCTCGTCCAGTAATTCTTGACCTTGACGAACTCCGTCTCGATGTAAATATCCGCGCCCGTGTTGTTGGTGAACACGAAATCGTAGCGGTCGTCGGAAACGGTTGCGTCTTTGCCCTTGTCCACGTAGCTGGAGGGGATGGCGTGCGGCGTGCGCTTGTTGACCGTCAGGCCCGCGTTGACCACGGCGTTATACAGCGTGGAAGAGACCTGGCAGATGCCGCCGCCGATGCCCTGCACGTAGCTGCCGTAGGCGATTTCCAGCGCAGGCTGGTAGCCGTTGGCCTCCGTACGCTTGAGCGCCACCTTGTTGAAGGAAACGGATTCGCCCGCGCGGATGATCAGATGGTTGAAGCGCTCCGTGCCGATGCGGATATTCTCCGTTCGGGATTCCACATAGTCGCCGGTCTTGCCGACGGTGGTTTCGTAAGAACTGAGCTTGACAATCTGCGCTTCCAGCTGGGCGCGCGTAACCGTCGCTTCTACCGGAACCGGGGTCAGATCGACCACGCCGCTTTCCAGCGTATCGACCATCGCGCAGATCCGCTCGTTCAGCCCGGTGATATCCAGCGTTTGACCGGCCTCGTCATCCGTATAGGAAAACGGCGGCCACTTCGTATCGTCGTCCACACGTGTGGCGCTGACGGCGGGACGGTCCACCTCGGCCTTGATCTGGGAGAGAATCTGGTTGACCTGGCTCATGTCGTAGGTCAGCGTGGTGTAACGCGTGGCGGGTTCTTCCTCAAGCGCTTTGACCTGTTCATAGCGCGTGGAAGATGAGCCTGTATGGCCGATGGCCCAAAGCTGGTCGAGCTGATCGGCCACATTGTATTGCATATTGAGGCTGTCGCCGGTGATATCCCAGCTGCGGCCGTCCTGCGTGCGCAGAGTGATCTTGAACGACGAAATCAACGACTGCACCTGCTGGGTGACGAGCGCCGCCGCTTCATCGAGCGTTTTGCCCTGAAGCGGGATATTGTTGACGTAGATGTTTGGATAGAACACGCCGTCGCCGCGGTCGAGCGTCTGCTTGATGTCCACCAAACGACTGCCCGCGCGAATGCCGATGACCGCCAGCACGACGGCGATCACGGCGCAGAGCGCGCCGATGGTCGTTCGGCGGATTTGACGCGCGCGGCGCTCTTTTGCCTTTTTGCTCATCGGGTGCGCGTTTTTTTTCTTTGGGGCGGGCGCTTTCCGCGCGGACGCACCGGTTTTTTGTTCGGCTTTCGGCGCGGCGGTCCTCTTTGCTCCCGATGCCGTGCGCTCGGCGCGCGCCTCGTTTTGGCCGCTGCGCGGCTGCTTCATCTGCAAAATCGTCTGGGTTTCCTGAGCGCCGCGGACGACGCGTTCGGGCGTTTCCGGTTCGGGTTTCTTCTGCCCCGTTCTGCGGGAGGCCGCGCCGCTGGTATCGGAAACCATCCAATCCGGCGTGTCCTCTTCGTTGCCCACGATGATGCGCATAGGCTCCTGCGGCGCGGGCGCGACCGGGGGTCTGCGTCTGCGGCGGGATACTTGGCGATCATCCGACATGGGCGTCACCTCCTTCAAATCGAAAAGCGGGGATAACCCCGCCAATGTACACGATGTCATCCTTTATCATACTTCATTTTGCCGTTTGACGCAAGGTTTTTTTGCGCATGCGTCACGCCGTGCTGATCGGGCGCATAGCCTGAACGGGGGAATTTGGAAAACGGTTCTCCTGAATAGACGATAGAAACGGGCGTTTTCATTCAAAAAACGGGTTTATTGAAAAAAGAGGGGAGACAGCCTATGGAAAAGACAGTGAAATGGTTTGCGGCTGCTGCGGGCGCTGTGGCGGGGCTTTTTATGCGCATGCCAATCGCCGTTCGACTGCTTGTGCTGTTGATGGGGCTGGATTATCTGAGCGGCGTGGGCGTTGCGCTGCTGGGCAAAAGCCCCAAGAGCGAGGGCGGCGCGCTCAGCAGCAGGGCGGGGTTTGCCGGGCTGATGCGCAAGGCGATGATTTTAATCGTCATTTTGCTGGCTGCTGTGCTCGACAACCTGACGGGCAGCGCGGCCTGCACCGGCGCGGCGGCGATGTTTTATATCGTCAACGAGTCGCTTTCCATTCTGGAAAACGCGGTGCTGCTCGGCGTTCCTGTGCCGCAGAAGCTGACGCAGGCGCTCGATGTGGCCAAATGGACGTCAAATTCCGAAAAAGAGGAGTCCCGAAACGAAAAGCAGGACGAATAAACCCAGCGAAGGCGGCGTAAACGCCGCTTTCGCGTCTTTTGAAAAGCGGCGGAGGAAACTTTTTTCAAAGAAAGGGTTGACAAATTCAGGCGGGTTTCGTATAATATACATGTTGCATCGCTGGTGCTGAAAGTGAATATGCGGTAGTGCTGGAATTGGCAGACAGGCACGTTTGAGGGGCGTGTGTTGTATGACGTATGGGTTCAAGTCCCATCTACCGCACCAGCAAAAGCTTTCGAGAGAACCGAAGGCTTTTTTATTTTGCTTACGAAGAATCGAAGTGCATGGGACTTGAAGAAGCCGTAGTGAATCAGGCCACAGTGTGGCCTGAGAGCGGCGCTGACCGAACGGCGTCGAGCCGTGAGAATCCAGTCCCATCTACCGCACCAAACCAGTATAATCCGAACCCAATTTTCCAAATCGGAAATGGGTTCGGATTTTTTCTTATCTTTCTGTCGCAAAGGTATAATAACCCACTAGACCTTGCAAGCAAGGTCAGTATGCAAGGGGCTGAGATTCCTTGAGATCCTTGCGAAATAATCATACAGCAAAACAACTGCATTCTTCATATAGAGATATTCTTTCATTGAAAAACATGGTATACTTGGCTCAACAAATCTTGCTAATGTTTGTCAAGGACTTTTTTCTGG
>ENA-UOJR01002361-UOJR01002361.1-human-gut-metagenome-genome-assembly--contig:-C115P-NODE-2361-length-13599-cov-6.646338_pt1 | contig 13599 bp, 13 predicted proteins | sample MGYA00242354_ERZ723901 | MGnify/ENA metagenome assembly ERZ723901
GAAAGATCGGGGACCCAGCACTGTTGTGGTGCCGGGTCCCTTTTGTGTTTGGAGGGATTTCTACGTTCGCTTTGTTTTACGTGTTGCAGCGAGTGGCGTTCGGATGTCCTTCGATGCCCTTGGCATTTGGGCTTTCCCATTGCGCTGCGGTTTTCCGGTGCCGCGGCTTCTCGATGTCGGGGTTCTTGGCATTGAAAGTGGTGCTTTCTGTCCATTCCTCGCTTGTGTGTAGCGCTTTCCGTCGTTTTGGGCCCTTGGGATGACAGAAAGCGCTGCACGCAATCTGCGGGAAGACAAAAAACGCTACACGCAACCTGCGAAGTGGCGTAAAACGCCGCGCAACCTCGAGATATTCTGCATCCCATGCCGTTCAACGTCGCAGGGGATGTTTCTGCACGTACAATACTCGGTGTTAACCGACGTGTCCGCATTCGAAAAGGAGCTTCGTCATGATCGACCGTTATACGCGTCCCGAGATGGCGCACATCTTCTCGCTTGAGAATAAGTACGCCGTCTGGCAGGAGATCGAGGTGCTCGCATGCGAGGCCCAGGCGGAGCTCGGCCAGTGCGGGATCACCAAGGAGGATGCCGCCTATATCCGCGAGCACGCGGGTTTTGATAAGGATGAGGTCGATGCCATCGAGGCGGTGACCCACCACGATGTGATCGCCTTCCTCACCAACATGGGCGAGCACGTGGACGCCGGGGTGCCGGAGGGGCAGCCCAAGCCCAGTCGTTGGGTTCACTACGGCATGACCAGCTCTGATTTGGGCGACACGGCCCTGTGCTACATGCTCACCCAGGCTTGCGACCTCATCATCGAGGACGTTCGCAAGCTCGGCGAGATTTGCCGCCGCCGCGCCCTTGAGGAGCGTGACACGCTGTGTGTGGGCCGCACCCACGGCGTCCATGCGGAGCCCATGACCTTCGGCATGAAGTTCGGCAGCTGGGCCTGGGAGCTCAAGCGCGACCTGGAGCGCCTCATCGACGCGCGCGAGAACATGGCCGTCGGTGCCATCTCCGGCGCGGTGGGAACCTACTCCTCCATCGACCCGTTTGTGGAGGAGTACGTCTGCGAGCGCCTGGGTCTCACCCACGACCCGCTGTCCACGCAGGTCATCTCGCGCGACCATCACGCCTACCTGGCCGGTGTGCTCGCCACCACGGCCTGCACGTGCGACCGCATCGCGACCGAGATCCGCAGCTTGCAGAAGACCGATACCCTCGAGGTCGAGGAGCCGTTTCGCAAGGGACAAAAGGGCAGTTCCGCCATGCCCCACAAGCGCAACCCCATCACGCTCGAGAAGGTGTGTGGCCTTTCCCGCATCGTGCGCTCCAACGCCCAGGTCGCCTTTGACAACGTGGCCCTGTGGCATGAGCGCGACATCTCGCACAGCTCCGCCGAGCGCGTCGCCCAGGCCGACAGCTTCATGGCGCTCGACCATATCCTCACCTGCCTCATCCGGATTGTGGACGGCCTCATCTTGTATCCGGCCCGCATGGAGGCCAACCTCAACCTCGCCCGCGGCCTGATCTACTCCTCTAAGGTGCTGCTCGCCCTGGTGGATACAGGTATCTCGCGCGAGGATGCGTACAAGATCGTGCAGCGCAACTCCATGGCCGTGTGGGATGACGTCCACAACGCGGTCGACGGCCCCGACCTGCGGGCCCGCCTTGAGGCGGATCCCGAGTGCACTGTCGCGCCCGAGAAGCTCGATGAGATCTTCGATCCGTGGGATTTCCTCACCCGGCGCGACGCCATGTTCGACCGTCTGGAGCAATTGAGCTTCGAGGCGTAAACGCGCCGCCGCTAATGTGCAATTAGGGTCGGGTGCAATTTGCACATCCGCCCGGTAGATCAACGCCCGGTCTCGGCATTCGTGTCGAGGCCGGGCGTTTGCGTGATGGTGGTTGGCGCATTCATGCAGGTTGGGTATCATATCCTGCAGACATTAGGAGGACATCATGCACATCGCGCTCGACAAGCTCTAGCTACGTTGGCATTTTCGCCCGCGCCTCAGGCGGGGCGTCCCTCATGCTTGCGTCGGCCGAGGCCGACGTGCCCCCTGTCAAACCAACGCCAATAAAAGGAGTCCTCATGCGCGACAAGCTTGAGAAGATCATCATCGCCTTCGAAGAACTCGAGAAGAAGCTCTCCGACCCCGCGGTCGCCAGCGACATCAAGGAATTCACCCGCCTCAACAAGGAGTACGCGCACCAGACCGACCTGGTGAAGGCCGCCCGTGAGTATCTGGGCGCTCTCGATGACATCGAGGTCGCCAAGGAGATGCTGCACGACACCAGCGACGCCGACGAGAAGGAGATGCTCCAGATGGAGATCTCCGAGAATGAGGCCAAGCTGCCCCAACTCGAGGAAGACATCAAGATCATGCTCATCCCGGGTGACCCCATGGATGAGAAGGACACCATCATCGAGATCCGCTCGGCCGCCGGTGGCGACGAGGCGGCCATCTTCGCGGGTGACCTGTTCAAGATGTACCAGCGCTTCATCGAGTCCAAGAAGTGGAAGATGACGGTGCTCGACTCCAGCCCCTCCGAGGCTGGCGGCTTCAAGTCCATCGAGTTCAAGGTCGAGGGCGACAAGGTCTACTCCGTCATGAAGTACGAGTCGGGTGTTCACCGCGTGCAGCGCGTTCCCAAGACCGAGTCTCAGGGTCGCATCCAGACGTCCACCGCGACCGTGGCCGTCCTGCCCGAGGCGGACGACATCGACATCCAGATCAACCAGGCCGACCTGCGTGTCGACACGTACTGCGCATCCGGCCCTGGCGGTCAGTGCGTCAACACCACGTACTCCGCGGTGCGCATCACCCACCTGCCCACGAACACCGTGGTGCAGTCCCAGGAGCAGCGCTCCCAGATTCAGAACCGCGAGGTCTGCATGCAGATGCTGCGCGCCCGCCTATATGAGATGGAGCTCGAGAAGCAGCAGGCCGAGCTTGGTGCCGAGCGCTCGGCGCAGATCGGGCACGGCAACCGTTCGGAGAAGATCCGCACGTACAACCTGCCTCAGGACCGCGTGACCGATCATCGCATCGGCTTCAACTCCACCTACAACGGCGTCCTTCTGGGCGATCAGCTTGCCGGCGTGATCGATGCCCTCGCCGCCGCCGACCGCGCCGCGAAGCTCGCCGAGGCCGTCTGATATCCGCCGCGATTCGATTTGGGCCGCCATCCGTCCCGCTCCGCGCGCATGCCAGTGCATTGTGATGCGCGCGGAGTCCGGCCGGGGCGGCCTTTTGTTTTAGGGTGCGTTTTCCCTTCAGGCGCCGATGTGTCAGATGCGCGTAATTCTTTTACGGAAGTTAGCTACCTTGCCAGTGAATTTGCACGTCAAATGCTGCAATTTGCCGATCTCGGGTTGTCGGGGAGGGGCGTGCCGTAGAATCGCGGTTATGCAACATGGAGGACGGAGGCTTTCATGCCGAACGATACATGGACTATAAAGCGCTGCCTCGACTGGACGCGCGATTATCTGCGGGACAAGGGTGACGAGCGTCCGCGCCTCTCGGCCGAGTGGCTTTTGGCGGGCGTGTGTGGACTCACCCGCACGGACATATACGTCGGGTTCGATAAGCCGATGTCGGAGGAAGAGCTGGCGGCAATGCACAGCGCGGTGGTACGTCGCGCAAAGGGCGAGCCCCTGCAGTACATAGTGGGCGAGACCGGGTTCAGACATATCACCGTGGCGTGTGAGCCGGGCGTTCTCATTCCACGTCCGGAGACCGAGCTTCTGGTGGAGGAGGTCCTTGGGTATATCGACCGGGAGGTTCTGGGCGGTCCCGCGCCGCACACCCATGAGAAGGTCGAGCTTCCCTGGAATGCCGAGGTCGAGGCCGCCCGCAAGGCGGAGCTTGAGGCTGCGGCCCAAAGGGATGAGGCCGAGCCCGAGGCCGCTTTGCAGGAGAGGGGGCTGAGGGATAGCGACTTTGAGGACGATTCCGATGAGGTCGCGGATGCCCTCACGGGCGACGAGGCGGGTGGTGATGAGGTGCCCGCCGACGACGGCGCGCCCTCATCTGGCGATGCGGCTCCCGCGGCGCGAGTCCTCGAGGTGGGGTGCGGCACAGGATGCATATCCCTGTCGATTGTCTATGAGCGCCAAGGCAAGGCGCGGTGCGTCGCGATCGACATCGAGCCCCGTGCGGTGGACCTCACGATCCGCAACCGCGATGCACTGGGCATCGATCCGGCTGAGGTCGACGTGCGCTTGGGCAACCTGGTGTCCCCGCTCGACCGCGAGACGGAGTGGGGCACGTTCGACGTGTTCGTGTCGAATCCCCCGTACATACCATCCTCCGTCATGGGAACGCTTCCCCATGAGGTGGCGGATTACGAGCCGTCTTTGGCGCTCGATGGCGGTGCCGACGGCTTGGATATCTTCAGGCGCCTTGTCAACGCGGCGCCCCATATGCTCAAGCCGGGCGGATTGCTCGCGTGCGAGCTGTACGAAGGCCATCTCGACGCTGCGGCCGAGCTTTGTCGGTCGGCAGGCATGTGGGACGTGCGGGTGGTTGACGACCTGACTGGCCGCCCCCGCATCGTGCTCGCTCGCGTATAGCGCGACGATTCCGAGTTTTGGAGGGATGTACATGTTCGATTTCACCGAGGTCATAGACAGAACGGGCAGGGATTCCATCGCGGCTGATTCCGCCGCCGCGATCGCGGGCGGGTCCCTGGGGCCCAGGGACACCGTCGTGCTCGAGGGATTTGACGTCATACCCATGTGGGTGGCGGATATGAGTTTCGCCACAGCGCCATCGGTGATTCGCGCCCTGCGCGAGCGCATCGATCACCCTTGTTTTGGATACTACGAGCCATCTGACCAGTACTATCAGAGCATCGCCTGGTGGCATGAGAGCCAAAAGGGGGTGCCCGGCGTGTCGGCCGAGCATATCGCCTACGAGAACGGCGTCCTCGGCGGTCTCATCAACGCACTCGGGGTCTTGTGCTCTCCCGGGGATGGCGTTCTCGTCCACGCGCCGACGTACACGGGCTTCACCAACACGGTGGGAAACGCCGGATACAAGCTGGTCCCGAGCCCCCTTGTGCGCGATGCGGGCGGGGTGTGGCGCATGGACTATGAGGACATGGAGCACAAGGTCAGGTGCGGCGGTATCCATGCCGCGATTTTGTGCTCGCCTCACAATCCAACGGGGCGCGTGTGGGAGCGATGGGAGCTCGAGCGCGCCATGGACCTGTTCGCGCGATACGATGTGCGCGTCGTGTCTGATGAGATCTGGTCCGACATCATTCTGGACGGCAATCGCCATATCCCCACCCAAATGGTGAGCGAGGATGCCCGCAATCGCACCGTCGCGCTGTATGCGCCGAGCAAGACGTTCAATCTGGCGGGGCTGGTGGGTAGCTATCGCGTCGTCTACGACCCGTGGCTGAGGGACCGTTTGGCGCGACAGTCCAGCCTGTCTCACTACAACAGCCAAAACGTTCTCTCCATGCATGCCCTTATAGGTGCATACAGCCAGGAGGGCGCCGCGTGGCTGCGCGAGCTCAAAATGGTTTTGAGTGAGAATGCGCGCATCGCACACGCCTTTTTCGATGGGGTCCCGGGCGTCGCATGCTCTCGTCCCCAGGGCACGTACATGCTGTTCGTCGATTGCTCCTCGTGGTGCGCCGACCATGGCCTGCATATCGATGACGTGCTGCGTGCGGGTGTGGAGAGGGGAGTACTCTGGCAGGATGGCAGGCCATTTGGAGGGGAGGCGACGATTCGTCTGAATCTCGCTTTGCCAACCGCGCGCCTGCACGAGGCCCTCGACCGCCTTGGCAAGTACGTGTTCGAGAAATAGAAGGAGGGCGGCGCGATGACGAATGTCATCAGGGCATGCGAGGAGCTTGCCCCGGCCATCGACAGCCTGAGGGACGGTGGGCTCGCGCTTGTGCCGACTGAGACGGTATACGGCGTTGGCGTGGCCGTCGCCGCATTTGCGTCCCTCAAGGGGACTCCGGGCCCCGAGACGGGGTACGGGAGGATCTTCACGCTCAAAAGGCGCGAATTGTCCCAGACGGTGCCGTGGCTTGTCGACGGACCCGAGGCGCTCGATCGGTATGGCAGAGATGTGCCCGTCCAGGTGCGTGTCCTGGCCGAGAAGTTGTGGCCCGGTGCGCTTACGCTGGTCGTGCCCGCATCGGATCGAGTGCCGCCATTCATGCGCGCCGCCGATGGGACGGTTGCCCTTCGCGCATCTGCGTCGCCCGTCATCCGGGAGCTCGTCGCGCGCTGCGGATCTCCTCTCGCGGTGACGTCCGCCAATACGCACGGCGCGCCCGCCCCCGCCTCTTTTGGCGAGGTGGAACCGAGGATTCTCGAAGGCGTCGATATCGCGATCGATGCCGGCCAGACTCCCTGTCGCGATTCCTCGACCATCGTGGCGATTCGCGACGGCGAGCCGGCGATCTTGCGCCAAGGGGCCCTAGGCGCAGCGGAGATACACGCCGCGCTCGCTTGAGGGGCGCCCGCCGTCCAGGTCCCATCGCTAGGAGGGGCCATATTCGTGGCGACTTGATGTGCACCTGCCTTTCACCAGAGAAACTCGTTCATTAACCGACGAGATATCCCGTCTGCCGGGTAGGCATATGCGCATCATATTGGCGTCCAACCGCACATGACACAATTCTGGGATAGCTGATTGCGCCTCCGCCATCCGGGCAGGGGGCTTGCTTTAGGAAGGTCCCTTCGATGGCGGTTACACTCAAAGACCTCAGCAAAGTCGATTCGACGTACGTCTCGATGGGCGGACGATACATCATGGCGCTCGATTCGGGCACCACGTCGGTGAGGGCCGTCATCGTCGACGAGTACGACTGCATAGTCGCGCAGGCGTCGCGGCGCATCAAGACCATGTACCCGCGACCCGGTTGGGTCGAGCAGGACCCCATGGAGATTCTCGCCTCGCAGATCGCGGTCATGATGGAGGTCCAGTTCAAAAGCGGCATCCATTCCGATCGGATCGCCGCCATTGGCATCACCAACCAGCGCGAGACCACCGTGGTGTGGGATCGCGATTCCGGCATGCCGGTGCACAACGCGATCGTCTGGCAGTGCCGTCGCACATCGGAGATGACCGAGGCCCTCATCGCGGACGGCAAGGCCGATGTCATTCGGGCCAAGACTGGCCTTATGCCCGATCCGTATTTCTCGGGCACCAAGATCAGGTGGATCCTCGATAACGTTGACGGCGCCCGGGCGGCGGCCGACGCCGGAGAGCTCATGTTCGGCACCATCGACACATGGCTCATCTACAATCTCACCGGTGGCCTGGTGCACGCCACCGATTACACGAACGCCAGCCGCACCATGCTGTTCAACATCCACACGCTCAAATGGGATGACGACCTGCTCGACCTGCTCGAGATTCCGCGCTCCATGCTGCCCGAGGTCAAGTGGAGCTCGGACGACTACGGCAGCGTCTCGAACGAGATCATGACGTACGGCCCCTCCATCACCGGAGTCGCCGGCGACCAGCAGGCGTCGCTGTTCGGCCACTGCTGCTTCAGGCCCGGATGCACCAAGAACACCTATGGCACGGGCTGCTTCATGCTCATGAACACCGGGGACACGTGCGTGATGTCCGAGCGCGGGCTCGTTTCCACCATCGGAATCGCGCTAGACGGCAAGATCTCCTACGCGCTTGAGGGCTCGATTTTCCACGCGGGCGCCACCATTCAATGGCTGCGCGACAAGCTCGGTCTGCTTTCGAGCACAAAAGAGGCAGCGGACCTGTGCAAGAGCCTGCCCGATAACGGCGGCTGCTACCTCGTCCCCGCGTTCAGCGGCCTGGGCGCCCCATGGTGGGACCCCGAGGCGCGCGGACTCATATGCGGGCTCACCGGCGCGGCCGACCGGGCGACGATCGTGCGCGCCGCATGCGAGTCCATGGCGTATCAGAGCTTCGATGTGCTCCATGCCATGCAGCTCGACGCAGGTGTCCAGCTCGAGAGCCTCTCCGTGGACGGCGGCGCGTCGCGAAACGACTTCATCATGCAGTTCCAGGCGGATCTGCTGCGAATTCCGGTCGAGCAGACGGAGAACGTGGAGACCACCGCGCTCGGCGCCGCCTATCTTGCCGGGCTCGCCGTGGGATATTGGGAGGACCTCGAGGAGCTTGAGCAGAACCGGGTTCCCGGGAGGCGTTTCGAGCCCCATGCGCCCGAGAGCGAGGTCGCTCGCAACCTCTCGGGTTGGCACAGCGCGGTCGATCGCGCCCGTTCGCGGTAGCGCCCCGGCCTCCTCATGCGCGTTCGTGTGCGATCCGGCCCCGCGATCCCCGTTAGGGATGCGGGGCCGCTTTCGCAAACGTCGCCAACGCCGCCGCATGGGACGTATCAACCTGATAGAGTGGAGGAAGCCCGCGCATGCAGCGGGTTAAACATATAAGAGAAAGGATGTGCACATGCGCATTGCCATCGCTTCCGATCACGGTGGATTCGAGCAGAAGCAGGCCCTGGCCGCATACATTGCCGACGAGCTGGGGCATGAGGTGACCGACATGGGTCCCGACACCGACGCGTCTGTCGACTATCCCGACTATGCGGTCCCCGTCGCCCGCGCCGTGTCCGAGGGCGAGGCCGACCGCGGTGTTCTCGTGTGCGGCACGGGCATAGGCATGGCGGTGGCCGCCGACAAGGTCGCGGGCGTGCGCGCCTCCTCGGTCACGTCCGTCCCGTTCGCGGAGCTGTTCCGCCAGCACAACAACGGAAACGTGGTCTGCCTGTCCGGTCGCTTCGTCGACCTGGAGGTCAACAAGGAGATCGTAAAGACCTTCCTGTCCACGGAATTCGAGGGCGGCCGCCACGAGGGCCGCGTCGCCAAGATCATGGCGCTCGACTAGAGCACCCCACATATAGAAGGAGTACGGCATGTCCGTTGATTTCGACAGCACTCGCGTGACGCTGGTCGACCATCCCCTCGTCCAGCACAAGCTGACCATCATGCGCGATGAGGCCACGGGTTCCAAGCAGTTCCGCGAACTCGTTAAGGAGCTTGCCCTGTTCGAGGGCTACGAGGCCACGCGCGACTTCCCCCTCGAGGACACCCCTGTGACCACCCCCATCTGCGAGACCACGGGTAAGCGCATCGCCGGCCGCAAGGTGGCAATCGTCCCGATTCTCCGTGCCGGCCTGGGCATGGTCGACGGCCTGCTCGAGCTGATCCCCGCGGCGCGCGTGGGTCATGTGGGCATGTATCGCGACGAGGTGACGCATGAGCCGCACGAGTATTACGCCAAGCTGCCCGCAGACGCCGACCAGCGCACCTGCCTGGTGGTCGACCCCATGCTCGCCACGGGCGGTTCGGCTACCGCCGCCATCGATTATCTCCGCGCCCAGGGCGTGAAGGACGTGCGTCTCCTGGTTTTGGTGGCGGCTCCCGAGGGTATCAAGACGGTCCTCGAGCACGATCCCGAGGTGCGTCTGTACACCTGCTCCATCGACGAGGCGCTCAATGACGCGGCGTACATCGTCCCCGGTTTGGGCGATGCGGGCGACCGGATTTTCGGCACGCTGTAGACGCCGGCCCTCGCATCGGCGATCAAGGCCCTTGTGCGAGGTCTGCGAGTGCGCGAGCTCTCGGGGCGCGGGATGCAAAATTAAGCATCCCGCGCCCCGTTTCTTGCGGTAGAATAAGCGACATTCGCCCCACTATGTTTAAGAAATTAATGAACGAATGTCGTATTGTGAACGAATGTTCACAAACAAGCTCCAGTTATCAATTTGTTCTTGCACGGGGAATTAAGCGCGATATACTGCGAAGCACTGGTATTTGCGAGGTTGCGCGCAGCCGATCGGAACATGTTTTCGCATGTCATCCATGAGGTGCGCGCCTCGGAGCGAATGTCCCGCAGCGGAAAGGCAATCGATGCAGGCGCTCGACCCGGCACATATCTGGTCCCTCATCGTGGGGGTCGGGTTGGGGGTCGCCGGTTTCGCCCCCTTGCTCGCCGTGGTTCAGATGGTCCGTTCGGGACGCATCAAGCCATCGGTGGGGAAGGGCATGGTCGCACTGGCGATATCGTTCATCTTCCTGATGACGGCGTTTGGCGCGATTTGGCTTCTCGTGCCGCGGGATCTACCGGTGGTTGCGGTCGGGTTCCTCGGGGGGTTCCTGATCATGTGGGCGGTACTCGCCGCCAGGACGATGAGTCACTGACTCTAGGAGGGTTAGCGTTGGAAGCATTCGATAAGCTGCCGGGCGAGATCAATCACCTCGTTTCGAGCTTCAGCTCGATCCCCATCGTGGGCGACTTGATGAACGGCTTGACGCAGTACACGTTCTGGCTGATCGTCTCCTCGATCGTCCTTCTCGTCATCATGTTCGCCTTCGCGAAGCGCGTCGCCGTGGTGCCGCGCGGTAGGTTCGCCAACGCGGTCGAGTTCGTCATCGAGTATCTCGAGAACGACGTCGGTGTGGGCATCCTGGGCAAGGAGTCCTGGCGCCGTCACCTGCCCTTCCTGGGCACGCTGTTCATGTTCATCGTCGTGAACAACATCATCGGCATCATCCCGGGCATGAAGCCCGGCACGGGCACGATCTCCACGACCGCCGCCCTCGCCCTGGTGGTGTTCATCTACTTCGTGCGCGTGGGCATGAAGAACCACGGCGTGTGGGGCTACATCAAGAGCCTCGCGCCCAAGGGTGTCATGTTCCCGCTCAACATCCTCATCTGGGTGATCGAGCTCATCTCCACGCTGCTGCGTCCCATCACGCTGGCCGTCCGTCTGTTCTGCAACATGTTCGCCGGCCACATCGTTCTCGGTTCGTTCGCCCTCATGGTGTCGCTCTTCGCTGAGCCGCTCATTGCCGAGCTCACCGCCGCGAACGTTCTCGGCGCCCTGCCGTCTCTCGTCTTTGCGGCGATCCTGTTCGTGATCTATGCTATCGAGATCTTCGTCGGCGTTGTTCAGGCATACGTCTTCACCGTCCTCACCGCTGTGTACATCCAGGGCGCAGAGGCAGAGGGCCACTAAGTTTGGATACCAGGCGGGTACGCCCACGTGCACCCGCTTGATATAGGTATCGTGTTCAAGGTGCGCCGGTAGGCGGCGTACGAACTCAAGGAGGAATTGTGGGAGTTATCGGTTACGGTCTTGGTGTTATCGGCGCGAGCATCGCTATCGGTTTGGCTGCGTACGGCGTCGCGAGCGCCATGGCTCGTCAGCCTGAGGTGCAGGACCGCGTCTTCACCGTCTTCATCATGGCTGCCGCCTTTGCCGAGGCCCTGGCACTGATCGGCTTCGTTGTCGCACTGGTTGTTAAGTAGTCGGGACTCGAAAGAGTTCCGGGCTTTGAGTCCCGAGGGGGAGCCATGAAAAACGTTGAACGTGCAGCTATCGCGCTTGGGGCAGGTGCCTCGGTGCTGCTCACGCCCGCCCTGGCTTTTGCCGAGGGGGCAGAGTCGAGCGGCGGCGCGGATATCCTCATCCCCAAGATGGCGGAGTTCGCCCCCGCACTCGTGATCTTCCTGATCATCTGGTTCCTGCTGTCCAAGTTCGTCTGGCCCAAGGTCATTTCCGTTTTGGACGCGCGTGAGCACAAGATCGAGGACAGCATCGAGCAGGCGGATGCCACCAAGGCCGAAGCGGCCGAGATTCGCGACGAGGCCGATGCCATCGTCGCCGAGGCCCGTCGCAAGGCATCTGAGATCGTCCTCGACGCTCGTTCCGATGCCGAGAAGGAGCGTTCGCGCATCGTCGCCCTCGCCCACTCCGAGGCTGAGGACATCATCGCCAAGGCGCATGATCGCGCTGACGACGAGATGAAGCGCGCGTACGCCGGCGCCACCGACACCATCGCCAAGATGTCCGTCGCCGTCGCTGGCAAGATCGTGGGCGAGACCCTCGCCAACGACGAGGCGAAGCAACGCGAGCTCATCAAGAAGTACCTCACGGAAGTGGGTACCCTCAATGGTCGATAAGCAGATCAGCGATCGGTTTGAGAAGCGCAAGCTCGAGACGTACGCCCGTACGCTCCTCGAGGCCGCTAAGACCGAGGATCGCGTATACGAGAACCTGGCTCCCCTCAAGGCGGAGGCCGATGCGAGCCCCGAGGTCCTCTCGGTCCTGTCCCAGATGGCCGCTCACGGCGACCTGGACAAGCTCTCCGAGGTTCTGGACCTGTACAGCGAGATGGCCGATGGCGACCAGCAGACCGTCGGCGTGACCGTCACCACGGCGGTTCCGCTCGACAACGAGCTCCGCGCCCTCATCACGCAGAAGTGCGAGCTCGACCTCGGCTGCAACGTCTTTCTCATCGAGCGCGTCGACCCCTCGATCATCGGCGGCCTCATCCTTTCCGTGAATGGGCGCCGTCGCGACGCTTCCGTGCGTCACCAGCTTGAGCAGGCCCGCAAGGTCATGACTCAATCATCTAAGAATTCGGAGGTATAGCCACATGTCCGAGGCAATTTCTGCCGAGAACATCGAGCAGGTCCTTCAGCAGCGTCTGTTTGACCTGTCGGCTACCGTCGATACCCAAGAAGTATCCTACGTAGCCGAGGTGGGCGACGGTATCGCCCACGTATTCGGTCTCAAGAGCGCGATGGCCGGTGAGCTCCTTGAGTTCACCAGCTCCATCACCGGCCGTACCGTGTACGGTCTTGCTCAGAACCTGGATCGCGACGAGGTCGGCGCGGTCCTGTTCGGCGAGGTCGACTCCATCAAGGAGGGCGACCAGTGCCGCACCACCGGCCGCGTCATGGACATCCCCGTCGGCCGCGGCATGCTCGGTCGTGTCGTGAACCCGCTGGGTCAGCCCATCGACGGCAAGGGCAGCATCGGTGAGACGTCCCGTCGCCCCATCGAGTTCAAGGCGCCCGGCGTCATCGAGCGCACCCCGGTGTGCGAGCCCGTCCAGACGGGCCTGCTCGCGGTCGACGCCATGATCCCCATCGGTCGTGGTCAGCGCGAGCTCATCATCGGCGACCGCAAGACGGGCAAGACCGCCATCGCCGTCGACGCGATCATCAACCAGCGTGGCAAGGGCATGATCTGCGTGTACGTCGCGGTCGGCCAGAAGGCCTCGACCGTCGCCGCCATCCGCGAGACGCTCGCCGCCCACGGCGCCCTCGATTACACGGTCATCGTGTCCGCCACCGCGGCGGATTCCGCACCGCTTCAGTACATCGCCCCCATGGCGGGCGCCGCCATCGGCGAGTACTTCATGTATAACGGCGAGGACGGACGTCCCGCCAGCGCCACCAACCCCGGTGGCCATGTCCTGGTCGTCTACGACGACCTGTCCAAGCAGGCGGTCGCGTATCGTCAGATGTCGCTCACCCTTCGTCGTCCGCCCGGACGCGAGGCGTACCCCGGTGACATTTTCTATCTGCACTCCCGCCTACTCGAGCGCGCGTGCAAGCTCTCCGAGGCCAACGGCGGCGGCTCCCTTACGGCGCTGCCGATCATCGAGACCCAGGACGGCGATGTTTCCGCATACATCCCGACCAACGTGATCTCGATCACCGACGGCCAGATTTACCTGCAGTCCGAGCTGTTCCACCAGGGCCAGCGTCCCGCTGTCGACGTCGGCATCTCCGTGTCCCGCGTCGGTGGCTCCGCGCA
>ENA-UOJR01002373-UOJR01002373.1-human-gut-metagenome-genome-assembly--contig:-C115P-NODE-2373-length-13505-cov-4.882677_pt1 | contig 13505 bp, 8 predicted proteins | sample MGYA00242354_ERZ723901 | MGnify/ENA metagenome assembly ERZ723901
AAAGGAGGTGATTGCCGATGGCAGGAAGAAAGAGCGACTTCACTCTCACGAAGCTCGATGACCTGTTCACAACGCAGGAACAGCGAGACGATGAAAAGCTTTCTAAAATCAGGGATATACCTCTGACGGAAATCGACGACTTTCCCGACCACCCCTTTAAGGTGCGAGATGATGAGGATATGGCGCAGCTTGTAGAGAGCGTCAAAGAGCGTGGGGTTATCACCCCTGCCACCGTCAGACAGAAAGAGGACGGCAGATATGAAATCATATCGGGACACCGACGAAAGCGAGCCTGTGAGCTTGCTGGATTTGAGACACTCCGATGTGAAGTCGTAGACCTCGACCGTGATGAAGCCATTATCTTAATGGTAGAAAGCAATTATCAAAGGTCGCAGATACTTCCGTCAGAGAAAGCTTTTGCGTACAAAATGAGGTTGGAGGCGATGAAAAGGCAGGGACAGAGAACCGACTTAACTTCTTCTCCACTGGATAATAAGTTGAGAGGAACGACAGCAGCCCAAGAAATTGGGAAAGAGAGTGGAGACAGTCAACCGCAGATTTATAGATATGTTCGTCTGACGAACCTTGTTCCCGAACTGCTCGAATTTGTTGACGAGGGGCGTATCAAAATGCGACCCGCCGTTGAATTGTCGTATCTTGACGAAGATTGTCAGCGTGATGTGGTTGATGAAATTGACCTGAACGACTGCACACCTTCCCACGACCAGACTATCCGTATGCGAAAGTTCTTTGGCGAAGGAAAACTCACGACCGAGGCTATCCAAGCAATTATGAGCGAGGAAAAGCCGAACCAAAGGGAAAAAATCGTTTTGAGGGGCGACCGTGTAAGGCAGCTTATCCCCAAGAATATCTCTGTCAGTCAGACCGAGGATTATGTCTGCAAGGCATTGGAGCATTACAACAACTTCCTTCGCAGACGAGCCGAGCGAGACGAAAGATAGCTGCTTTTCCGTTTCCCCTTTCTCACACTCTAACCCCTTTTACAAGCTGTTACTCACCGAGAAAAATATCATCTATCTCTTAAAAATAAGCTATCTCGAATATAGAGCAGTCTATGTAAGAGGGTCGCACATTTGGAGCAATGTTTCTGCGTTTGTTATGCTGAAAAGTTAGACCAATCGCACCTTTGATGTTTTCAGTGCTTTTGAGTACGATAAAGGCACAAAGGAGGCTGATTTGAATGATGAAGAAAGCATTGATTTTTACGCTTACCGTGTTGGTTGTACTGCTTGCAGGCTGCGGAGTAATGCCCGCCGATGAAAAAGAGAGTGCCACACAATCACAGACTGTTTCTTTTCCGGCAGGTAATGAAACAGTAAGCGAACAAGAGCCTACCGAAGCGGAAAAAGAGACAGAAGTTCCCGTGCAGACCGAGGAAGAACCAAGTTCAAAAGCTTCGGAGCTGGAAATCGAAGAAACCCCTCAACCGACGGGACAGCCGAAAAAGGAAACGCCAAAAAGCAAAACGCCTCAGAGCCAAGCGCAAAAAGCTGAGACCACGCAGACGGAACCGAAGCCGACACAGCAACCTGCCGAGACAAAACCCGTGCAGGAAGAAACGGTCAGTCAGCCCCCGAAAGAACCGGAGCCTGAACCGACTGCTCCGCCGGAGCCTGCCAAGCCAAAGTCAATTTACGACTATGAGTTTGATGTGGAAGCCATAAGGCAGGAACTCTTAGGCATTGGAACGGGAATGGGTCTTACAATAGACAGTTCCCTCACGCCGGACAGCGCCTCTTGGGGCAATCCGGTTACAGCTTCCAAAGACTTTCAGGGAACGAGCTTAGAGCGCAGCCTGAAAGATTATGTCCGCTCAATGCCCGACCTTATCACGGCATATGGCGGCAGTCCAATTCAATACTTCACAATCTATGCGGAAAATCTCGGCGGCGGCAGTTACCGCTTCTACTTCCTCTACTGATTGTGAAACACACAACCCTCTGTTTTAACCGACAGAGGGTATTTTTTTTGCCCAAAAATATGAAAGGACGGTATTTAACCGATGAAAAACAATTCAAAATTCAAGAGGATTATCGCAGGCTTCCTGTGTGCAGTCCTCTCCCTCGGCGCTTTGCCGATGTCTGCTTTTGCATTTACGGCAGAACCGGGGAAAACCTGTGAAGCCTTCTACGGTCATAAATACACAGGTTCTGACGGTAACACCTACCATTCGCCGGAAAGCTATCAGGCAATTCATTATGATACTGCCGGCAATCAGACTGTGAGAAGCCATAACGGGGGCGGCGCAAGAGCTACCCTTTGGCTTAGAGACGACAGCGGCGAGCGGCAGGTGATGTGCATTGAGTCAGGCGTTGATTACGGCGCTTATGAAAACTATGAAAGCGTCAATGGCAAAAACAGCGCATATTTTCAGAACCTTCCTGCCACAGCGCAATACGGCATTATGCTTGCCAGTATCTATGGCTGGGCGCCGGATAGAGCAGTTCCGGTCAGTGGGTGCAACGAAGATGATTTTTCGATTGCAACGCAGACAATTTACTGGGAGTATCAGCAGTTGCTTAGAGTTTCTCCTGCAAGCCGAACTACCAATTCTTTCGGAATTGATAAAGACACCTACTATAACGGCATTAAAGGCAGACCTGCCGAGAAATGCTACAACTGGATTTTGGAGCAAATGCAGCGCCACGCAACCGTGCCGAGCTTTGCTTCCAATCAGAAGCAGTCGGCTCAGACCTACACGCTGAAATACAATCCTGAAAAGAAGAATTACAGTCTGACTTTGACAGATACCAACAACACGCTTGCTGACATCAACTTTACCGACAGCCGCATTTCAGTTTCGAGAAGTGGAAATAAGTACACTTTTACTTCCAACACGATGATTGAAAATGCGGTCGGCATTACAGCGCAAAAGAAAATTGCACAGCCTATGGGAAAATTCCTCGTTTGGGGTAATGTCGGAAAGCAGACGATGTGTTCGGGCGCAGAAGACCCCGTGTATTTCTACTTCAACATCAAGACCGAGACAACCGGTATCGGGCATATCATCAAGCATTCCGAGGACGGCGTTGTGGGCGGTATCAGCTTCACGATTTCCGGCAACGGCGTGAATAAGACCGTAACCACAAAGGACGACGGAACGGTTGACATTGAGCTTATGCCGGGCGTTTACACCGTTACCGAGCAGACGATTGATAAGTATGTTCCGCAGAATGTGCAGAGAGTCACCATCGTCAGCGGCGGTACTTCCAATGTCACATTCAGCAATGTGCTGAAACGAGGCGACTTGAAGATAATCAAATCTTCCGAGGATAACTTTGTGGAAGGCGTGAAGTTCCACCTTTTCGGAACCTCTCTCAGCGGTATCCCCGTTGATGAATACGCAGTAACCGATAAAAGCGGCGTTGCGACTTTCAGCGATGTCCTTATCAGCGGCTCGACCCCGTACACTCTTGAAGAAGTCGATACCGCCATCCGCTATGTCGTTCCCCCGACGCAGACCGCTCCCGTGAAATGGAAAGAAGTCACGAACCGAAGCGTGGACAACATCCTCAAAAAGTTCGCCGTGACCGTTACCAAGAGCGACTACGAGGAAGGAACGGCGCAGGGCGACGCTACTCTTGCGGGAGCCGTTTACGGCATTTACAAGGGCGACACCCTGATTGATGAGTATGTGACTGACGAGAATGGTCAGTTCACCACCAAAGAGTATATCTGCGATACCGACTGGACAATCCGTGAAATCAAACCGTCCGAAGGTTATCTGCTTGACGATACGGTTCACGCTGTCGGCGCAGACCCCAAACTCTACACCGTAGAGCATAATCTGACTTCCAACGATGTGACCGAGGAAGTCATCAAAGGCAATATCGCCCTCATTAAGCACACGGACGACGGCGAGACTCAAATCGAGACTCCCGAAGAAGGAGCGACCTTTGAAATCTATCTCAAATCTGCGGGCAGCTTTGAAGCCGGCGACGCCAATGAGAGAGACACCATCGTGTGCGACGAAAACGGTTTCGGACAGACGAAGGATATGCCGTATGGCGTATATACAGTCCATCAGACTTCCGGCTGGGAAGGCAGAGAGTTGATGAAAGATTTTGATGTTTTTATCGCTCAGGACGAAGCGACCTACCGTTATCTGATGAACAACGCAAACTTTGAGAGCTATATCAAGGTGGTCAAGGTAGACGCTGAAAGCGGTAAGAATATCCCCTACGCCGGTGCGGGATTTGAGATTTACGACCCTGACGGCAACAAAATTTCAATGACCTTTACCTATCCGACACCGACTACAATCGATGTTTTCTATACCAATGCGGACGGAGAACTTGTCACACCCGAAATGCTGCCCTACGGCGAGGGATACTCTCTCGTTGAGGTTCAGGCACCTTACGGCTATGTGATTGACAGGTCTCCGGTTTATTTTGATGTGGCGCAGGATAATTCCACCGAGGAAAGCGGGGTTACTGTGATTAAAGTGAATAAAGAGAATATGGCGCAGAAAGGCGTCATTATCGTGGAAAAGACCGGCGAGGTCTTTTGGGGCGTGAATGTCTCCGGCGATGAGGACAGCGAGACGCTTTATCAGCCTGTTTATCAGGTAAGCGGTCTTGCGGGTGCGGTTTATGAAATCCGTGCGATTTCCGATGTTGTCACGCCCGACGGAACGCTCCGCTATGCTGCCGGAGAACTGGTCGATACCATTACGACCGGCGAGGACGGTATCGCAAAGAGCCGTGAACTCTATCTCGGCAAATACAGTGTTGTCGAGGTTCAGGCTCCCCACGGTATGCTTCTCAATTCCGAGACCCACGAAGTAGAACTGACCTATGCGGGTCAGGAAATTGCCGTGACCGAAACGGCAACCGACTTCTATAACGAAAGGCAGAAAGTCTCTGTAAATCTCTCTAAGGTTATGGAGCAGAACGAGAAATACGGTATCGGAGCGAACGGCGAGGTCGTTAATGTCAGCTTTGGTCTGTACGCAGCGGAGGAACTCATTTCCGCAAGCGGAACGACAATCCCTGCCGATGGTCTCATTGAAATCCTGATGGTTGATGAAAACGGTAAAGCTGTTGTTTCAAGCGACCTGCCTCTTGGCAAATACTATGTCAAGGAAATCGCTACCGACAGCCACTACCTTCTGAACGACGCCAAATACCCGTTTGAGTTCGCTTACGCCGGTCAGACCGTCGAGCTTGTGGAGATTACCGCAAACGACGGAAAGGACATCGAGAACGACCTGATTTACGGTTCCGTTTCCGGCAAGAAAGTCGATGAAAACGGCGAAGCTCTCGGCGGCGCTCTTATCGGTATCTTTAAGGCTGACGAGACCGAATTTACAAAGGACAATGCCATTGAAACGACTGTATCCGCCGATGACGGCAGCTTCTCTTTTGAGAATGTGCCTTACGGCGTTTGGGTCGTAAAGGAAATCGAAGCGCCGACCGGATATGTTCTTGACGGTACGCCTTATCAGGTGACGGTCAACGAGGACGAACAGGTTATCGAGATTACCGTGACCGATGAGTTTGTACGGGGCAATATCTCTCTTACAAAGGTAGACAAGGACTTCCCCAACAACAAGCTTTCCGGCGCTGTCTTTGAGGTATATAAAGACCTGAACGGCGACGGTAAACTGGACGATGGCGATGAACTTTTGGGTGAACTTGAGGAAACCGACAAGGGAATTTACGAGATGAAGGAACTGCTTTACGGCAAGTACCTTGTCAAAGAAACGAAAGCTCCCGAAGGCTTTGTATTGGACGAGGGCGTTTACCCTGTCTTTATTGAGGAAAACGGCAAGACCTATCAGATTGAGAACGAAGCCGGCGTTGGCTTTATCAACGACGCTATGCGTGGAAGCCTGAAAATTGTCAAGACTTCTTCCGATGGTAAAGTGGAAGGCTTCTCTTTCCGTGTCACGGGAGAGAACGGTTATGATAAGACTTTCGTGACCGACGCAAAGGGTGAAATCCTGATTGAGAACCTGCGTATCGGGGAGTACACGATTTCCGAGGTTTCCGACAAGGCTTCCGCAAACTATGTGCTGCCTGCCAATAAGGACGCAACCGTTAAGGTGGGTTCGACGACCGTAGTTACAATGCACAACGAGCTGAGAGATACTCCTAAGACCGGCGATAACAGCCATCTTGGTCTGTGGTTCACCCTTGCGGGTCTGTCGGCTCTCGGAATTGCGGCAACTACCTTTGTCGCTTTGAAAAAGAAGAAAAAGGAGGACGCTGAATAATGGAACCTAAGACAATCATAGCTATCGTTTTGGTCGCCTTTATCATAGGCGGCTTTATCTTTTTACAGGTCAACCCCCGTAAGAAGTAAGACAACCCATTGTGGGGCGGGACTATCGGGGTTCCCACGGAGTCAGTTTGACTCCGTGGGGAGAGGAGGAGCAACGAAGCGAGTGAGCTTTTCGCCGTAAGGCGGAAACGAGCAATGCGAATTTGCGACGACGATAACCCGCCCCTATTTCTATTTTGGAGGTCAGAAGATGAACAAGTTAAAGACGGTTGACAGCAAAGTGCTATCTATTCTCAGAGAATGCCCCGAAACGAGGTTCGACGATATGAAGCTTATCCTTTGCTATTACAACCGATACAGCTATATGCGGGTGGGCGAGCTGTCGCTTGAAGATATTGTCTACAACTACAAAGGCTACGGCTTGCCGTGTTTTGAGACTATCCGCAGAGCAAGGCAGAGAGTACAATCCCTGTTTCCCGAACTGTCGAGACAATGCACGGGCTGTTGCTGCGATGTTACGGACGAGTTAAAAATCGTCATTGAAGTGAGATAAGGAGGGCGAAACAATGAAGGACACCTTTACTTTACAACAGAAAACAAAGCTTCTCTCAAAACTGTTTGACTCCGGTATCAATACCGAGAAGAAATTACAGCAGCTTGATATGGAGCGGATTTTGAAAATCACAGGCATTACCATTCCCGAAATGAACCTGATTATTGAGCTTCAGAAGCAGACGAAAGCCAACAAGCTGTATTCGTACTTGGGAGGTGGAGCAGATGAACCGACAGCCGAGTGAACGACACATCATTTGGAGCAATCTGAGCCTTGATGTGGACGACTGGCGAGAGGCATACAAAGAGTTCCTCGAAGCAAATGAGATTGACGCCGACCCCAATGATGAAAACGGACTGTATGAGTATATGGTCGAAACAAACGATGAGTACCTTACCGATGAAAGGTTAAATCTCGATGTGCGGCTTTCTCAGCCGATTATCGTTATCGGTGATTTGGGGCTTTGGAACGGTCGCAGAAGCGGCTATAAGATGATTGACTCCGGCAACATCAAAGATTGTCTGTTTTCGGATACCGACTATACCGAGTGGTATGTGGATAAGTACGGCGACCTGAGAGCCGACGCCGTTCATCACGACGGGACAAACCATTATCTTTATCGTGCGTTCAAGGACGGCGTTTCGGACACGCAGAAAGAAAATCTGCAATACAAAATCTACTGTGGCAAGGCGACCCGTGCCGACATCACAAGGGTCACAAAAAGGCTTGGCGATGAAATCGCAAAAGTCTATGGGTTTCCCATTCCGAAACAGCGAACCGCAGCGGAGCTTTCGAGGTGATATGAAATGAACGATTATCTAAAACGACCGATGACTGAGGAAGAAGAAAAATATGCCTTTCGCCAAAGCAGACAAATCAGCGGGCAAACCGGTCTTATCGGCTATCTTTATGCAGACTTTGGCAGAAACGGAAAAGAGTTCGATTCCTCTTGGGAGGATTGCAACAGCAACTTGAAAACATTTGATTTTAAGCAGGAGTTTGTTGAGGTTATCAACAGCCTGCGTGAAAAAGGTGATATTTTAAGCGATAGAGCAGCTATGAACAGATATTGTAACGACACGCCGCAGAGCAATATGAAAATAGAACCGTATTTTTACGGAGTTCGAGTGGATACGGATAAGTACGCCTATCTTCTGTGTATGAACCCAAATAAGGGCGAATACAATCTTTTCTGCTATTGCTATGTAAAGGAATGGCTTGACAATCATATGGAAAAGGCTCGCCGTGGCATCCGCTTTATTGACAGCAATTACAACGAGAAATTCCGCATTGCGGACGGCGATAATATCCTAATACGTCTGAGCAACGGAAATACCTCGGTTCGTACCTGTCGATATATCGACGACTATCATTTAGAGGTCGGCAGCTATGTCTATCATATCTGCGAGTTTGCCGAGCATTGTGAAAGGAACGGGCATAAGGTGGAACCGTTTGAAAAAACAAAAACACCACCTAAACGAAACAAAACACTTGAAAGATAAGGAGGCGATGACCGATGGCAAGAAAATACGATTTGATTTCCGAGTTGTACGACCGAACCTGTGCGTCTGTATCGGAAAATCCGTTAAACTGGCAGGGGCTTCTCAGAACGGCAAGCTATAATTTCAGGCTGCGTTTTGACGAGCAGCTTCTTCTCTATGCCCAGCGACCGGACGCAACGGCGGTACTGCCCATTGAGCGTTGGAACGGCAGCTTTGGCAGATGGGTCAACCGTGGGGCGAAAGGTATCGCCGTATTCGAGGACGAGAACCGTCAGAGACAGAGACTTACCCATTATTTTGACATATCGGATACCCACGGAAGCCGTTACGCAAGACCGGTTCCCCTCTGGCAGATGAAGCCGGAATATGAGAGCGACGTCGCAGAGACGCTTGAAAATACCTTCGGAGAAGCAGACGACAACAGTACCCTTGAGAGTATCATCGAAGGGTGCGCCGGCAACGCTGTTGACGACAATATTGCAGATTACCTTGCCGATTTGCAGAGTTTGCAGGAAGGTTCAGTCGCTCAATCTCTTTTACCGGAAGCAGCAAGCGACATCTATACGCAGCTTGTGAAGCAGAGCGTGGCGTATATGATAACCGTCCGCCTCGGACTGGATACTTCCCGCTATTCTGCGGAAAGCTTTATGAACATCGGGTATTTCAATACACCCGAAATGATTAACGCAGTCGGATTTGCGACGAGCGATATTGCTGAAATGGGGCTGACGGAGATTGCTCGTACCATCAACGTCCTCGAAAAGCAAAATCGCATAATTGCCGCCGAGAGCCGTTCCGATTACAATAGAAACGAAAACAACGAAAGGAGCAACGACAATGGCAGAAATCACTTATTCGATGGTGGGAGATTACAATCTTCCGAACCTGAAAATGCCGGAGCAGCCGAACGTGAACCTGGGCAGATGGGCGCAGATGAGGCGGTCTTATCTGAGAGACCATCACAAAATCCTGTACTACAATCTGCTGACCAAAGGAACGCTGACGCAGCACTTGGCGGAGGTTCAACAGAGAGCGACCGAGATGGAGGAAACGCTCGTCAGGCAGATGGCGCAGAAAGAGGGTCTGACCGAGGAACTGAAAGCGACCGATATGATGAAGTGGGTTCGCCTGATGAACAATCTGAGAAACTCGGCGCAGGAAGTGGTGAAAGCGGAAGTAATATTCGCTTAGAGTATTATGACCGTAATAACGAGGACAGAAGCCTGCCGTTTTTCGGCAACGATGAGACGATAAACGAAATGCTCCGCACGACCCCGCACCTGAAAGCGTCAAAGGAAGAAATCGACGCTTTCTATGAAGGGCATACCGATAACGGGGAGCGTACCGAGTATATCAAGAGCATTTTCAACAACGATTATACCCATCTCACATTGGACGACGGCAGGCTCGTAGGCTACAAGACCTATCAGAATGTGCTTCATCTGTGGGAAGGCGAATACGACAGCCGAACCGCACAGAGCTTCTACGACTGGGGCGTTATCGCACAGCACTTTCAGGCAATGCGATTGCTCGGAGAGTTAACCGATGAGATGAAGCCTTTACCGTCTATGGACGGGCAGTTCACTTTAATACTTGACAGTCAGGCAGAGGAACGAAAAACCTCTGCCTTTACTTTTCCTCAGGAGATTATAGACGAAGTTCTGACTCGTGGAAGCGGCGTTTCGGAAGGAAAAATGCGTATCTATGAGCAGTTTGAAAAAAGTCTGTCCGCAAAGGAAAACGCAGATTTTCTGAAAAGCGAGTACGGCTGGGGCGGTGTTTACCCTGCCATTGTCGGAGCCGGCATTGATGAGCAGCACGACGGCAAGGGTATCCGCATTTCAAGAGGTATCGGGAACGATAAGCCTCATATCGACCTGTCTTGGCAACAGGTAGAGAAGCGTATCGGTGAACTTATCCGTATGGACAGATACCTGAACCCAAAGGAAAAGGAAGCCTATCCCGACTGGCTTCAAAAGCAGGAAGAAAGGCGGGCGGAAGCTGCCGAACAGCGTCGCAATCGTGAAATCCTGTCTGCTGCTCCCCCACAACCTGAAACGGAACAGGAAGCAAGATACGAATATCATCTTGGGGACAGCGTGTATATCGGCGCTTCCGAGTATGAAATTCTTTCCTTTGACGAAAGCCGTGTTATGCTCTACGACACGCAAATGCCACTTTTTAATAAAGAGCTTACAAGGGAGGAATTTGACCGTAAAGTGCGGGAAAACCCGATGAACGACCACTTAAAGGTTTTGGACACACCCGCCGAGGAAGAAAGGTCAGATGACGAGCCGGCTCCGTTTGATATAAACGAATACGACGACCCCGACTACTATGAGCAACAGCAGTTAGCCGAGCAGGAAGCGCAGGAACAGGCGGAAGTTCGGTTCAGTAGCACCGAATTTGAGAAACTTATTCCCCACCATATGCGCTTTAAGGAAGCCGATTTGGTAAACGGAAACGAGATGTACTGGGTAACACAGGGCATTTTTACCGTTGAAGATTTGCAGGTTTTTCAGCAGGCAGTCAGGAACTATGACGGCAACATCAAAAAGTTCTATGTTACAAGCCGTTCCATAAGTCCGTCTTACACATTTGAGGACGACAGGGCAAACAGTGTCCTTGCGACCATCACGCCAGACGAAATCCTGTCAGACGACTATGTAAAAGCCATCGAGGAAGCCGGTCTTGGAGAGTACATGAACCCTGAAAGAGAAGAAACCGACCCCAACACTACTCCTATCGGAGAGATTGACTACTTCTTCCACCGCCCCGAAGCGGAGGAATATGAAGCGATATATTACAACCCCGACGCTGTGGCAGGCGGTCAGTTTGTAATCCTGCATTTGCCTTATGACCTGATTGCCGAAGCAAAGGGAAAAACAGAAACGGCAGAGGAATTCTTTGATTTCCTTGATGGACACGCCTATACAGAACTAATCGACTTGGGTACGCCCGAATATGCCGAAATGCTCATTGAATACGCCGACCCGACGCCCGACTTCATCGGCAGGAGCGAAGAAACAATGCTCGCTCTTACAGAAAGGTCAGGCAGAGAAATACCTGAACAGGTGGAAGCGCCGGTCGTCCCCAAATGGGAGCAGACGAAAAAAGATAAGGTCAGAGGTTTTGACCTGCACCCCGATATACCGATGTCGGAGCGACACACCTTTGACCTGAAAGTAAATCCCGTGGAAACGGTCGGTAAAAAAGAACGCTTCCGCAGAAACATTATGGCTATTCAGCTTCTAAAAAAATGTCAGGAAGAAAACCGCTTTGCAACACCGGACGAACAGATTATTTTGTCGAAGTATGTCGGATGGGGCGGTATTCCCGAAGCGTTTGACGAGAACAACTCCGCTTGGGGTACAGAGTATTTGGAGATGAAAACCGTGCTGACGCCGGAGGAATACACGGCGGCAAGGGAAAGCACCCTGACGGCGTTCTACACGCCGCCCGAAGTAACGACCGCCATTTATAATGCGCTTTCGCAGATAGGCTTTCGTGAGGGCAACCTATTGGAACCTTCCTGCGGTATCGGCAATTTCATCGGTATGCTTCCGCAGTCGATGGAAAACGCTAAGATTTACGGTGTGGAGCTTGACCCCATCTCTGCCGGTATCGCACAGCAGCTTTATCAGAAGTCCTCTATTGCGGCTCGTGGATTTGAGGAAGTAAACATTCCCGACAGCTTCTTTGATGGAGTTGTAGGCAATGTGCCTTTCGGGGATTTTAAGGTTCTCGACAAGAGGTACGACAAGCACAACTTCCTCATTCACGACTATTTCTTCGCCAAAAGCCTTGATAAGCTGCGACCAGGCGGAGTGATGGCGCTTGTGACGAGCAAAGGCACTATGGATAAGACCAACTCTGCGGTTCGCAGGTATATCGCACAGAGAGCCGACCTTTTGGGAGCAATCCGTCTGCCGAACAACACTTTTAAGAGCAATGCCGGCACGGAGGTCGTATCGGACATTCTGTTCCTGCAAAAGAGAGACCGTCTGATAGACATTGAGCCGGATTGGGTTCATCTTGACACCGATGAAAACGGTATTGAGATGAACTCATATTTTGTCAGACACCCCGAAATGGTGCTTGGCGAGATGAAAATGGTGACGGGGCGCTTCGGTTTGGAAAGCACCTGTGAACCGTATGAGAACGCCGACCTTGAAAGTCAGCTTGCGGAAGCTGTCTCAAATATCCACGGCGAGATCTCAGACTATGAGATGGACGACGAAATGGAGAGTGAGGACAATTCAATCCCCGCCGACCCGTCCGTGAGGAACTTTTCTTACACCGTCGTGGACGATGTGATTTACTTCCGTGAAAACTCAAAAATGACGCCGGTGGAAGTCTCTGCGACTGCGGAAAACCGCATTAAAGGTATGATTGTCATTCGTGACTGCGTGAGAGAACTTATCGAATGGCAGACCGAGGATTATCCCGACAGCGAGATTAAGCAGGCGCAAGAGAAGCTGAACACGCTTTACGACAACTTTACGAAGAAATACGGACTGATTAACAGCAGGGCGAATACTTCCGCTTTCAACGCCGACAGTTCCTACGCTCTGCTTGCCGCCCTTGAAGTGCTTGATGAAAACGGCGAATTGGAACGCAAAGCCGATATGTTTACCAAGCGAACCATTAAGCCGCACATTCCCGTGACCGAAGTTGATACCGCAAGCGAGGCGCTCGCCGTTTCAATGGGCGAAAAAGCGACCGTGGATATGCCGTATATGCAGCAACTCACCGGTAAGACGGAACAGGAGCTTTACAGCGACCTGAAAGGCGTTATCTTCCTAAATCCCTTGTATGGCTACGGAAACAGCACAGAGCCGAAATATCTGATGGCGGACGAGTATCTCTCCGGCAATGTCAGAGAGAAGCTTGCCCTTGCCAGAAGGTCTGCGGAGGTCTACCCCGAAGATTATACGGTCAATGTGGAAGCACTTGAAAAAGTGCAGCCGAAAGACCTGACAGCAAGTGAAATCTCCGTGCGTCTCGGCGCAACTTGGCTGCCGCCTGAAATAGCACAGCAGTTTATGTATGAGTTCTTAGATACACCCCTCTGGGCAAGGTATAATATTAAAGTTCACTTTTCTCAATACTCAGGCGAGTGGAATGTCGAGGGCAAATCCTGCGACCGCGGCAATGTCAAGGCATACAACACCTACGGTACTTCCCGTATCAACGCCTATAAG
>ENA-UOJR01002374-UOJR01002374.1-human-gut-metagenome-genome-assembly--contig:-C115P-NODE-2374-length-13489-cov-5.774230_pt1 | contig 13489 bp, 14 predicted proteins | sample MGYA00242354_ERZ723901 | MGnify/ENA metagenome assembly ERZ723901
ATCGTCCGGCAACTTAACCAGGATTACCCCGGCATTCTGGAATCCAGCTCCAAGGGTTATCGCATCGGTGACCCCACGGCGGTTGAGAGTGCCTTGGCCCCCCTCTCCTCTTCATGCGATACCACTGCGGTTCCCCAAACGGCGACGGAGCGCCGGACGCGAATCTTGTGCCAGCTTCTCATGCGTCGACACGAGGTCTCTGTCGATGAGCTCGCCCGGGACCTGTGCATATCTCCCACCACGCTCGACCACGAGATTCAGGCAATCAACACCGACTTGGCCGATGGCGGCGTGTCGCTTCGCATTCAGGCGGGCAAGCTGTCCGCCGAGGGCGACGAGGCCGATAAGAGGAGAGCGGCGATCGATCTGCTGTTTTGCGAGACGCACGATTTTTTCAACCAGCTCGAGTTAGTGAGCGGGTATTTCCCCGATATCGACATCAAGGGCCTTCGCACCCTCATCGACGACAGTCTTCATCGCGCCGGCTTCTACATCAATGGGTTCTCCCTGTCGAATCTCATCTTGCACCTGGCCATCGCGCTCGAGAGGTGCGTCAACGGGTTTGCCGGCGCTGCTTCCGCGCGCACGGATAGTCCGGATATAACCGAAGAGGTTCGCTCGGTCACAGAGGACATCTTCTCCAGTATCGAGGCCCAGTATGGGGTTGCCCTCTCGAGCCCGGACCGACACTCGTTCGCACTCCTCTTGTCTACCGGTTTGTGCGATTCGGACCGCCTGGCTTCCGGGCTGATTTCGAACGAGGGAACGCGTCGTCTTATCGAGCACGTCAAAGCCCGCGTGATGGCGGAGTATTCGATCGATTTGAACGACGGGGAGTTTGCCGTTCGCTTCGCCTTGCACGTGGAAAATCTCATCGCCCGAAGCGAGCAGGGCGTCGTGTTGCGCAATCCCCAGCTTGGAACGATCAAGAACGCGTATCCGTACGTGTACGAGATAGCGGTATTCATCGCCGAGGTCATCCATTCCGAGACGTCCGTGCAGGTCAGTGAGGATGAAATCGCGCTGATCGCCCTGCATGTCGGGTGCTTTATCGAGGAGCAGGCGGCACGTGGGAAACGCCTGAGGGCGTTCGTGGTAAGTCCCCGATACAACGCGCTCGGGCAGTCGCTCGTCGAACGGCTCGAGACCTCTTTTGCCGATGACTTGTTGATCGAGGGAGCGATTGAGGAGCCTGACGACTTGAGGACGTGCGGTCAGGTGGACCTCATCATCACGACCCAAGAGCTCATGGGCCGCTTCGGTGCCCCCGTTGTTCGAATCTCGCCGTACATCGGTGAGATTGATCGCGCCCTGATACGCGAGCGGATTGATTCCATTCGAACGACGGCGCGCAAAAGGGCGATGGAGCGCAACCTCTACGCATTTTTCAGGAGCGACCTGTTCTACATCGACACCGGTTTTACCTGCGAGCGGGACGTCATCGAGTTCATGGGACCGGCGCTCGAGCGCGGCGGGTTCGCATTTCCCGGGTTCACCGAGAGCCTGTTCGCGCGGGAGAGGGTCAGCTCGAGCGCGTACAGGGACATCGCGTTGCCCCATCCCATCGACATGGATGCCGCTCGCACCGCCGTGGCGGTCTCCTTGCATCCCCGGGCGATCATGTGGAACGGGTCTCCCGTCCATGCGGTGTTCATGTTGGCGGTCGCGAAGAAGGACCGGCTTTTTTATCGGGAGGTCTTCGAGTTCGTCGCCCATGTGCTCAACGAGCCGGACGGTGTGATCGCGGTGAGTCGCGCCCGCACTTTTGAGGAGTTCGTCGAGACGCTTCTGAGCTATTACCGATGACGCCTTGCTCGTACGGGCGGTTTGGATAGCGGGGTTTCGAAGTGCTGTTGAAGGGAAACGATATGACTACATGTGATGGTTGCGACCTGCTCGAGCGTCTATCGAACGCCGATGCCGTCGCCGGCCGCGAACGCGAGGTGCGTTCCATGCTCGAGGAGGAGCTCGAGGGCTGCTATGACCGCCTTGTGCACGATGGGCTGGGAAGTGCCTTGTTCATGAGCGCGGGAACGGAGCCCAACCCGGTGCGCGTCATGTTCGCCGCGCATATGGACGAGGTTGGGTTCATGGTACGCCACATTTCGGACATCGGCATGCTGCACCTCACGGTGCTCGGGGGCGTCCTCGATGCAAGCAAGCGAATGCAGCGCGTGAGGGTGACGCGCTCGGACGGAGGCAAGGTTTTCGGCATCTTGAACGCGAAAGTCGCCGCGGACGGTTCGGTCGAGGACGTGTACGTGGACTTGGGGTGCGAGACGCGTGAGGAGGTCGAGGCGCTCGGCGTCGGCATAGGCGATATGGTCACCTTCGCCAGCGAGGCGATGTCACTCGCCGGCGACAAGGTCGCGGGGAAAGCGTTGGACGACCGTGCGGGGCTGTATGTCTTGTCGAGGGCTCTCGAGCGGTTGCACGCGCAGGGTCACCCCGCCGAGGTTTGGATGGCCGCGACCTCCAGTGAAGAGGTTGGAACGCGCGGGGGTAAGACATCGTCGTCTCTGGTACAACCGGATGTATTTATAGCGGTCGATGTGGCGAGCGGCTCAGATCTCTCTCGGGACTTCACCAATCACCGCAAGCTCGGCGATGGCTGCATGGTCATCCATTACGACAAGACGATGGTGCCCCATGAGGGGCTGCTCGCGCACGTGCGCTCCCTCGCCCGCGAACAGGGCATTCCCATCCAGCTCGACATGCTGGGCGGTGGGGGGACCGACGCGGGGACGGCGCATCTCGAGGGTTCGGGCCGCGCCGCGCTTGTCATCGGAATACCGCTGCGCGGCTGTCATGGTGCCTGGTCGCAGGCCAGCCGCTCTGACATTCAGTCCGCAATCGACCTGGTGTGTGCCATCGCCATGTCGTTTGATAGGAAGACGTTCGAGTCCGTCATCGAGTTCTAAAGAGGGGAGGAACGATGGACAAGACTTGCGAACAGGTGGTGATGAGCATCATCTCGTCTGCCGGAGAGAGCAAGGCCCGCGCCTTCGATGCGCTCAAGCGCGTCAAGGAGGGGGACTATGAGGGCGCCCGAGCGGCGCTCAAGGAGTCTCGCGAGCTCGATCTTGAGGCCCACGAGGCCCAGACGGCGCTCATCACCGCCGAGCTCTCCGGCGGCGACGATCGTCCCGAGCTGAGCCTGCTGCTCGTGCATGCTCAGGATCATTACATGTGCGCTGCCTTGGCGCGCGACTTGATCGAGGCGATCACGGAGGTATTCGAGTCAAAGGAGGAACGGTAATGAAAATCGTCCTGTGCTGCCAAGGTGGCTTCTCGACCACCATGCTCATGGACAGCATGAAGCGCACGGTGCGCGACAGCCAGAAGCTCAACGAGGCGGACTTTACGTTCAAGGCGATTCCCGCCGATCAGCTGCCCGCCGAGGTGGACGACACCGATGTGGTCATCCTCGGTCCGCAGGTCGCCCATCGCGTCGATTCCATCAAGGAGGTTCTCGACCCCCATGCGATTCCCTACACGGTGGTCGACAAGGACACCTACGGCAAGATGGACGGTGCGACGGTGCTCAAGATGGCTCTGGTCGCCCGAAAGAAAGCCGATCTCGCTGCTGGAAAGTAGCATGCGACCCCGCAGACGCGCCACCACGCGTTGGCCCGCTTAAGGGACGCGCCTGCAAGGTACCACTTACGATTTTAGAAAGATGAGGACCCGTTATGGGAGCGTTGGAACATTTCCTCAACAAATACCTTGGTCCCATTGCGGAATGGATGGATAAGAACGCGTACCTGAGCGCGATCAAGAAGGCCATGGTCGCCATGACCCCGCTGCTCATCATCGGTTCGTTCTGCCTCATTCCGGATGCAATCCCCAACTACATCGGCGTCGACAACCCCGTTTCCGTGTGGATCCAGGCGAACAGCTCGCTCATCACCATGCCCAACACGGTCGGCATGGGAATGATGTCTCTGTACGTCACGGCGATCATCGCCTACCACCTGTCGCAGCACTACAAGCTCGATGTTCCCGGCACGGTCAGCATGGCGCTCATCGCCTACCTGCTCATGGCGGTCGATTTCGATGAGAACGGTGGGCTCGTCACCACGTTCCTGGGTGCTAAGGGCCTGTTCGTGGCCATGGTCTCCTCCATTCTCGCAGTCGAGATCTACCGTTGGTGCAAGAAGCGCAACTTCACCATCAAGATGCCCGAGTCCGTTCCGGACTTCGTGTCGTCGTCCTTCGCGATGATCCCGCTGTCGATCATCACCGTCGGATCCTTCCTGGTCGTTCGCATCCTGTGCGTGAACGTGCTCGGCATCATGCCGCCGCTCATCTTCACCAACCTGCTCGCTCCGCTCGTGGGCTCCATGGACAACCCGCTTGCCGTCACCTTCCTGCAGATGCTTCGCTGCCTGCTGTTCTTCTTCGGCATTCACCCGTCCGTGCTGTCGCCCATCACGAGCCCGATTTCCACGCAGTTCCTTGCCGAGAACATCGCCGCCGTCCAGGCTGGCGGCGTCGCGACGCACTTCTTCACGCCCGGTCCTGAGTCCGCGTTCGGTAACTTCACGGGCACCGGCGTGACGTTCGGCCTGGTCTTCTGGTGCATGTTCTCCAAGTCCAGCGCCCAGAAGAAGATCGGTCGCCTCGCTCTCGTTCCCGCCCTCTTCGGCATCAACGAGCCCATCCTGTTCGGTGCCCCGATCGTGCTGAACCCGGTCTTCTTCATCCCCTACGTTATCTTCGGCGGTATCCTCGGCACCATCCCGTATTGGATGATGTACTTCGGTATCCTTGACTGCTCCATCTTCACCCCGCCCTACGTCGGCGTGTTCCTCGAGGGCTTCCTCACGAACCTCGACTACATGTCCATCGTGGCCAACGCCATCCAGATGGTGCTTTCCATCCTGATTTGGTTCCCGTTCTTCAAGATCTACGAGAAGTCCGAGCTCGCCAAGGAAGCCGAGTTCGAGGCCAAGAAGGCCGCGGGCGTCGATGGCCCCTCGGGTGGCTCTGTGACCATCTCCGAAGACGACATGAAGCTTCTGGACGACATGGACCTGGATTTCTAAGTCCGGGCTTCGAATTCGATCCAGCTTATCGAGAGCGCCGGCGCGAGCATCCGCTTTGACCGGCGCTCTCATTTCGAAAGGGGATGTCGATGGCTGACGTGTGCCATATCGAGCGCGTTCGCAAACAGCTCGCAGCAAGCGGCGTCGACGCTATGCTCATAAAGAGCGCCACGATGAAGAAGTACCTCCGGACGCTCACGGGGAGCGGCTGCAAGGTGCTCGTGACGAGAGATCGCGCGTATCTCATCTTGGACGGACGCTATCTGATTGAAGCCCGTGAACGTGAGCATGACTTGGAGCTTGTCGAGCATGCGCAGGGCGCCGATTATCTCTCGGTTGTCAAGAAGCTCCTTAACGATGTCGGCGCCACGGCGCTTGGTGTCGAGGCGGATCAAATGTCGGTCGGGGAGTATCTCCACGCCCGCGAGCTTGGTATCAATCTCACGTTGCTCGACGACGAGATTCCGCTCATTCGCATCGTCAAAGATGACGAGGAGATCGCGGCGGTCGAGCGTGCCTGCCGCATCACGGACGAGATATACGAGGACGTCCTTGCCGACCTGCATCTGGGTATGACGGAATGCGAGATCAGCGCGTTACTGCATTACCATGCGCTCAGGCGCGGGGCGCAGCGAATGTCATTCGATGTGATCGTCGGATCTGGCCCTCGCAGCGCGCTTCCCCATGGGCGGCCCACCATGCGCGCCGTCGCCGAGCATGATGCCGTGCTCATGGACTTCGGCATTCAGTATGAGAACTACCAGTCCGACATGACGCGCGTCGTGTTCATGGGGGAACCGGATTCCGAGATGCGCCGTATCTACGATGTTGTTCTCAGGGCGCACCTGGCGGGTATCGAGGCGATGCGCCCCGGCGCGGTTGCGGAGGATGTCGACGCCGCCGCCCGTGCCGTGATCGCGGATGCCGGCTACGGCGACTGCTTTACGCACGGGCTGGGTCACGGCATCGGAATCGGCGATGGAAATGAGTGGCCGCTGTTGCGACCGGGGAGCAAGACCGTGCTCGAAGAGGGGATGATCATGTCCTGCGAGCCCGGCGTGTACGTCGAGGGGCTCGGAGGCGTGCGCATAGAGGATGACGTGCTCGTCGAGCATGATGGCCCCCGACCTCTCAACGCCACCCCGAAGGCCCTGCGCATCATCGACGTCAAGAAAGGGCGGTGAGGAGATGACCTACGATTTCGACGCGGTGCACGACCGCCGCGGGACGTACTGCACCCAATGGGATTACATCCAGGACCGGTTCGGCGAGGCGGGCATTTTGCCCTTTTCGATCTCCGACCATGACTTCCGTGTGCCCGAGCCTATCGTGGAACGGCTTCACAAGGTGGTCGACCACGGGATTTACGGATACACCCGGTGGAATCACGATGACTTCAAGCGGGCGGTGACCGGTTTCATCGCTCGCCGTCATGGCGTGGAGCTCCCGGACGAGTGGGTGGTGTACAGCCCGAGCGTCATGTACACGCTCGCTCGCCTCATGTGCTTTTTCACCGAGGTGGGCGATGGGGTCGCCGCGTTCGATCCCATGTACGATTCGTTCATCAAGATTGTCGAGGGAAACGGGCGGAGGCTCGAGCCGATTTCCCTTGTCAACGTCGAGGGTCATTACGAGATAGACTTCGAGGCGCTCGATGCCGCGCTCTCGACGTCGCGTGTCCTGCTCTTCTGCTCGCCGCATAATCCGACCGGCCGCGTGTGGACATCCGACGAGCTTGGCCGTATCGTGGCGCTTTGCCGAGATCATGGGGTCAAGATCATTTCCGACGAGATCCATATGGACCTGACGATCGGCAACTCGGTGCATATTCCGGCCCTCGCCCTGTGGTCGGAGTATCCCGAGATCTACCTCGCCTCATCGTGCTCCAAGACGCTCAACACCGCGGGTCTCGGCGGCTCATACGCTCTGATTCCCAGCGATGCCGTGCGTGAGCAGTTCCTCTTCCAGACGCGCAACCGCGACCTTCTGAACTCCGCGAGCGTCATGGGCATGCATGCGCACATGGTGGGCTACACGGAGTGCGACGACTACATCGACCAGCTTTGCGAGTACCTGCGCGGCAATCACGAGCTCGTCCGTTCGTTTATCGGGGAGCAGATGCCCGAGTTCTCGTTCGAGACCCCTGAGTCAACGTGCCTCTCGTGGATCGACGCCCGACGAGTGCCATTCTCATCCGGGCAGATCCAAGACGCGCTCGTTCGTGTCGGGCGCGTCGGCATCATGCCCGGGGAGACGTATGGGCAAGGGGGCGTCGGATACCTGCGCATGTGCACAGGATGTCCCCGCTCGAAGGTCGAGGAGGGCCTGCGCCGCTTCAAGCTCGGCATGGATTCCCTTCACGACGGCGTCGCGATATGCGGGAAAGGAGCGGAGTAAGTGGGCAAGAAGACGAAAAAGCGCCGGCGTTCCGAGGCGGTCGCCCTGCCCGAGGGGGCGGCCCGTGTGAAGACGTCGCGCCCGGCAGGGGCGGTCGCAACCGTCGATGTCCCGATCCTCAAGCGTTTCGGTGCGTATGCGGTCGATTGGGCGCTAGGCGGCATCGTGACCGGTGCTCCCGCGGTGCTTCTGTATGCTGCGGTGACGCGGAGGACGGACTTTTTCTCCGATCTGTACGTATTCGAGGCCTTGGGCTATCCGATGTGGTGGGGCGTGCTTGCCGGCGTCCTGTGCATTCTTGCCGGGTTGCTGTACTTCGTGTACGTGCCCGCAAGGATTTCACCCGGGCAGACTCCCGGCAAGCGGTTGCTCGGGCTGGAGATTCGCCGCCTGGATGGGTCGCTGCCCACGTTTGGGGATCTGTTCGTTCGCTACGGCCTCATCGGTTTTCTCCTTGAGGGCTCCGCGTTCGTGGCGGGCCGCTTCGTCCGCGAACTCGTGACGTTGATCGTTCGAGTCGATGTCGCGACCCCCTGGTCCATTGCATGCCTGGCCATAACCACGGTGTCCGCCCTGTTCGCGCTGTACCGGCCGAAGCATCGCGCCCTGCACGATGCCGTCGCCGGGACGCATGTGGTCATGCAGAATAAATAGAACAAGAGAAGAAAGGTCTGCCATGTATTCCAAGACAACCGACGTTTCGAATCCTTCGGGTCTCCACGCCCGTCCCGCCGCGGTGTTCGCCAAGCAGGCATCAGCCTATGAGTCGAAGGTGACCATCGCGAACGTCACCAAGGGCGGGGCCGCCGGCGATGCAACATCCATGCTCGCAATCATGATGCTCGCAGCGAAGCCTGGCGATGAGGTCGAGATTTCCGCCGAGGGCTCCGATGAGGTTGCGGCCGTCGATGAGCTCGTCGGGCTCATCGAGAGCGGCTGCGGGGAGTAACCTCGAGAAGCCGAGGGCGAGCTGCTACTTGATCGCCCTCACCACGGTGCCGCCGCCGAGCACGATGCCGTCGGCGTAGACCACGACGGCCTGCCCCGGCGCGATGCCGCGCTCGGGCTCGTCGAAGGCGAGCTCCAGGGTCCCCGTTGCGTCAGCCGCCCTCCTCAGTCGCGCGGGCCGCGCGGGATGGCGGTAGCGGATCTTGGCGCTTACGGGCAGGCCCGTCCCGGCGGCCTCGTCCAACAGCTCCTCCATGATGTCCGCCGGCGCGCTCCAGATCCAATCGTCCGCGACGAGGCCGTGTGCCATGAGGTCCTCGACCTCGCCCAGGATGACGGTGTTGGACGAGGCGTCGACGCCCGTCACGTAGACGGGGTGCGCGCATGCCACGCCAAGGCCCTTGCGCTGGCCGATCGTGTACCGGATGGCGCCGTGGTGGCGGCCCAGAACCCTGCCGCTCGCGTCCACGATGTCGCCCTCCGGCAGCGGCGCGCCGTTGCGTCGCTCTATGTAGCTGGCGAAGTCATTGCCCGGCACGAAGCAGATTCCCTGGCTGTCGCGTTTGCCCGCGTTCTCAAAGCCCTGCTCGCGGGCGATGCGGCGCACGTCGAGCTCCTTGAACAGGCCGCCGAGCGGCAGCAGGGTATGCGCCAGGCGCTCTTGTGTGAGCGAGTACAGCACGTAGCTCTGGTCCTTCGAGGGGTCGATCGCGTACCCGAGGGTGCGGACCTTGCCCGCCCGCCCGGCTATCAGCGCGAGCAACTCTGCTTCGTCATGTATCGTGCTGGGGGCAGTCATATCGATATCTATCGATTCTCCTGCCGGCTTAACAGCGCGCGTCCGTCCGTCCGGTGCGGGCCCCTTGCGCCCGAGCGCTCGGTCGAGTGTGCCGACCTGCGCGTAGTGTCCCGTGGCGATGAACTCGCACCCGCGTTCGCGGGCATGGGCGAGCAGCGCGTCGAACTTGAGATATCGATTGCAATCGATACATGGGTTGGGCGTCCGGCCCTCCTCGTAGGTACGCACGAACTTGTCCACCACGTGCCGCTCGAAGGTCGAGCGCATGTCGATGACCTCGTGCTCAAAGCCCAGGCGCGCGGCGACCGCCGCCGCGTCGTCGGCATCGGACCCGCCGCCGCACGCGCCCGGGGCGGCGTCGCCGTGCAGCAGCATGGTGGCGCCCAGGCAGTCGTAGCCCTGCTGCTGGAGCAGGAAGGCGGTGACGCTGGAATCGACGCCGCCGCTCATGGCGACGAGCACGCGCTTTCGGGTCATGGGTCTCCTCGATGGCTCAGGCGAACAGGGCGGTGGAGAGGTAGCGCTCGCCGGTGTCGGGGAGCAGGGCGACGATGGTCTTGCCGGCGTGCTCGGGGCGCTTGGCGAGTTCGAGTGCGGCCCATGCCGCCGCGCCCGAGGAGATGCCGGCGAGCACGCCGGCCTTGCGCGCGAGCATCCGCCCGCAGGCGAGGGCGTCGTCGTCCGCCACGCGCACGACCTCGTCATACACATCGGTGTCGAGCACCTCCGGCACAAAGCCGGCGCCGATGCCTTGGATGGCGTGAGGAGCGGGGGTGCCTCCGGAGAGCACGGGGGAGCTCGCCGGCTCGACCGCGACTACGCGCACCGCGGCGTTTCGGCCCTTGAGGTAGCGCCCGACACCGGTGATGGTCCCCCCGGTGCCCACGCCCGCCACGAAGACGTCGACCTGGCCGTCGGTGTCCTCCCAGATCTCCGGCCCGGTCGTGGCCTCGTGGGCCGCAGGGTTCGACGGGTTGGTGAATTGCCCGGCTATCCAGCTCTTGGGCGTGGCTGCCGCGATCTCCTCCGCCCGGGCGATGGCGCCCTTCATCCCCTCGCCGCCCGGGGTGAGGACAAGCTCCGCCCCGTAGGCCGCGAGCAGCGCCCGGCGCTCGGCGCTCATGGTCTCGGGCATGGCGATCACGAGCCGGTACCCGCGCGCGGCGGCGAGCGCGGCGAGCCCCACGCCCGTATTGCCGCTTGTGGGCTCGACGATGGTGTAACCCGAATGCGGTTTGATGACGCCGGCGGCCTCCGCCTCGTCGAGCATGCCGAGGGCAACTCGGTCCTTGACGGACCCGGCCGGGTTTTGGCGCTCGAGTTTGACGAGCACGCGCGCGCCCAGGCCGAGCTCGCGTTCGATGGATGAGAGCTCGAGCAGGGGCGTCGCGCCCACGAGTTGATCGATCGATGTGTAGATGGAGCCCATGGTGCCTTCCTTGTGTGGATGGGTTGGGATGGTCGTCCAGTCCATGATACCCGCACTGTCCATTCGAGTGCCGCGGTAATACATACCGGACATATAGGAATAATTCTCATGCCGTGCGCCGCTCGAGCGGATTCGCGACCAGACGCGGATGCGCTCGCGGGCGGCTTAACGTTAAAAGACCGACCTGCCTACTGGAAACAGGGGGTTGTCTGCTATGCTTCGGGGTATCGAACCAATATGAAAGGAGCACGGCATCATGTTGGTCTCAACGAAGGGAAGGTACGCCCTGCGCGTCATGGTCGATCTTGCGGAGCATTCCCAGGAGGGGAGGACCCCGCTCAGGCAGATCGCGCGCCGTCAGGGAATCTCTGAGAAGTACCTCGAGAACATCCTCTCGACGCTCGTGCGCCATGGGCTGCTCTCCGGCCTGCGCGGAAAGGGAGGGGGCTATTGCCTCACCCGCGAACCCGATCAATTCAGCGTCGGCGAGGTCCTGCGCCTCACGGAGGGCTCCCTGTCTCCGGTCTCCTGCCTCAACGGCGCGCACAATGTCTGCGAGCGCGCGGAGACGTGCCGGACGATCAGGTTGTGGACGGAGCTCGACAAGATGATCGAGGACTATCTCGACGGCATCACGATCGCCGACCTGATGTGCTCCGCCGCCGAGGAGGGATGCGGCCTTTGCGAGGGGGCCGACCGGGCCTAGTCGCTGGTGGCGACCCCCAAGATCGTACACACGATGCTCACGATGACGCTGCCAAGCAGAGCGGCGCTGAAGCCGCTGATGGAGATGCCCGAGCCGAGCAGGTTGACGGAGAGCCAGCTGGCCAGCTCGAGCATGAAGCTGTTCACCACGAGCTGGAAGAGGCCTACGGTGAGGCAGGTGAGCGGCAGCGAGATGACGGTGATGAGGGGTTTGACCAGAGAGTTGACAAAGCCCAGGAACAGGCCGACGAAGGCGAAGCTGAGCCAGGGGTCCGCCATCCCGAACGGCTGGATCCCGGGGACGATGAACGTGGCGACGGCGATGGCGATGGATGTCAGGAGCCAGTTGAGGAAAAAGCGCATGGCGTGCCTTTCGGGTCGCGGGTCCCGCCGCGCGGCCGGGGGCGGCCGGGATGCGGTCTTCCCGTTAAGATGATGTGACGCGGCCGCGGCGGTGCCCGGCCGTCTTGGTCATTCTACCCAAAGGCCGGCCATCCCGGCGGCCGTGCGAGGAGCGGTATGCAGCGATACACATACGGGCGCATAGAGGATGCGGAGCCGTACTCCGCCGAAGACGGGTCGCGCGTCATCTCGTTCTTCGTCTTCAACACCGACGTGCACTTCCACGTGTATCCCGCGGGGGGAGGGGGCATGCCGGCCCGAGAGCTCGACGATGCCCTGCTCGCCTGCCGCGACAGGTGCCTCCATTTCGAGGGCCGCCTGTCGCGCACGCGGGCCGATTCGGACCTCGCGCGCGCACACGCCGCCTCGCCCCGCCCGGTCGACGTTGCCCCCGAGACCGCAGAGCTGGTGGCCCTTGCCCGCTCCTACTGCGACCGGAGCCGCGGCTGCTTTGACATCACGATGGGCACGGTGACGCGCCTTTGGGACTTCCACGAGGGCGTGGTGCCGAGCTCGCTCGAGCTGGCGCGCGCCCTGCCCCATGTGGGCGTGGACAAGGTGCGCGTCGACCTTTCGGGTCCGGTGCCCCGCCTCTCCATCGAGGACCGGGACTGCGTCTTGGACCTGGGCGGCGTCGCGAAGGGCTACATCGCGGATGACCTGGCGGGGCTGCTCGAGCGCCGGGGCGTGGGACGGTTCGTCATCAACCTGGGCGGCAACGTGGTGGTGCGCGGCGGACGGCCCGGAGACGAGGGGTCGCGCCCGCCCGTGCATGCGGGTGACCCCTGGAAGATCGGCGTGGTGAACCCGCGCGACCCTGGGCATTACCGGGCGATCGTGGACTTGGCAAACGGATCGGTCGTCACGAGCGGCCTGCATGAGCGCAGGTTCACCAAGGGCGGTCGGACCTACCACCATATCTTGAACCCCATCGACGGGATGCCGGCGCGCACCGACGTGGCGAGCGCGACCATCGTCGCCGACCGCTCCCTCGATTGCGACGGCTACTCCACCACGGTCCTCATGCTCGGCATGGATGAGGGGCTGGCGTTCGCCGAGGGCCTGGAGGGCGTCGAGGCGGTGCTCATAGGCGAGTCCGACGAGGTGCGCTGGACGTCCGGGATCGCCGACAGGCTCTCGTTGGTGCCCACGCTGCCCCGATGGTGACCGCCGCCGCGGGCGGGTGCTGGGCTCAGATTCAGATGCTTTAGCGCGCTAGTGTGCTAAACTGTGGCATGGCGGCGCGCCTGCCGCCCATCGAAACGACGATGCTCGCGAGACCTCGCCGGTCTCTTTCTTTTGCGAGTCTAGGATGTCTGGTGATCACCATGAATATTGAGAAGATGTTCGAGCGGCCCGATGTCGAGCAACTCGTCGAGGCGTTCCAGCTCGTGGACGGAGCGGATGAGATCCGCGCGTTCCTCACCGACCTGTGCACCCCGCGCGAGATATGCGATTTCGCCCAACGCCTGCAGGTGGCGCGCTATCTGGATGAGGGCGAGCCGTACGTGGAGGTCCAGGCTCGCACTGGCGCCTCGTCCACCACGGTGAGCCGCGTGTCAAAGGCCCTCAACGGCGAGTACGGCGGGTATCGCAGCATCCTCGTCAAGCTGGGCGACCAATAACGCGTAACGGGGCTGTCAATTGGCTCCGCCCCCCGCGGTCACAAGGCCGCGGGGGGCGGTTTCTTTTGCGCACCGTGAGGGCTCGGGCTATAGGACAAAAAGTGTGTCCAATTCTGGGTTGTCTGCGCAGGTAGAC
>ENA-UOJR01002399-UOJR01002399.1-human-gut-metagenome-genome-assembly--contig:-C115P-NODE-2399-length-13364-cov-5.820573_pt1 | contig 13364 bp, 16 predicted proteins | sample MGYA00242354_ERZ723901 | MGnify/ENA metagenome assembly ERZ723901
ACCCCCCAGATCCTCTCCGCCCGTGCTATTGAATCTAAGCCTTTCAAGAAGACCCACGAAGAGCAGCTCAAGCTGGTGACCTCCTTCGACTGGATCGACTTCGGTAAGCTGAACGGCATCGAGCAGGACATCCGCGACATCCTGGATCAGGCTGGCGAATACATGGATGAGAACCGCAAGACCGCTATCATCTCTGCATTCTCCTCCCGACTTGGACAGCTGATGGTCTTGGCACAGGTGCAGCGTCAGGAGGATGACGTGGCACAGGATGTAGACCTGGACCGAGCGCAGGACTACGGATTTAAGATGGAACTGTGACCTGTAAAATAATACAGCATACAGGAAGCACTTTGCTGGCGGCAGAGTGCTTCCTGCGTTTATGGAGGTGAGAAACTATTTTTATTTGGGACTTTGTAGCCGATACAGTGCTGGGTCAGATCGTGGACTGGTTCTACAGTCAGATCGTAGGCTTTCTCGGCAATTTCTTCTCGGAGATGGGCGGCATGGGCGCGGAGCTCTTTGAGATGAGCTGGGTGCAGAGCGTGGTGCTGTTTTTCTCCTATCTTGGCTGGGCGCTGTTTGCCATGGGGGTGGTGGTAGCCTGCTTCGAGTGCGGTGTGGAGTATTCCAGCGGACGTGGAAACGTAAAGGAAGCGGCTTTGAATGCCATCAAAGGCTTTCTGGCGGTCTCCCTTTTTACACAGGTACCGGTGCGCTTGTATGAGCTGGCAGTATCGCTGCAGGCCGACCTGACAGCAGGCATCACCGGCTTTGGGACGACCAGCATCGGGGACGCGGCAAAAGCGGCGCTGGAGAATTTCAACGCCGTGGAGAGCCTGACCACCGCCACGTCCTTTGCTCTGCGGGGCTTCGGGCCGGTGACCATCGGGCTCATGGTCATCTTCTGCCTTGCGCTCATGGCCTACGCGGTCATTAAGGTCTTCTTCGCCAACCTTAAGCGCGGCGGTATTTTGCTCATTCAGATCGCGGTGGGCAGTCTGTATATGTTCTCTGTACCGCGCGGCTATGGCGACGGATTCATACAGTGGTGCAAGCAGGTCGTGGGACTGTGTCTCACGGCTTTTTTGCAGGCCACTATCCTCGTAGCTGGCTTGATGGTGTTTAAGGATCACGCGCTGCTGGGCCTGGGGTTGATGCTCTCTGCCGGAGAGATCCCCCGTATCGCCGGTGCGTTCGGGCTGGATACCACCACGCGGGCCAATATCTCCTCGGCTGTCTACACAGCGCAGAGCGCGGTCAGTATGGCGCGGACGGTGGTGGCCGCGGCGAAATGAGAGTTATCACCATGGGAAGCTTATGCAAATTAAAAGGCTGCCACTTTAAAGGTGGCAGCCCTCAACAACGTTATCGCTACATATTACTTATGGAAATAACGGCTCATGGTTTCCCGTTTCAGTGGTAGAACCCAATAATTTCCCATTTTGAAAATATTGAATCATGCATACCTTCTCGTTATTTGTTTTCACAAGCCATGCATAGCCATCATCAAGGTAAAATGTATAGCTATTTCCACCAACAATCCATTCTGTGTAACCTGGCTCACCCATCAAAGTTTTTGCAATCCATGACTCACTCATTCCAATATAGGGGGCTTCAATTGGAAGCGGTGGTTCAAACTCGTTGATGTCGGTTGTCTGGCTGTTTGCATTTGTGTTGTTGCCATCATCTAAAGCTTGCCTTTGGTTAAATTTCTCAGAAGCCTTTATATTTCCGCTGTCATAATGCGTTTTAGTAGAGGCAATATGCATTATGACAGCGATAACAAGGGCAAGACTAAGAAACATAAACAGAAGGTGTCTGCTGGGGGCAAGCCAGCTATCTGTGGTCGACCTGCTGGATTTTGAGTATTTCATCTATTCATGTCCTCCTAAAGCCAAGTGGCGGTGTGTGCCATTATAGACTATCGCTTCAAATATTCTAGCAAATTAAGGCTGGAAGTCAATAGTGCTGGGCAACAGCGTGGCCATCCCCTGCGTGGATTTCGTGATGAAGTGTATGGCGGACGCCATACGGGGAAGCGATTAAACATAACTTGTCCATTGTGCTTTATTTGCGCCTGCTTCTTCGTTGTACTTGTCAATAGCTTTCCCACCGCGCTTCGACTATGCTTTGCTTGCCTCGGAGGGAGGCGGAAAGGAGCACACCATGGAGGAAAAGAAAAACCTCTGCGCGCCCATTTCGCTGTCGCTGCACCAGCGGCTGCGAGCGGAACAGGAGCAGCGTGGACAGACGCTGGCAGACTACATCACGGATATACTCAACGAACACTTTGAAGGAGGAGCAAAAAACATGGGCAATACCAATCGCACCATCGCCTTTCAGGTACCGGAGGAACTCTTTGACCGCCTGAAGGATTACCTTGCCAAGCACGGCTTGAAGCAGAAGGACTTCATTCTCGGTCTCATCGAGCGGGAACTGAACGACGCAGTGGATGCAGAATAACAACATACAGAGCCGCAGGCGTGTGCCTGCGGCTTCGCTTTTTGGAGGAGAACTATGTACCTATACCCAGAAAATCTGACAGCTCACCCGATGCTGTGGCTGTGGACGCTGCGGGACGTGGCGTTCATCGGCATCGGCCTGCTGCTGTCGGTACTGGCACTGACGCAGACCGGCAGTATCGTCCCGCTGGTAGCCACGGCGGTGCTGGCCTTCCTCTGCATTCGGCACGGCGGCGTCAGCATGCTGGACTTTCTGCGTTACGCCGCAGCGTTCTTCTTTTTCGGACAGCAATACTACGAATGGAGGGAACGAGTATGAGAAAGAAGAAGTCCACGCAGCAGCTGGTGGGCATTGAGAGCGTGACGGACAGCAGCGTGCTGACGGCAGGCGGTGAGTTGACTTTTTACCTTGTGCAGCCTACTAACCTGAACGTGCTGCCGGAGTCGGGTGTCCGCACGAGGGTGACAGCGCTGCTGAATGTGCTGAAGGCCTCGGCAGATATGGAGCTGCTGGCGTTAGACGCTAAGGAGTCCTATCAGGATAACCGTCTCTATTATCGGCGCAGAACAGAGGAGGAAGGCAATCCCGCTATCCGCACTCTGCTGACGCAGGACCGGCGGCATCTGGACGATGTGCAGACCATGATGGCATCTTCTCGCCAGTTCTGCTTTGCCCTGCGGCGCAGAAAGACGGACGGTGCGATCAACCTCGCAACAGTGGAACAGCGGCTGCGGGACAGTGGCTTTACCGTTCGCCGAGTGGAAGGAGCGGAACTATTGGAGCTGCTTGCGATTTATTTTGAACAGGACGCCACCCACGAGGTGTTTGACCTCATAGACGGTGCGCATTGGCTGACGGCGGAAATGGAGGAAGAAAATGCGGATTTTGAAAGTTGACCCAGGCAAAGCACCCTATGTAGAGGATATGAAGGATGGGTTGGAGGCGATTCAGCAGGAGGTGCAGGGACTATTCCAGCCGGTATATGTGGAGGATGGCGTGATCCTCTGCTGCAATGAAGAGGGAAAGCTCAATGGCATGAAGCCCAATCGGTGGCTCGAGGATGATATTATCTGCGGGCCGTTTTTCCTGGTGGGGGATGACCATGAGGGCGGCTTCTGCTCTCTGACAGACGAGCAATTGGATCGGTACACGCAGCGATTTCGGGAGCCGGAGCAGTTTACCGGCCACGAACCGGAGCTGGAGCCACGCATGGAATTTTTCTGCTGGTGAGGTGGATGGAATGAAAAACCCGTTTCACAAAAAAGAGATCTCACCGCAGGAGGCATTTATCCGCTCCTTTCTGGATTGCATCGCGCCGGGCGTGGTGAAGTTCGAGGTGGATCACTACATCTTCGGCAATACCTACCGCTGCGTCTGCGCGCTGCGGGAATATCCCGCCAGCACCGAATCTCAGGCCATCCTGCGGCACTTGGGCGAAAAAAGCGGCGTGACGCTGCGGATATATTGCCGACAGGTGTCCCCCGGTGAGGAGGACAGGATCATCGACAACGCCAACAAGAAGAACAAGCTGGACGGCTCGGATCCTAACAAGCTGCGGCAGGCGGTGGAGGCCGAGAGCAACCTGCGGGATGTGGCGGAGCTGGTGCATAAGATGCACCGTGAGCATGAGCCACTGCTCCACTGCGCCGTGTATCTGGAGATGACGGCGGACAGCATGGAGTACCTGCGGCAGCTTCAGACCGATGTGCTGACAGAGCTGGTGCGCTGTAAGCTGAATGTGGACAAGCTGCTCCTGCGGCAGAAGCAGGGCTTTTACTGCGCCAGTCCCGTAGGCTATAACGCCCTTGGCCGGGAGTTCGAACGCGTACTGCCCGCTGGCAGCGTGGCCAATCTGTACCCGTTCAACTACTCCGGCAAGACAGATCCCAACGGCTTTTATATCGGCAAGGATAAATACGGCAGCAACATCGTGGTGGATTTCGACCGCCGCGACAGCGATAAGACCTCTGCCAATATCCTCATCCTCGGCAACAGCGGACAGGGCAAGAGCTACCTTATGAAGCTGCTTATCTGCAACCTGCTGGAAGCGGGTAAGTCCGTGGTCTCACTGGACGCGGAGCATGAGCTGGAGGAACTTTGCGGTAAGCTGGGTGGCTGCTTTATCGACCTGATGGCCGGCGAGAGGCGCATCAATGTGCTGGAGGTGCGGTATTGGAACGAGGACACGGATATGGAAACAGACGAGTCCGCGCCGGAGGCCTTCCGCAAGTCCACACTGCTGGCACGGCACATCTCTTTCCTGAAGGACTTCTTCCGTGCCTACAAGGACTTCTCCGACCCACAGCTGGATACCATTGAGATCATGCTGTCCAAGCTGTACCGCAAGTGGGGCATCTCGGAAGAAACGGACTTCCGTCAGCTCAAGCCGGAGGACTATCCCATCTTGTCCGACCTGTACGCGCTCATCAATGACGAATTGGTGAATTACAGGAAAGGCAGCCTGTATACGCGGGAACTGCTGCAGGAGGTGCTGCTGGGACTGCACTCCCTGTGCGTGGGCGCGGACGCGCCATTCTTCAACGGGCACACCAACATCTCGGACGACAGGTTTCTGGTATTCGGTGTAGGCGGCGTACTGACGGCGGCCAAGAGCCTGCGGAACGCCCTGCTGTTCAATGTGCTGGCGTATATGTCGGACAGGCTTCTGACGGCGGGCAACACGGTGGCGGCATTGGATGAGCTGTACCTGTGGTTGTCCAACCCCATCGCCATCGAGTACATCCGCAACTGCCTGAAGCGTGTGCGAAAGCGCGACTCCGCCCTGATGATGGCCTCGCAGAACTTGGAGGACTTCGACCAGGAGGGTGTGCGGGAGATGACAAAACCGCTGTTCGCCATCCCGCCCCACCAGTTCCTGTTCAACCCCGGCTCTATCGGCAAGCGGTTTTACATGGATATGCTGCAGCTGGACGAGGCGGAGTTTGAGCTCATTCAGCACGCACGCCGCGGCGAGTGCCTGTTCAAGTGCGGCATGGAACGGTATCATCTGGAGGTGAAAGCGCCGCCCCACAAGGCGGCGCTGTTCGGCACGAAGGGAGGCAAGTGATGGCGATACCTGCACTGGCGCGGCTGGCGGCAGCCGTGCTGACCAATGAGGATGGGCGCAGGACAGCCGGCAAGGTGCTTGCCTTGATCCTGTCGCCGCTTATTATACTGGCGGCGTTCCTCTGCTGCTTCGGCGATGGCGCGTCACAGCACAACAACGCCGTGGTATCCGCGGCGTTCTATGGCGCAGAATTCTCAGACAAAGTCCCCAAGGAATACCGCACACATATCACCGAGATGCAGGAGGCATTCTCTCTTCTGGATTCGGCCACCGTCTATGTCAATCAAAAAGCCGAGGAAGGCAGCCTTGACCCCGTACAGGTCAAGGCTGTTTTCTTTGCCCTCTGCTTCGGCGACAACGCGCCGACCCGTGCTGCCGCAGACCGCTTCGTGGACTGTTTTTATAAAACGGAAACACGGACGCGCATGGTAACGGTGGTACAGGAAGATGGCACAGAGGAACTGGTGGAGGAGACATACGAGGTAGCTGTGCCGCTGTCGGTGGAGGATGTTTACGAAAAATTCACCACATGGCGTGGCCGCGTGGTGACAGATGCGGAGCGCAGCAATGCCGTGGACATCTACGCCATAGTCATGGGCAGCATGGGCGGCGATACCTTCAACGGTGATTATGAGTCGGGCGGCAGCGCACCAATCGATCTGGATGTATCCATGCTTACCGACCCGACTACGAAGAACGCAGCCGACCTTGTAGTCTACGTTACCAACGCATGGAACTCCGGCTGGGGCTATGTGTGGGGGACGTATGGGCAGACGCTGACGTCGGAGCTGCTGCAATACAAGCTGACGCAGTATCCGGACGGCGTCGGGAAGTATGCGGCCTTTATCCGTGCCAACTGGCTGGGCAGACACACTGCCGACTGTGTAGGACTCATCAAGGGCTACGGCTGGCTGTCCACCGACACCATGACCATCGACTACGGTACGCACGGGATGCCGGACGTCGGCGCAAACGAGATGTACTACAGCGCCACGCGCAAGGGTGAGATCGCGACTATGCCGGACACGCCGGGACTGGCGGTGTGGAAGGCCGGACACATCGGCGTATATATCGGCAATGGTGAAGTCGTTGAGGCCATGGGTACCAAGTACGGCGTGGTCAAGACGCAGCTGGAAGGTCGCGGCTGGACGCACTGGCTGGAGATACCGTATATCAACTATGCGTAAGGAGGAGCGAATGGAAGAAACCAATATCACGATCAATTTTGATGCGGCCAAGCTGGATGCGCTGGAGTTTGCGCTCCGCAAGCAGCGGTCGTCTGTACAGCGGCGCATGGCAGAAATGCTCCAACAACTCTACGAAGCGGAGGTGCCCGAAGCGGTGCGGGAGTATGTGGACAGCAAGACCGCGCCTGCCGCAAGGCCCAAGCGACCGGCAAAATCGGTCACACCCAAGGCGCAGATCAGCGAAGTGAGCCCGAAGGAGGACAACTAATATGGGAATAAGCTCAACTTCTATGTGCAGGCTGACTTCGATGTGGATGCCGCCTTCGGCACCTTCGTGTGTACAGATGAGAACGATGACTGGCTGAACATCTACGCCAACTACGACATCGCGCGGGATAGACCGTGCGATACGCTGGAGCTGAATCTCTGCAAGGGGGATGGTACGGAGGAGAACTGGAGCTATCATCTGAACGCTGCCGAGCAGGAGGTGCTGGCGCGGAAGATGGAGGCGTTCTGCCAGCAGCAAAACGGCATGAGCCTGCACGATTTCGCCCGGCAGCTTCAAGAGGAGCCGAGGCCGTCTCCGCAGATACAGATGTAGCCCCGTGTTTGCCCCTGTGGGCCGGTTTGTGGCCTCGCAGGAACGCGGGAGGGTAAGGATAGCGGCCCCGGAGATTTGGAACGTTTTTGCCCGCTTTTCGGTGCGCCGAAAGCGGAGCAGGAGAAACTGGTGGGGTCGCAAGCGCCCCGCCAGCATCACTTCTGCCCGCAGTGCGAGCAGTTTCGGAGCGTTTTCCGAGGGGTCATGAAAGCGAAAAAAGGCGGCTTACGGGGTCGTAAGAACTGAAATCCAAGGAACGACAACGAAAAACTGCGGGGTCGTGCAGCTTATTGTGGGAGGTGATCAAGAGTGGCAACGGACAAGCGAAAACACGCATTTTGGCTTACAGATGCGGCAAAAGAGATGGTGGAAATAGATGCCCATCTGGACAATTGCGGCAGCCAAAGTGAATTCGTTGAAAAGGCAATACGATTCTATGACGGTTATGTTCACGCAAATAAAACAGGTGCATACCTGCCCCATGCAATGCAGGAGGTGCTGGAAGGATCGCTGGGAGTGTTCGGCGACCGGCTGGGCAGGCTGCTGTTCAAGCTGGTGGTAGAACACAACATGACAAACCATCTGCTGGGCGGTGACATGGATATGACCCGTGACGAGTACAGCAAGATGCGCGGCAGCAGCATCCGCGAGGTGGCATCCACACACGGCAACATCTCCTTCAAGGATGTGCTGCTGTTCCATCAGGAGGAGTAACGCATGGCGCGGCTGATACAAAAAAGCGGCTACATCAAGAACGGCAAGGCGTCGGGATACATGGAGTATGTTGCCACGCGGGACGGTGTGGAGATCATCCAGAGCACCGAGCCTGTGACCAAGAAGCAGGAGCAATTCATCCAAAAACTGCTGAAGGACTTCCCGGACGCAAAGGAGCTATTCGAGTACAGTGACTACCTACAGACGCCCAATCGCGGTACAGCATCCGCATTTATCGCCGTGGCGCTGGATACACAACTGCACGAAGTGGAATCCGAGAGCGGCTATATGTCCTATATCGCCCAGCGTCCCCGTGCCGAAAAGCACGGCGGCCATGGCCTGTTCAGCGAGGCGGACACCACCGACCTCAAGGCGGCGAAAGCGGAGCTGAAGGCTCACAGCGGAAAAGTGTGGACGTTTATTTTCTCTCTGCGGCGTGAGGATGCGGAGTGTCTGGGATACAACAAAGCTGCCGCATGGCAGAATCTGCTGAAGCAGGAGAGCGCCGCTATTGCGGAGGCCATGCGTATTCAGACGGATGATATCCGCTGGTATGCGGCGTACCACGACGAGGGGCATCACCCCCATGTCCACATGATGGTGTGGTCGGCGGAACCGGAGAAGGGGTATCTTACACGGGAAGGTATCGCCGCCATGCGTTCCAGGATGACGAACGCTATCTTCCACGAGGAGATGAAAGAGCTCTACATCAAGAAGGATGCTGCCTACAAGGAGAGCATCCAGACCGCAAAAGAGTCACTGCTGCTATATATCAGGATGCTGGAGAACAGCGAGTCAGCTGACCCTGTCATAGAGCAAAAACTGCGATATCTGTCTCAGACATTGGAGCAGGTCGATGGCAAGCACGTCTATGGCTATCTTCCCAAAGAGGTCAAGGCGCAGGTGGACGAGATCGTGGAACAGCTGGCGCAGCTCCCGGAGGTGGCGGCTTGCTATGACCAATGGTGGCGGCTGAAGGATGAGATCGCCGGTTACTACGGGCGGAACACGCCGCCCCACCAGCCGCTGGTGCTGCAAAAAGAGTTTCGCGCCATCAAGAACTTCATCATTCGTGAGGCGGAAACGATCCGTGAGCCTACGCCGGTGCAGACGAATACAGATGCAGAACCGAGTGAGCCGCAGAAACCTTTGAATGAAACACCGACCGCAGTACAGCAGCCACAGATCGCACCACTACAAAATGCTCTAACAGCCGATGCGGTCATGCAGCTGCTCCACCACATGAGCCGTATGTTCCGCGGCAATATGCCGGTCATTCCGCCTGCGCTGCGTATCGACTCCAAGCGCCGCAGACGGCTACAGGAGAAACGTATGGCCATGGGCCGCAAATGGGATGACCATGAGGACGAGCAGCTCCACCATGTCAATGACAACACCATGCGATAGGAGGTAACGTGCATGGGCAAATTTGTATATTTCACATCCGCAGAGAAACGGCAGGCCAACGAGGTTGACCTGCCGTCTTTTCTGTTGGATCGAGGCGAGAAACTCATTATGGCCGGACGGGATTACCGGCTGGCCAGCGACCACAGCATCACCGTGCGCGGACCGATGTGGTATGACCATGCCGCACGGAAGGGCGGACGCGCCATCAGCTTCGTGCAGCAATTCTATGACAAGAGCTATCCCGAAGCGGTGACAATGCTTCTGGGGCGGGACGGCCAGGGCATCATTCCTATCGCCAAGAAAGAGCAGGAGTCGAGAGAGCCGAAGCCCTTCGCGCTGCCGGAGGCCTATCTCAGTATGCGGCGGCTCTACGCCTACCTGACCACCCACCGGCGCATCGACCGGGATGTGGTCACGGAGTTCGTGCGGGAGAAGCTGCTCTACGAGGACGCCCTGCACCACAACTGTGTGTTCGTGGGCAAGGATAAACACGGCGAGGCCAAGCACGCCCATCTTCGTAGCACCAACAGTCAGGGCAAGGTGTTCCGTATCAATGTGGAGGGCAGCGAGGCAAAACACAGCTTCCACAAGGATGGCACGGACTGTTCCCTCTATGTCTTTGAAGCACCCATCGATCTGCTGTCCCACATCACGCTCTATCCGGCAGGTTGGCTGGAACACAGCTATGTGGCCTGCTGCGGTACGTCTGTTCAGCCGGTGCTGGAGCGGCTGCGGCAGAATCCAAAGTTGAATATGGTCTATCTCTGCCTCGACAATGACGAGGCTGGTGAGGATGCCTGCGAGAGTATGATGGAGGTACTGGCGGACATGGATGTGGACGTAGAACGCCTGCGTCCGCAGGGGAAAGACTGGAACGATGACCTGCGTGCGAAACGAGGCGGCCATGGATAACCTCTGGATACTCTTTGCGGCAGCAGGTGTCATGGTGGCCGTTATCGGTGGCCTGGCGCTGCTGGGTGACCATTATACGCTGAACAATATCAAGTCCAAGACCGTGGGCGACGGGCAGCACGGCACGGCGCGGTGGGCGACCGATACGGAGATCCGCAAGACCTACGCCCTCGTCCCCTTCCAAGTGTCGGACTGGCGTGCGGGCAGGAACTTGCCTGGCGCGCAGGGGCTGGTGCTGGGCAGTACCAGCGGCAAGCACGGCATCACCGCATTGGTGGACAAGGACGATGTACATTGTCTTATGATCGGCGCATCCGGCGTGGGTAAGACAGCGTACTTTTTGTACCCAAACTTGGAATATGCCTGCGCCTGCGGTATGAGTTTTTTTGCTACGGACACAAAGGGTGACCTCGCCCGCAACTACGGCGCAGTGGCGGAGAAATACTATGGCTATCATGTTTCTGTAGTGGATCTGCGCAATCCCACGCGCTCGGACGGCTATAATCTGCTGACGCTCATCAACCGCTATATGGATACCTCATTTCATGAACATAGCATCGAAGCATATGGCAAAGCGGAGAATTTGGCAAGTATTCTGGCTCACAGTATTATCGCGCCCAAAGGCGATGAAGACCGTGGTCAGAACGATTATTTCTACAAAGCGGCGGAAGGTGTGGTGGCCTCAGTGATTCTGCTGCTGGCGGAATTCCTGCCGCCAGATAGTAAGCACCCAACGGAGCGACGTCACCTCGTATCGGTGTTCATTCTGATTCAACAGCTTTTGGCACCCTCTGGTGTGCGAGGGAAAACCTATTTTAAACAACTGATGGATATGCTGCCGCCCCACCACAGAGCGCGAAATCTGGCATCGTCCGCCTTGGAATCATCTGATCAGGCAACGGCTTCCGCTATGTCCACCGCGTTGGCACAAATGAATACATTTATGGATATCGCACTGGAGCAGGTGATCTGTTTTGACAGCAATATAGATGCGGAAAAATTCGCAAAAGAAAAGACGGCCATATTCCTGGTTTTGCCAGAGGAAGATAGGACTAAGAATTTTATGGCAGGTCTTATGATACAAAATTTATCCAAAGAACTGTTTGAGTTGGCCGAAAAAGGAAAGGGGCGCTTGCCCAACCGCGTTGTTTTCTTCTGTGATGAGTTCGGAACTATGCCCGCCTTTGACGTGGAGGCGCTGTTCAGCGCGGGTCGCTCCCGTGGTATCACACTGGTACCCATCATCCAATCGCTGGCGCAGTTGGAGAAGAATTACGGCAGAGAAGGCGCAGAAATATTGACTGACAACTGTCAGGATACCATCTTCGGCAGCTTTGCGCCCAACAGTCAGACGGCGGAGCGGCTCTCCAAATCGCTGGGCAGCCGCACGGTACTCAGCGGCTCTGTCAGTAAGGGGAAGAACGATCCCAGCCAGAGCTTGCAGATGATAGAGCGTCCGCTGATGACGCCGGACGAGTTGAAATCCATTCCCAAGGGCAGCTTTGTGGTGATGAAAACGGGGACGCATCCCATGCAGACGAAGCTGCGGCTGTTTCTCGACTGGGGCATTACCTTTGGTGAGCCGTATGCAACCCCGGAACACGCGGCGCGGCCTGTGGCCTACGCCAGCCGTCAGGAATTGTTCCTCAGTATCAGCAAAAGATATAGCAGCAGTGACCGGCCCGTACAGGCGCAGCAGGCATCGGCCACACAGAGGAGAGCGCCTCGCTCGGCCATGGGACTCTACAGCGAGGACACAAGGCCATGAGCTACTTTGGAAGCATCTATGCAGACCAGGACTTGTCTCACCGAGCAAGGACAGTCTATATGTACCTCAAGGATCGGTCTGACGCAGGGAATACCTGCTGGCCCAGCGTCCGCAGGATCGCGGAGGATCTGAAGCTGTCCCGCCGCACCGTGCAGCGGGCGTTGACAGATTTGGAACGTCACGGTTTCCTGGAGCGCACCCATCGCCGCCGTCCCAACGGCAGTCTGACCAGCAACCTGTACCGCGTCAAGTGAGCAGGAAAAGAGCGCACCTCCCGCCAAGGGGGAGGTGCGCTCTTGAACTGTCATAAGGGTAGCGTCACCATGGCGCACCCGGAAGGACTCACTCTATCGGAGGTATTAAGGCAGAAGAAAGAATGGGACAAGACTTCTTGTAGACGCAGAGTAAATGTGCTATACTCTAGCCTGTGTGTTTGTCTACAGGGAGGATAGTCATGTTCTATACCGACGAAGAAGTATCTGTAATTACTGGTCTGCTCAACGCCTACCTGGTGCGGGAACACGCCAGTGAAAAGGTCAGAGAATCGTATACCCGGATCAGCGAAGGACTCCAAAGCCGTGTGCTGACCAGGGACGATTATGTTTGGCTGGAGAACGCCCTGCTATTCCTCCGCCCATATTGGTGGAGCGACCGCGAGGACGGGCGGATGCTGATGGATGCCCTTCTGCATACGCAGACACTGGCAAGACGGGTGCAATGAAATTGATCCTATGACGCGATAAACCCCTGCCGTGTGCTATACTGTCGGCATCGAGCCAAGGAGGTGTCTGAGATGCCGTTCCAATACCATATCCGTGAAATGACGGCGGAAACAAGTGCAGAGGATTTCGTGACGCACTTTGTCCGTGTGGAAAAGTTCTTGCCTTTCTGCCAGCAGTGCGGCAGCTACAATACCCGCTGGACGTGCCCGCCTTTCGATTTTGACCCCATGACCATTTGGCAGAGCTACAGGGGACTACGGCTGTATGCCCGCATCTTACAGGCGGATGTGCCGGAGCAGCCGCTGGACGAGGCGGTGGCGGCACTGAAGCAGGAAAAGCGTCTGTACCGGCAAGAGCTTCAGCGGTGGGAGAGGGAAACGCCGGGGAGCCAGATGCTGCTGGCGGGCACCTGCGACCAGTGCGAGACGTGCGAAAAGGTACAGGGACATCCCTGCGGCAGACCGGAGCTGCTGCGCTACTCCATCGAGGCGCTGGGTGGCGATGTGGAGGGCTGGTTGCAGCA
>ENA-UOJR01002417-UOJR01002417.1-human-gut-metagenome-genome-assembly--contig:-C115P-NODE-2417-length-13303-cov-5.059254_pt1 | contig 13303 bp, 13 predicted proteins | sample MGYA00242354_ERZ723901 | MGnify/ENA metagenome assembly ERZ723901
AGGTTCTTTATGATTTCATCCAGACAGGAGATTAAGATAAGAAGAGAGAGTTTATTCTTACCAGCTCACCTTCTAAGGATATCCTGATTTCCAGCAACCTGGAGCGTCTGATTTATCTGAGCACAGGCTGTGATGCGGAGGCAAACCGCAGACTGATGGAGCAGTTAAATACCCAGGGCTCCTATGAGGTTACGGAAGCCATGAAGGAAGCCATGAAGGATTTCACAGGCGGATTTGCCACAGAGGCTGAGAATGCGTCTGAGATTAAGAAGGTTTATGAGGATACCGGATATGTGATTGATACCCATACCGGAGTGGCTTCTGCCGTTTACCGGGCTTACGCGGAAAAAACCGGCGATAAGACCCCTACGGTTATTGCATCGACAGCCAGCCCCTACAAGTTCTCTCACAGCGTGATGGAAGCTATCCGGGGAGACGAGGGCAGCAGGGACGAGTTTGCCATTATTGACGAGCTGTGTGCTGTATCCGGCGTGGAGATTCCGGCAGCAGTGGAGGAGATCCGGAATGCCGAGATTCGCCATAAGAGAGAAAGTGATGTGGCGGATATGGAGAATACAGTAGCAGAGATTCTGGGACTGTAACAAAATACTTCCCAAATTTCGGAAAATGTATTATACTGTTATACAGAAATGCGGTGTGGACAGGTTCGCGGTCCGCGCATTGGGGGACAATCCCGAATATAAAGGAAAACGGAGGATTTTGACATGTTAGTATCTGCAACAGAAATGCTGAAAAAAGCAAAAGAGGGGCATTACGCAGTAGGTCAGTTTAACATTAATAACCTGGAGTGGACCAAGTCTATCCTGGCAACAGCACAGGAGCTGAACTCCCCGGTTATCCTGGGCGTATCTGAGGGTGCAGGAAAATACATGACCGGCTTTAAGACCGTAGCAGACATGGTAAAGGCTATGATCGAGGAGATGAATATCACTGTTCCGGTAGCTCTGCATCTGGACCATGGTACTTATGACGGATGCTATAAGTGCATTAAGGCAGGATTTTCTTCCATCATGTTTGATGGTTCTCACTATCCCATCGAGGAGAACGTAGAGAAGACCAAGGAGCTGGTAAAGGTTGCACATGCTATGGGTCTGTCCATCGAGGCTGAGGTTGGTTCCATCGGCGGCGAGGAAGACGGCGTTGTTGGTATGGGTGAGTGCGCAGATCCGGATGAGTGTAAGGCTATTGCAGATCTGGGTATTGATTTCCTGGCAGCAGGTATCGGCAATATTCACGGAAAATATCCGGCAAACTGGCAGGGCTTAAGCTTTGAGACTCTGGATGCCATTCAGCAGAAGACCGGCGATATGCCGTTGGTTCTGCACGGCGGTACCGGAATTCCGGCTGATATGATTAAGAAAGCGATTGATCTGGGCGTAGCAAAGATCAACGTAAATACCGAGTGCCAGCTGGCTTTTGCAGCTGCAACCCGTGAGTATATTGAGGCTGGCAAGGATCAGCAGGGCAAGGGCTTTGACCCGCGTAAGCTGCTGGCTCCCGGCGCAGAGGCTATTAAGGCAACTGTAAAAGAAAAAATGGAGCTGTTCGGTTCTGTAGGCAAAGCGTGAGCTTAAACGCATGTACCATACAGAACGGCGGATCGTCCCGTATGGCTGCGAATGAATTTTAATATGGAGCGATGGTGCTTTTCCTGCAGGAGAAGCACCATCGTTTTTCAAGTTTAAGATACCTGGAACGTGTTGCAGGAGAAATAAAAAGAATCACAGTAAAAGCACCAACTGCAAAGGCGCGGGAAAAAAGCATGGAGACAGACGCGCAGGGAAGGGTTTCTAAAGGGGCAATTCAGTCAGAGGAGAGGAAGAAAAATTTATGAGCGAAGTATTGAATGCTGCAGAGATTTTCGGAAAAAATGTATTTAATGAATCTGTCATGAGGCAGCGTCTGCCCAAGGATGTATTCAAAAAAATGAAGAAAACCATGGAGGACGGGGCAGAGCTGGATCCGTCCATTGCAGGAGTAGTGGCTCATGCAATGAAGGAGTGGGCGATGGAGCGCGGAGCTACCCATTATACTCACTGGTTTCAGCCGCTGACCGGTGTTACGGCTGAGAAGCACGACTCCTTTATTTCCGTGCCGGATGCGGCGGGAAAGGTTATTATGGAGTTTTCTGCCAAGGAGCTGATTAAAGGTGAGCCGGATGCATCCTCATTTCCCTCCGGCGGACTGCGGGCAACCTTTGAGGCAAGGGGATATACGGCCTGGGACTGCACCTCCCCGGCATTTCTGAGAGAGGATGCCTGCGGAGTGACTCTCTGTATTCCCACCGCATTCTGCTCCTACCGTGGCGAGGCGCTGGATCAGAAGACACCTCTTCTGCGTTCCATGCAGGCCATTGACAAGCAGGCTCTTCGGATTCTTCGTCTCTTCGGAAATACGACAGCCAAGCGGGTTGTTCCTTCTGTAGGATCGGAGCAGGAATACTTTATGGTAGACCGGGATAAGTATCTCCAGAGAAAGGATCTGATTTATGCAGGAAGAACTCTGTTCGGGGCTATGCCGCCCAAGGGACAGGAGCTGGATGACCATTATTTTGGGGCTATCCGGGAGAGAATCGGCGCCTATATGAGGGATCTGAATATAGAGCTGTGGAAGCTGGGCGTGACAGCAAAGACGCAGCACAACGAGGCAGCGCCGGCACAGCATGAGCTGGCTCCTATTTACGAGCAGGCAAACCTGGCTGTGGATCATAATCAGATGACGATGGAGGCCATGAAAAAGGTGGCAGGCCGCCACGGAATGACCTGTCTGCTTCACGAGAAGCCCTTTGCCGGAGTCAATGGTTCCGGAAAGCATAACAACTGGTCCCTGATCAGTGATGACGGGATCAATCTGTTAAGCCCCGGCGATACTCCTCATGAGAATATCCAGTTTCTGCTGGTTCTGGCCTGTATTTTAAAGGCTGTGGACGTTCATGCAGATCTGCTTCGCGAATCTGCGGCAGATGTGGGAAATGATCACCGTCTGGGAGCAAATGAGGCGCCTCCGGCTATTATTTCCGTATTTCTGGGAGATCAGCTGGAGGATGTGATTGACCAGCTGTGCAGCACAGGCGAAGCAACGCATTCCAAACAGGGCGGAACTTTAAGAACCGGTGTGGCAACTCTGCCGGATCTGGATTTGGATGCGACTGACAGAAACAGGACTTCTCCCTTTGCGTTCACAGGCAATAAGTTTGAATTCCGTATGGTGGGTGCTTCTGATTCTGTTGCTCCGGCCAATGTGGTTTTGAATACCATTGTGGCAGAGGCATTCAAGGAAGCTGCGGATGAGCTGGAAAAGGCAGAGGATTTTTCGGAAGCAGTTCATGACATGATCAAGAAGCTTCTGAAGGCCCACAGAAGAATTATTTTCAATGGCAACGGTTACTCAGATGCCTGGGTGGCTGAGGCAGAAAAACGTGGTCTTCCAAATATCGTGTCCATGGTAGATGCGATTCCTTCTATTACGACAGAAAAGTCAGTCAAGCTGTATGAGCAGTTTGGCGTGTTTACCAGAGCAGAGCTGGAATCCCGCGCGGAGATTGAGTATGAGAATTACTCAAAGGTAATCAACATTGAGGCAAAGACCATGATTGACATGGCCAGCAAGCAGATTATTCCGGCTGTAATCAAATACACAACGCAGCTGGCCGGTTCTCTGGGTGCAGTGAAAAATGCCTGTCCGGAGGCGGATGTCAGTGTTCAGACAGAGCTGCTGGTGGAGACCTCTGCCCTGCTGTCTGATATGAAGGTTGCGCTGGCTTCTCTGGAAACTGCTCTGGAAATCTGTTCCGGAATGGAAAGCGCAGAGCAGGCTCATGCCTACCATGAGAAGGTGGTTCCGGCAATGGATGCGCTTCGCGCTCCGGCAGATCGCCTGGAAATGATCGTGGACAAGGATCTGTGGCCCTTCCCGAGCTACGGAGATTTGCTTTTTGAGGTATAACTGTAAATCAGAGGAAACATAGAGGAATTTCCGATGCTTCTTGTTCGACTTTGCCGGACAAGAAGATGGCTCGTCCTGAACAGTTACAATCTAATGAGAAAACGGCGGAATATGTCTCGGCAGGGGACAGGCTTCGTCGTTTTTTCTTTTTTGTGTTGAAGGCTCAGTCTCTTTTGTATAGCAAAAAATACTTGATAAGGATGAGGCGTGTGTGCTTGAGGAAAATGGCTGCTGACAAGAGCTACTCTCTGGCGAGAGGAAATTAAGAAGGAAAAGGATGGTTTCTGCACAATTTGGGGAGGAGATTTTGCATTTTAAGAAGGGAAAGGGTGGCTTCTGCACAATCTGGGGCTGAGATTTTGCATTTAAGGAGGGTAAAGGATGGATCCTGCACAATCTGGGGTTGAAATTTTGCATTTAGGGAGGAAAAAGCCGAATCCTGCACAATCTGGAGTTGAAATTTTGCATTTCAGGAGGAAAAGTCGAATCCTGCACAATCTGGAGTTGAAATTTTGCATTTCAGGAGGGAAAGAGCGGATTCTGCACAATCCCAGCCAGGGTTTTGAAGAAAGTTAAAATAAATGCGGAATACAAAAGACAGAACGCAGATTAGATTGTAGGGGAAAAGGAACAGTGTTATAATATGAAAGCAGGCAGGACATATGTCCTGCCTGTTACTGACAGGAAATGCACCATTGTCAGAATATTCAAATAGAAGAGCCGGGGAGTGAAATATTTGAAAAGGGAAGATATTTATGAATATGTAAAGAAGCGATATGGTACAGTTCCAGAATACCTTTGGAAGGACTCTCCCAAAAGTGCAGTGCTTCGTCACAGGAATGGAAAATGGTATGGGGTGCTGATGGAGGTTGAAAGATCCAGACTGGGATTAGAAGGAGATACAAAGGCAGACATTATAGATGTAAAGTGTAGCCCTGACATGGTCAGTTTTCTGACACAGAGCTGCGGATTCTTACCGGGATATCATATGAATAAAAATCACTGGATCACAATCCTGCTGGATGGAACTGTGAGTGAGGAAAAAATTTTAGATTTTCTGGACATGAGTTACGGCTTGGTTGAATAAAAGCATTAACAGAAGTGAGAGACAGGAAAAATCTTATGAAAACAAGCGTTTAACGTTTTTCTGTCTGAATCTTTGCATGGCTGAACTGTTGCTTCAAATCAGGTATGCCGGGGGAGATTCGTTTACATTTCTCAGGGATTATAGTATATTGTAAGTATTCATAATGAGAATGCAGCAGAAGAGGGAGACATGCTGCTGCATAGATTCAAAGTGCGGGAGATGATTGAGATTGATGAAACAGAATGTTCTGGAAGTAGTTTACGCCTCAAATGATGGTTACGCCAGACATTTGGGCGTATCCCTTTGTTCACTGCTGGACAGAAATCAGGATATGGAGGAAATCCGGGTTCATATTTTAAGCATGGGAATTTCCGGGGAGAACCGGGCCCGCCTGCAGGGGCTGGCAGACAGATATAAGCGCAAGCTGGTTTTTGTGGAAATAGAAAATCTGGAAGATCGCTTTGATCATCCGGTGGATACGGGGGGCTATGATATCAGCATTATGCTGCGCCTTTTTATGGCAGAGGCGCTGCCTGAGGATTTGGATCGGGTGCTGTATCTGGACTGTGATACTGTGGTGGCTCAGTCCTTAAAGCATCTGTGGAATGTCCATCTGGGAGACAAGATTGCAGGCGCTGTCATGGAGCCTACGATTTATAAAGAAGTGAAGGAATCGATTGGACTGGGGCCGGAGGACGGGTATTTTAATTCCGGTGTACTTCTGGTGAATTTGAAGAAATGGCGGGAGGAGAATATTCAGGAGCAGCTTCTGGAATTCTGGAAGGAAAAGGGCGGAAAGCTGTTTGCCAGCGATCAGGATGTGATCAACGGAACCTTGAAGGGAAGAATTCTGCCGCTTCCTCCCAGATATAACTTTTTTACAAATTACAGGTATTTTTACTACAGGAGTCTGCTTCGGGTGTCTCCTTCCTATCGGGCCGTTACCTGGGCTGAATTCCGGGAGGCAAAGCGCCATCCCTTTGTGATTCATTACATGGGGGATGAACGGCCTTGGATTGCGGGAAATCTGAATCATTACCGGAAAGCCTATGAGCGGTATCTGGCTCAGACAGAGTGGGTCGGAACGCCAAAGGAAAAGGGAAAGAGACTGTATATGCTGGCATATCACGGGCTGGATTATCTGACGGCTTTGTGTCCGCCGGCCCGGTTTGCGATCAGCCGGAGAATGGGAATGCGCTTTGTAGAGAACAGAAAGAAAGACAGAAAATAACACGCTTGGAGGGAAAACATGATTACAGTATTAATGGCAGCCTGGCAGGGAAAAAAGTATTTGGAGCAGCAGCTGGACTCCATTCTGGCCCAGACGGTTCCTGTTCGGATCTGGGTGTCTGATGACGGCTCTGATGACGGAACCAGAGAGCTTCTGGAGCAGTATTGTGAATGGTATCCGAAGCAGGTGTTTTTATATTCCAGAGAGAATTCCGGAGAAAACGGAGCTGCCGGGAATTTCTTCTGGCTTCTGTCTCTGGCTGCAAAGGAAGGAAAAAGCGATTATGTCATGCTGAGTGATCAGGATGATGTCTGGTTCCATCATAAGGTGAAAACACTTCTGAGAAGAATGAAGCAGCTGGAAAAGGGACTGGGAGAGAACTGCCCCATTCTTGTTCATTCCGATATGGAGGTGACGGACAGCCAGCTGAATGTCCTGGATTCCAGCTTTTTCCACTATTCCCACATCAACCCCACAAGAAGTACATTCGGGGAGATTCTGGTGGAAAATCCGGTAACAGGGGGCGCTCTGATGATGAACCGGTCTCTGCTTAAACTCCTGGAAAAGGAACCGGTATCCTGTTTTATGCATGACTGGTGGATTGCGCTGACAGCGTCCTGTTTTGGTGTGATTGATTTTGTGCCGGAGGCTCTTTCCCAGTATCGCCAGCACGGGGACAATGTTCTGGGAGCCAGGGCGTCAGGCAGTCTGAAGGACTGCAGAGAGCGGCTGAACCGCCAGAAAGAGGTAGAGGAGAATTACCGGAAAATGATAGAGCAGGCCAGGGCCTTTGGAAAGATGTTCTGGCAGCAGCTGGACGGGCGGCAGAGAATGATTCTTCGGGCTTATCTGGCTCTTCCATATCAGTCTGTAGCCGGGCGGTGCCAGAATATTGTCAGAAACCGGTTTTTCAAAAGCTCCCGGGTGCAGACGGCGGCTATGTGCGTGACAATGCCTCATGCAGGGGAAAAAAGGAAAGAGAAAAAATGAAGGTCAATGCAGTAATTTTAAATTACAATGATGCAGATACAGTCGAGACTCTGGTTCACAGTATTTGTGGATATGAGAGTCTGGAACATATTATTCTTGTGGATAATCATTCTCAGGATGATTCCAGACAGAGGCTTCAGCAGCTGGCCCGGGAAAATGAAAAAATCCAGCTGGTATTTCTGGAGGAAAACGGAGGATATGGAAAGGGAAATAATGCCGGAGTCCGTTTTGCAGTAAGGGAAAACCAGGCGGATTATGTGCTGATCTCCAATCCGGATGTGGTGTTTTCTGAGAAATGTCTGAAGAAAATGCTTCATGTTTTTGAATCCCACCCGGATGTGGCGGCGGTGACGGCCCGGATGGAGGATGCCCGGTACGGAACCCAGAAAAATGCCTGGCCTTTGAGGGGCTTTTGGGGAGAGCTGCTTTCCATGGGGCCTGTAAGCAGACGTTTGTTCCGGCCGTTTCTTGAGTATCCGGAACGCCGTTTCCAAGGGAAAAAGGCCGTGTATACAGATGCGGTTCACGGCTCTCTTTTTCTGGTTGACGGAAAGAAATTTCTGACCTGCGGCGGATATGATGAGGGGATTTTTCTTTATCAGGAGGAGGCAGTGCTGGCACAGCGTTTTCGGAAGGCAGGATACCGAAGCGTGCTTTTATTAAACTGCAGCTATCGCCATGAGCATTCGGTATCTATCAGTAAATCCTTTCAGGGAGAACTGGAACGGCAGCGTCTGAGAGAGGAAAGTGTGCTGTACTATATGCAGAATTATCTGTCTGCAGGTGCATGGAAAATCAGGGTTGCGAAATGCTGGTTCTGGGGAATTCGGATGGAAATTCGGGCAGTCAGGATGGCGGAGGCGGTCCTAAAGAGAAAAGAATAGAATGTTGCAGGTATCTAAAAAGGGTAGCATGGTACAGAGCCATGAAATAAACATTTTGTTTCATGGCTCTGTGCCGTATTAATTATTCGATGACGGTTGCAATTGCTTCAATTTCAATCATCATACCATTATTAAATTTTCCAATTTCCATAGTACTTCTAGCAGGTGGATCTTCGGGAAAGAATTCTTTATATGTCTCATTAAATATCTGAAATTGGTCAATATCTGATACAAATACTAAAGTTTTAAATACATGTTGTAAATCAGAACCTGCTTCTTTTAAAATTTGATCCATGTTTTTCAGAATTTGTCTTGTTTGCGCTACAATATCACCAGGGGCAATGAGTTGCTGTGTAGCAGGATCATGAGCAGTGATTCCGGCAGTGAAAATAAGATTACCAACCCGAAATGCTTGCGAATACCAGCCGCCAGGGGCAGGGGCTTTTGTAGTTGTAATTTTTTGAGCTTTCATATTGTTTACCATCTCCATATTATATTTTGTCCATCATACAAAGCTTTTTAATAGTTGAATAGAGAACTTCTGCGCCATTGGCTAAATCATCTTTAGTTGTATATTCATCAGGACAATGGCTAACGCCGTTATTTGAACTTCGCAGAAAAATCATTGCCATTGGATATAAACGTCCCATTTGCATGGCATCGTGGGCCGGGTAGCTCACCATATGCATGTATGGGATATTATTTTCTTCTGCACTTTCAGCAATGAGCTTTTTTAGTGTTGGATGACAATGGCAGGGCGCGGTGCCAATAGTAGAGCGAATTTCGTATGTTAGGCCACGTTTTTTGCATTGATTGTCAGCAAAGGAAACAGTATCCTGATAAAGCTGTGTCCAGATATCATCATTTACTTCGCGGAAATCTATGGAAAAGGTAACTTCATTCGCTACAATATTGTGTTCATTGGGAATAACCTGAACATATCCTACAGTGCCTCGAGTTGTGGAGCCAGATTGCAAGGCTAATCGTTCTATTTCGCAGGCGGTTTCTGCAGCGGCAGCGAATGCATCGTGGCGATCCTCCATAGCCATGCCACCTGCATGAGCAGATTCTCCATGATAAGTAATGTAAAACTGGTGAATTCCGGCAATATCGTCTACTACGGCCAAGGGCAATCCATGTTTCAAGAGATACTTGCCTTGTTCGATATGAAGTTCAATAAAAGCAAAATAATCTTCTTTTTTTAGAAGAGAACCTTCAAAATTATCTGGTTCCAGATTCATATCATATTCGATCATAGCCTGTTTCATCGATTTTCCAGTATTTCGATCAAAAGATGTTTCTGCAAAATCATGAGGGAGCATTCCACAAATTGCTTTACTTCCGAAATGACCGCCTAGAAACTGACTGGCTTCTTCATTGATAAATGCGATCATTTCAATTGGTCGTTTAGGACGAAAATGATTTTCTTTCATAGTAGTAAGTACTTCAAGGGCGGTCATTATGCCTGCCAAGCCATCAAATTTTCCGCCCATAGGCACTGTATCAAAATGAGATCCTGTCAAAACAGGCGGAAGATTTTCTTCACCTTCATATCTTCCGTAGATATTGCCGACTGTATCAATTCGGACAGTCAGACCAGCTTCTTTCATCCATTTGATTAAGAGAAGGCTAGCTTTGCGATATTCAGATGTCCAAGCAAAACGACTGATGCCACCTCTTGGATCACGGCCAAATTCGCCTATTTCCTGTTCTCTGTTCCATAATCGTTCTCTATTAATATTCATTTTATATTTCACCTCCATAATCAGGCTGTATAAATTGTCCATATCCGTTTTCAGCCAGAATATGTTCCTGTTCATAAACCTTTTTTCCCCGAACAAATGTGGCAACTATTTTGCAGTTTACAGTTCGACCTTGATATGGAAAACGGGTACTTTTTGTTTTAGAGAAACTATTTCTGCGATCAATAGTCCAGGACTGATTTGGATTTACGATGGTTATATCGCCGTCTGAACCAATGTGGATGCTTCCTTTACGGGGATAAAGACCAAAACGCTTAGCACTATTTGTAGAAGATAGTTTTGCAAATTGAATAGGACTCATACCGCGCTTTAATACTGCCTCATCAAACATAAGAGGAAAAGCTGTATCGATAGAAGGAGCACCGCCAATGACATCCCATTTGTTTCCGGTTTCCGGTTCTTTATCAATAGATGGATAGGGGGCATGATCTGTAGCAAGGTAATCAATCGTACCATCCATAAGATAATTCCACATTTTTTCCATGCGTTTTTTATCTCTTAAAGGTGGCTGAATTAGCGCATATGTATCAAAAGAAGCAGCATTTTCTAAATTTAGAAGGAAGTAGTGTGAACAACTTTCAACTGTGATATCAACACCCTCTTTCCGCGCCTTTTTGATTAATTCAGCACCTTCAGGAATGGAAAGATGACAAATATGTACAGGACATCCTGTTTCTTTAGAAAATAGGATAATCTGGTTGATAGCGGCTAATTCTGCATAATAGGGACGGGCCTTATCCTGTAGTTCTATGCTCCATGGATATTGTCGATAATATTTGGTGAGTTCGGTAACAATAACAGGATCTTCCGCATGAAATCCCAAAATTCGATGTAGCTTTTTGGTTTTTTTCATGGCTTCCATTTGCAGCTGCAGATTAAGCCACGGAAAGGTAGGACCTGCATCTAGGGTAAAAGCTTTGAATGCAATACAGCCCTCTGCCTTTAGTTCATCCAGATGGTTAAAATTATCTGCAGTTGCTCCTGCCCAGAGGGCATAATCTATAATAGAACTGTTTTGTGCAAGTTCTTTTTTTAATAAAAAGTGTTCTTTTGTAGTAGAAGCAGGATTACTGTTGGGCATTTCCATAATACAGGTAAATCCGCCGCTGGCAGCAGCTTGGGTACCATGAAAAAAATCTTCTCGGTAATTAGCTCCTGGTTCAAAAAAATGTGTGTGAGTATCAATGGCTCCAGGCATTACATAACACTCAGAAGCATCAAAAACCTCCTTTGCAGACCATTTTTCTGAATCAAAGATAGCTGCTATTTTACCATGAGAAATGCCTATGTTTTTATGGACAATTTCCTGCTCCAAAACGACTAGGCCATTTTCAATAACAAGATCGAATTCCATAAATTCCTCCGTATTATTTTAAATTCATAGAACCGAGGGGATCAAGGATTTTTATAATGTTTTCATCATGAATATTGTCAGAAGTTACCAGAACATAATCATTTTCAATAAATTCTGGAAACTCTGCTTGTCCATTAGCGGCAGCTATTGCCTGTTTTACAGAATTATAACCGAGCCCATATGGATTTTGAGAAACCATGCCCTGAAGAACTCCGTCATATACATATTGGATCAATGCTTCTGAGGTATCATAGCCAAAAATTAAAAGGTCATTTCTTCCTTCATTTTTTATAGTTTGACATACTCCCTCAGTGGTTCCTTCATTTACCATAAAGATTCCTTTCAAATCCGAATTTTCCAAAAGTAAATCCTGAGTGGTATTTGCTGTTTTTTCTAAGTCTCCATCTGTATAGAACGGACCGATACATTCAAAGCCTTCTTTTTTAGTAAGGGTATCCATAAAGCCTTTTTCGCGTTGCTGAATAACGGCATTTCCTGCATTAGTTGAAATTACAGCAAATTTTCCTCCATCTGGACAATTTTGGATCATGTATTCTGCAACAGCGCTGGATGCTTTGTAGTGGTCTACAGATACACTTGTTGTTACAACAGAAGAATCAAGGCCACAATCCCATGCAATTACTGGAATATCCAAAGACTGAAGTAAATCACTTACAGCATCTGCATTAGTGGCAGAAATAGCAAGAGCATCAATGCCTGTTACAAGCATATCCTCTACAATTTTTCTTTGTCCGGTACCATCGGTATCTGTTGTTGTACCTTGGTAATTTATGGTATATCCTGCTTCTGAAGCAGCATCAGTGGCACCTTTCTGGACATAGTCATAAAATACAAATAAGGTAGACTGTGGAATAAGTCCGATTGTCATAGTTTTTTCTGAAGTAGCTAATGTTTCTGTTTTGTCGGCAGTGGATGTTTCGGCAGGAGTTTCGTTGTTAGAATTGGCACATCCGATTAGTGAAAGAGCCATAATCCCCGCCAATACGATTCCGTTCCATTTTTTCATTTTCTTCATGTTGTACCTCTCCTTCTTTTAATTATTTTTAAATTTTACTCGGATTACATCTAGGAATACAGCTAAAATAATGACACATCCAACAGCAACTTGCTGCCAGAAAGAACTGAGCCCTATTAGATTTAATCCATTATTTAAAATTCAAATAATAAATGCGCCTATAATGGTGCCAAGCATATTGCCTTTTCCACCGGAAAGGCTGGCTCCTCCGATGACAGCTGCTGCAATAGCAAAAGTTTCATCTCCCTGACCAGCTGTTGGAGAAGCAGAGGCAACTCTGGAGGTAAGAATAATTCCTGCAATAGCGGATAAAAGTCCACAAAGAAGATATACTTTAAATTTTGTCATTTTTACTTTTATACCGGATAAAAATGCTGCATTTTCATTACTTCCTATGGCGAAAATAGTTCTTCCAAATCTGGATTTTGCAAGAACTATTACAGCTACAGTTGCAATGATTATCATAAATAAAACCGGATAAGGAAGCCAACCTCCAAGTTTACCTTGCCCTATCCATGTAAAAGCTTCTCCTGCAGAAGAGGCAGAAAGAGGTATACCATTTAATATAACATAGATTAAACCACGCATAATGCTGTTTGTACCCAGAGTAGCTATAAAAGGTACAATTCCAAGAACAGTTACAGTAAATCCGTTGAAGGCCCCTAATGCAATTCCAGTAAGGAGTCCGAGACTAACTGCTATAGGAACAGAAACACCTTGATTCAGGCATACAGCTACAATCATACCTGAGGCAGCAGATATAGAGCCAATTGAAAGATCAATTCCTCCAGTAATAATGACAAAAGTTTCTGCTATAGCTAAAAGAACAGCAACAGATGTTTGTAAAGCGATGTTGAGTAAGTTTCGTTGGCTTAAAAAATTTTTTGTATTTAAGGAGAAAAATATCATTAGTAATGCTAATCCAACTAGTGTGATAATTAACTGCATATTAAATTTTGTTTTTGATAATAGAAGACTGGTTTTTTGTTTCA
>ENA-UOJR01002422-UOJR01002422.1-human-gut-metagenome-genome-assembly--contig:-C115P-NODE-2422-length-13258-cov-6.646898_pt1 | contig 13258 bp, 8 predicted proteins | sample MGYA00242354_ERZ723901 | MGnify/ENA metagenome assembly ERZ723901
GCCGCAATAATAACTTATTATCACTTTTTTCTCCGAAGTGGGTTCCAACATATTCCCCAAGCAGTACCTTCTGCACCAACTTTTCATACTTAAGTTTCGGCGAACACATTACAATTTGAACAAAATTGAACTGCTTCAATACTCTCAAAATCACAGATAGAATTACCGTTTTGGGCTCATTCAATTCACCGGTATTCATCTGATTCATCACTCCGGCTTCGCCTTTATAGTTCTCTATCAAATCTTGATCGAGAACCGTGTATCTTAGCTCCTTATAACCAATCTTTATGAACTGCAGGAACGAATCTTTATCATCTCTATCTTTAAAGATTTTATCTAAAAAAGGAATGAATAAGCAGACCTCCACTTTATCACTTGAATACTCATATAGCATCCGAAATGCCGTCCATCTTCTAAAGGTCGTAGTCGACTGATCAATAAGTGTATTGCACAACTCTCTCATCTCATTCGATGGAGCAAATGCGTAGTATCTAGCAAATAGGTATTCCTGAAATCCTGGATCAATATACAAAATATCTGTATCTTCTTCATACATCATGCAGGCTGTAGCACAAACATCATGAAGGAAGCTTTGAGCCCTAAGCTTCTTAGGATTTTCGACACTCTTCTTCGACTCTAATTCTTCAAAGAAAATTTTGAACGTATCTGAATCAAAGGAAAATATCCCTTGTCTGAAGGTTACTGCACAAAACTCCTGAAATACTGTGGTAAACTCCTCAGAGTCACTTACACTCCGGAAAAATCTTTCATATGCTGTCTTATCTTTATCATGATCAAGGACAATTGCTTCATAAGCCTCTTTATAAAATAGGTACCGCTTTGCTCGTAAACTCTGTAACGTACTATGTCTCTCAACCACAAATGTTAACATCATTGGATTTGAGACAAACGCACCATCCTTTTTTATAAAATTATCATCAATACATTCTCTAACTGCTTTCTTTGCTGCAGGATCATCTTCAATTAGTAGTCTACCAACCAAATCCTCAGACTGCGATTTATCAAAAGGAAGCAAGTACAAATGAACAAATCCCTTTATTCCAGAATACGCATCACAATCACGCGAAGCCATAACAACTAGATTGTCTGGATATCGCTTTAAGAAGTTACTTAATTTTCTTTTAAAAGAGTTAATGTCCTGCGGATCTATTTCATCCACTCCATCTAGTAACAATTGGCATCGAGCAGCTGTTAACATTTGATGGGCATGTTCCGGTGTGAAAGATTCATCCATATTCTTTACTGTCTCAACGATAATGTCGAAGAGTTCTACCTGATCAAAGCTAAACTCTCTCAACTCTATGAATATTGGTAATAAACCTGTTTCAGAATACTTTTCTGCAGCATCCACAAATAAGTGCTGTAGCATTAGTGATTTTCCCATACCACCATTAGCTATAAGCAATGTATTTTTTGTTTCAGCACGACGATCAAATGTTTTTAATTTTTCTAAAGTTGCATCTATAATTAAGCCATTTTTATTTCTAAGAAACACTCCTCGCTTTGTGCCAATGTAATTGCATACATAACAATCATCCAATAAGCACTCTTTCCCGCCTAACACGGTCATTCGGCTATAAGTTTCTTTTGCCTTCCGGATGTACTCGCCGAATACAGCGGGTTTTTCTTTACTGTAGTAAGTCTGCTTGACAATTTCATCCGCCGAGCCTTTCCCATTTGCAATGGCCTTGAACTGATACGTCAATGCTTCCGCAAAATACATCTTATTCGCTTTTTTTCCTGAGGCAAGTTTTATGTCATACGCCAGAAGTAAATCATTTAATTTTTCATCATCAATCTTAGATGCAAGCTCCTTCGAGTACTCCTCAAATCTCTTATCATCAAAGGCCTTTTCTATTTCTTTCCATAAAGTGGATTTCGGATTGCTTCTTCCTGTATACCACCTTCTATATGTATCAGGTTGACTAATATACTTTTCTGGAATTTCATGTGCAAAAGCAAGGTCAACAAAATACTCTGCCGTCTCTCCTTGCGATTGAACGCCACGTAAGCCACTTGTTTTCGTCTGGGAGTTGTAAAAAGGCTGTATGAATTCTTGATAATTCACTTTTTCACTCCTTTATCCCGTCTTAATGAAAAATCCCGTATAAATCCCGTCATCTTCACAAACTGCGTCACCGACAAAAAGTCCAAAAAACCGGATAATGTTTACATCAAAAGACACATAGAAGTCGTGCGAAATTATGGTAATCTCCATTAAATCATAATAATTCATAGTTAATTATACACTATAAACACGATTTACGCATTACTTTTTTTATTCTTGCTTGATCGTCCGGAGGCCGACGTTAAAGGTGCCCCATCATCAGACGATGCGTTCCCTGATCAAGAACGGTCCTATCTGACTCTGATGAACAACTAAATAACCAAACCAGCTGAATAGGACAAGCTGGCCAACCAATAGGAGGAAACTCGCTATGGCAATGGCCAACTATATTCAGGTACCGCACATGTGGAATTTCCTCCGCGTCAATCCAAGGAGGAAAGCAACATGGCAGAGACAAAGTACGATTACAGTAACAAACGTAGCTACAATGGCGTAGCACCAAAGGAGAACGAGGCATTAGTTCCATTCTTAGCACATGAAGTTTTAAAGAATTACCATCAGGATGTAAGGGACGGTTTTCGCAAGCGTAATGACGGAATCGTCGAGGACAACTTCGAAACCTGGAACATTCGCGGCAGAAAGATTCTTGTAGGTTTCACAGCTATCCCTAAGGAGCAGGTCGAATCCTACATGGAAGGATTCTGGAAAGAGAAAGATCAATATCTTGAATCGACTCGCAAAAAGAGATGCTTAATTCTTAATTCCAAGGGCGAATACATCCGCTGCCCTAAGTGCAATAAATGCGAAGGATGTAATCGTCCAGAAAAGGATCAGTACCTCTCGCGTTATATTTCATTAGACAAGTTTATGGATGACAATAGCGACGATGATACAAATAGCAGCGGTTGGGAACCAGCTGATGATGCTAACACGGAAAACTCAGTTCTCAGCCTGATGATGATCGATGACCTCATCAACGAGGTATCCTTGAAGTACCCAGAAGCTAAAGCAATCTTCTCTCTTCTGATGGACGACCCACAAATCAGCAATGCGCTGAAACAGGTCGATTTGAAAAAGGGAAAGAGCCAGGCATATGAGTACGTAAAGAAAATGCAAGCATACGCCAAAGAACTCTACAACAAGAATTATCGTTAATTTACAAGCAGCGACCGGATGAATACCGCCTGGTCGCTGCTTTTCTATGGAAAAAGTTATCGTTATAAGGTGAACCCTATGGTTCATTTTTCCTTGATATCCATTCCCTAGTGTCAACCTTGCCGAGTAGACCGGTTCCCACTCAGCTATTTGCAAGCATTAAAAAAGGACTTTCCACAAGACTTCATATATCTTTTAACAATAGTCTTTGAAAAAGTCCTTTGTTTTCTACACTATATTTACTTGTTAGGTTTCATCTTTGACATCAAAACTACGCTCTCAACGTGAAATTATTAAGCTATTTTATTAGATTATTCATTTTAAGAGCCTTTTCAATTCTGGATTGAAATTCTTCCTCTTGTTCAAGCTCATATTCCTCTTCAATCTCTGCTTCACATTGTGGACATATGTAGTCTTTCAAAAACACATCACCATCAAATGAAAAGTCTGATAAATTGTCGAGACCATAAAAATTCACACACTCTTCACACTTATAGTACATTTCATCTGGGTTCAAAGGATAAAGATTGATTATTCCGTTTTTAACTGATGTTTTTAAATAAAGCATATAGACAATACCTCCGTTACTGTTTTGGTACTACCATATATCACTCTTTTCCTCTATATTATCAAGTAATATAGACCACAAAATTTTATCTAATTTTTATAAACTAATTGTGTTAATTGCCAACTATTATTAGATCGATATTTTACCATTATACCTTATGTCTGGTTACTCTCAATTTCCTTCAAACTTTTGCCTTCTTTTGTTTTCCATGTTCTTGGTCCACTAACGCTATACCCAAGAATAAAATCTGCCGCTGCTGATGAACTTGAAAACAAAATATCTTCTGTTGTAATTAAATTCTCAACCTTAGATGAGTTAAACAATTTTTGTCTTTGTTTTTTCATACCCGCACTTAAAGATTTCACAGATGTTTTCTCATTTACAGTAGCTCCAGCAAATACCACAAAGCCTTCAGCAGTCACCTTGCCAGTTGCATTTACAGAACCTGATGTAATATAGAGCAATTCATTGTCTACTAATGTAGTCGATGAGTCCATCTGAGCAAAAGGCTCCAATACTTTGTATCCAAGTGCATTGATAAGTATTTTTACATTGTCTACAAACTCCTCCATTACAGCTACCTGTGATTCCTTCATAACTGTATTTCGATAGGTATTTTTAGTAAGTACAAGATATCTTTTACTTGCTCTTGCTATCTCAACAAATCGATTTTCCAAATATCTAATGAGTGCTTTATTCAGATCTCTACCGATAAAGACAACTGCTGTACTCCAGTAATATTTTTCTTTTTCAGATTGATAGTCTCTTAAATGTTGGACGAGTCTATCTTTAACGTTTTCTGCTTCTCCAATGTACACGGAGTCTGAGCCATCATCTTCCTTACAAAACAAGAAATATACCCCTGCCTGTGTAATATCATCACGATCACAAGAGGATACCTCTATACGAGGAATCTTAATTGCCTTTCCGTTCCAATTTGATAACTCTGCTATAATCAAACTGTCAGCTGTACCATTTACAAGAAACAACTCTATTGATTTCCCGTATGCCACTTAGAATCACCTACCATTCAATATTTTTATCTGTCCAACCTATTCTCAATATTCCTGTCTATCCAACCATAAAATTTCCTAGATTTTTAAAGGCTTTTAAGGCATTTTCAAAGGTATTATTTCCAGTAACCAAAACTATCGGAAATCCCCTTATTTCAAGCCTTTTTTACACTTTTACTTGTGTAACTTAGTCAACAGAACCACACTCTCCACATGCCCCCCCTGCGGAAACATATCGCAAGCCCGAACCTTCTTCAACTCATACCCCTTCTCCCCCAGTACCTTCACATCGCGAGCAAGTGTCGCTGGGTCGCAGCTGACATAAACAATCTTTTCGGGGTTCATCGTAACAATGGTATCCAAAAGTTTCGCATCGCACCCCTTACGCGGCGGGTCGACGACAACGACGTCGGCGAGCGCACCATTTGTGTCTTCTTTTGACGGCGTGCGGCGCTTAGCGACCATATCTGTTACAACGTCTTCGGCTGCGCCACAGTAAAATGACGTATTGGAGATACCGTTCAATGCTGCGTTTTTCTTGGCATTTACGATAGCTTCCGGAACAATTTCGACACCAGTTACCTGACCGTTTGGTACTGCTTTTGCAAGAAATAGAGAAATGGTTCCGATGCCGCAGTAGAGGTCCCAGACACGCTCATTTCCCTGCAAATCAGCGAAATCAAGTGCAGTCTGATACAGTTTTTCGGTTTGAACCGGATTGACTTGATAAAAGGACTGTGGCGAAATCTGGTAGCGGATGCCGCCGATTTTGTCCTCGATGGCAGGGCTGCCCCACAAAAGTTTTGTGGAAGGACCGAGAATTACATTCGTTTTCTTTGTGTTGAGGTTGAGGCAGATACTTGCCATTCCCTCAATCGTTCGAAGACGTGTAATGAATTCTGCGGCGTGCGGCAGCTCATTTCCATTTATAACAAGACACACCATAATCTGTCCGGTGTGGTAGCCGCGGCGTACGTAAATATGGCGCACAAGTCCCTTGTGGTTTTCCTCACGGTAGGCAGAAATACCATACGCACGCAGAAAATCCATTACGGTTTCTACAACTTCATTGATTACCGGGTGCTGAATGGCACATGACGAAGCAGGGATTAAGCGGTGGCTCCGTCCGGCAAAAAAGCCGGTCTGAGGGATTCCATTTTCATCTTCACGAACCGGAAACTGTGCTTTGTTGCGGTAATGCCACGGAGATTCATTTTCGCCCATCATTCCTAAAATCGGAAGCCATGTGACAGAAGATAAATCCACACCGCCAAGTCTTTCCAGACAATCTTTTACTTTCTTTTCTTTGAAGGCAAGCTGACCTTCGTAGGAAAAATGCTGCAGCGTACAGCCGCCACACAAAGATGCAGAAAGGCACGACGGCGTCATGCGCTCCTTTGACGGCTCCAAAATTTCAACCAAGCGCGCAAAGCCATAATTTTTATTTAATTTCATCAGGTGCACCAAAACCTTTTCGCCCGGAAGCGCACCCTTTACAAAAAGGGCATAGCCATCTACATGACCGATACCCTCTCCGTCTTTTCCTAAATCTTCAATCGTAATGACAATTTCATCATTTTTCTTAAACTGCAATTTCTTCTTTTCCAAGTCCATTACTCCTCTGAAGTTTTTCTCAAATTGCTCTCAAACATGCGGTTGAAACCAAGCCATCCCATGTTGTCGCCTGCCTGAGTAAATACTTCCGTCAAAGTCTGCAATTTCGCGTCGGCGTTATCCGCCATATGTAACGCCATTGCCTCCATAATCGCCGGTACTTTCGGCGAACCAAATTCCATCTTTCCATGATGCGCAAGAATACAATGAACAAGTTCATTTTTCAATTTTGGCGGGAAATTAGGAATCTGTGCAGCCGCATTTTCCATGCAGCGTGCGCCAATGTAAATGTGCCCGAGAAGCTGGCCGTCATCCGTGTAGTCATTCATTGGAAAATCCGAAATTTCCTGAATTTTTCCCATATCGTGGAACAACGCCGCTGTGATGAGCAAATCTCTGTGAATCATTGGATAATGCTCCGCAAAATACTGGCACATGTCCGTGACGCTGAGCGTATGCTCCAAAAGTCCGCCCATGAATCCATGATGAACACTCTTCGCTGCCGAATGTTTCTTAAATGCATCGACAAACTCTTTATTTTCCACAAAATACATTTCTAAAATTTTTCGCAGATATTTGTTCTGCACACTTGCCACATATTTCAAAATGCGGCTAAACATTTCTCCGACATCTTTGTTCGTGCAAGGCACATAATCCGCCGGGTCATATTCGCCCTCGTCGCTGATGCGGACGCGGGAAATGTTCATCTGCAAATTTCCCTGAAAACTCGTTACCATTCCTTCGCAGTGAATATAATCCATTGGCTCAAAATTGGCAATGCCGTTGTTCAGCTCCCAGATTTTTCCGTCTGCGGTTCCCGTTTTATCCTGTAAGGTCAGGGAATAATACGTTTTTCCTGCCTTTGTTTTCAAAATCTGTTTCTGTTTACACAAATACGTGCCAACAAACTTTTCGCCCTCGCGGTAATCTTTCAAATAATTCATTTTTTTATCTCCATTTCATATTAGTATCTTTTTTTCACAGCCGTAAATGGTCCGTAGATTTTTTTGCCATTTACCTTTTTATAAGCACGCACCATAAAGCCGTATTTCATGCCGTGAACAAGCATGCCGCGCTTGTAGCTGCGCCCTTTTTGCGTTTTTGCTCTGCTGTACTTTGTCTTAATACCTTTTACAAACACTTTCGTATAAACCTGATAACCGGAAACACTTTTGGTTTTCTTCCAGGTTACCAGAATTTTTCTTCCTCTTTTTCGCGCCTTAAGCCCTTTAATTTTCCCCGGCACCAATTTTACCGATGCCGTTTTTGCCTCTGTCTGCACCTGTGTCGTACCATCCGCACGTGTACGGAACACGCAGACCTGATAAATGTAAGTTTTTCCTGCTTTCACCGACTTGTCCACATACGTTTTATTTCCCGGCGTACCATCCGAAATCCGCGCAATTTCTGCAAAATCACTTTTCTCGCTTTTTCTAAAAATGACGGCACCCTGTGCCTCTCCGCTCTGCGTCCATGTAATCGTAACCTGTTTTAATGAAGACGCTTTTTTTGCCGCTGTAATAACCGCCGCACCAAGCGGAGTTTCTGCCGGTGTTTCAATTGTCACGCCAGAACCCGAAGCCGCCGTTGGCTCGTCGGCAGACACATTTACATTTGGTCCTATCATCATTCCAAAAATTCCTGCCACTAAAAAAGGCACTCCCACGGATTGCATCCATTTTTTCAAAAATGTTCCCTCCTTAACTTCAGCTCTTTTGACTTTGAGAACTTATAACTTATGTTATCCGGATTGCTAACTTTTCGACCCTGATACCATAATAATAGAAAAGGAGGGAACAAGCAAGGTGTTTTTCACCAAGTTCAGTTAATCAAACAATGAAATTCCAAAGCGGATTCGTCTGAAAAACTTGTAAAACAGGACAGCAATCAGCGACAGTACCATGTATAAACAACTAAGTACACCACAAGCGCCTCCGATAAAAATAACTACATTCAAAAAAATTGTTCCCAACATAATCATTTTCCTCCATATTTAATTTTCGACATAACAAGCCCGTCCTTTTGCCAAAAATCAAAGACATGACATGAAAATATAGCAGATTTACAGCAAAAGAACAAACCATCTTTATTCAATTATCCAATATGGAAGGTGCGTTTTTTTCCGTCCGTCCGAAAGAGCCATCGTAAAATGCGCAGGCGGCTGCCTGTGTCGTGCCCTTTCGCATAGAGATGTAATAAGAGTGCTGTTAATACAGCGAGAAATATAAGAGAACCAAAACCGGCTAAAACAAGCGGTGTTCTTGATAAATATCCGGTATTTCTTGCGGTACTGCGAAGCAGACAGACAATTGGCATCTGCTCTGAAAACCGCTCGCCGCGGATGGCATATTTAATCCCGGAGCCATCAATCCGCGCACCCGAAGAAATCGTATTCGAAAAGCCCTGCGAAATGACTGTGCGGTCAGGCACATGGTCAAAAAGGATGCCGCATACGAGAATGACAAATATGAAACTTGCAATCATTTTTCTTCGTGTTTGTGTATTCATGGCTCTATTGTAAAACAACTGGTGGAATTATTCAAGATGGAGTTTTGGGGTTTATTTGGGTTCCGTGATTTAGGAGAAAAGCTTTGCGTCTCGTGGGCACTCTCGTTAATTGAGTGCGTAGCAGTATGGGCACTGAAACTACCAGTGCCACATACCGACGCACTCAAAACCCACTCGTCACAAAGTTTTTCTCCTAAATTACTGCAATCCAAATAAAATCCGCGGCAAACGCTTAACGCAAGCCACTGCCCCTCCCCCCATAAGCAACCGTTTTCCTAGAAAAATACAAAAAGAGTTGCATGCTTTTTCAGCAAAAACAACCATTAAGGCAAAATTTGCGGAAAACGTTGCATTTACCTCGTGATTTTCCCTGATAAGGTCGAATTTCATGGCAAAAACACATCAAAATGCAACCCTATAACGCAAATCACAGAAAAAGAGTTGCCTAGCCCCCATAAAGCCACGTCGTCTCGCCCAAACGCACACACCGCAAACCAATCCCCAAAACAAACTCCCCTTCATCCATCAGAACCGTTGCCAAGTTTTTAGGATTCCAGTAAATTACTAGGAAAAGTGGTGGCTCTAGTGGGTTTTGAGTGCGTCGGTATGAGATGCCTGTACATGCGTTAGCATAGGCATCCATACCGCTACGCACTCAACGAGTGAAAACGCCCACTAGAGCCACCACTTTTCCTAGTAATTTACGGAACTAAAAACGCAACGCTCCCTTTACAAACAGAAACCAAATATTGTACAATAGCAGTGCAGGAGGGCGGCTGCGCCGCCCTCCATGCGTCACTATATGAAGGGAGTTTCCATTGTGAACAAAAAAGTATTACAAACACTTGAATATTATAAAATCATTGACATGCTTCTTGAGGAGGCAGACACACCGCTTGCGAAGGAAAGCATACGGCACCTCTTGCCTTCGTCAAGGAGGGAAGAAATCATTAGCTGGCAGACTGAAACTTCGCACGCACTCATGCGTCTTTTAAAACAGGGAAGGCTGCCATTTCACGGGCTAACGGATATTCGTCCAAGTCTGGTGCCGCTGGAAAAAGGCGGCGTGCTCGGCATGGGTGAACTTCTTGACATCGCCCGGTGTTTGGAGATTGCCAAAGATGCCATCGCTTATGATGCCAAGTTTGAAGATTTGAAAGATGCACTTTCGGGACGCTTTGGTGCACTTATGGATTTGCCGGATTTGCGTCTGGAAATCAACCGCTGCATTTTGAGTCCGGAAGAAATGGCAGATGATGCGAGTTCCGAGCTGAAACGAATTCGCCGTACCATGAAAACTACGAACGATAAAGTACGCGAGCAATTGACGGCAACTATGAATCTATCTGGCTCGATGCTGCGTGACAACATCGTCACCATGCGAAACGGCAGGTATTGTCTGCCTGTTAAGCAGGAATATAAATCCACTTTTCCGGGTATGATTCATGACCAAAGTTCAACCGGCTCGACCTTTTTCATTGAGCCGATGGCAATTGTGCAGCTAAACAATGAGCTGGCGGAACTGGGTATGAAAGAGCAGGAAGAAATTGAAAAAATACTGGCGTCGTTAAGCGCTCTTGCAGCGCCTTACGCCGAAGATTTACAGCGAAATGTGTTGCTGCTTGCGGAACTTGACTTTATCTTTGCAAAGGCAAAACTTTCTAAAAAAATGCAGGGAAGCGAACCACTTTTTGACCAGGATTACATCCATATTAAAAAGGGACGCCACCCGCTGATTCCAAAAGATAAAGTCGTACCGATTGATGTCACACTCGGAAAAACTTATGATTTACTGATTATCACCGGACCAAATACCGGTGGTAAAACAGTATCGTTAAAAACGGTTGGATTATTTACTCTGATGGGACAGGCCGGTCTGCATATTCCGGCATATGACCACTCGCACCTGCGCGTATACGAAGAAGTTTACGCCGATATCGGCGATGAGCAGAGTATTGAGCAGAGTCTGAGTACATTCTCCTCCCACATGGTAAACACCGTTTATATTTTGAAACGTGCGAACAAAAAGACACTGGCACTCTTTGATGAGCTTGGCGCCGGAACCGACCCAACGGAAGGTGCTGCGCTTGCAATTGCAATTTTAGATAATCTGCATAACCGAAATGTAACCGCTATGGCTACGACGCACTACAGCGAATTAAAAATTTATGCCCTGTCCACCGATGGTGTTGAAAACGCCTCATGTGAATTTGACGTAGAATCTTTGCAGCCGACTTACCGGCTGTTAGTCGGCGTTCCGGGAAAAAGTAATGCGTTCGCAATATCCGGAAAATTAGGACTTCCAAAAGAAATTATTGATGAGGCAGGCAAACTTGTCGACTCCGACAGCCGCAGTTTTGAAGACGTTGTCACCGGACTTGAGGATGCCAGAACCACCGCTGAAAAAGAGCGCGAGAAAGCGAAAAAAATCCGCGAAGAGGCAGAGCATTTCCGTGATAAAATGAAGGCGAAAAACGAGCGGATTGATGCCGCCAAGGATAAAATTTTACGCCGTGCAAACGAAGAGGCCCACGAGATTATCCAGAAGGCAAAGGACACTGCCGACGAATCCATCCGCAAGTACAACAAGTGGATGAAAGGTTCCGGCATGACAAAGGAAATGGAAAAAGAGCGTGCAAACCTGCGCAAAGCGCTCAACGAAACTGAAAGCGAACTGACGATAGAGGGAACCAAAAAGGCCCCAAAGAAAGCACCGGACAAATTGCAGATTGGTGACATTGTTATGGTTCATTCGATGGGTATTAAAGGAACCGTGAGCACGCTTCCAAACAGCAAAGGAAAATGTTTTGTCCAAATGGGCATTTTGCGCTCGGAAGTTTCCGTAAGCGACCTAGAACTTTTGGAGCAGGAAACAAAAGCCGCAAAAAAAGAAGCATCCATTACCCATGCAAGAAACATGAAAATGGCAAAGGCAATGACTATTTCACCGGAAATCAATTTAATTGGAAAAACGGTGGACGAAGCCCTTGGACTGCTTGACAAATATTTAGATGACGCCTACCTTGCCAAACTCCATCAGGTAACCATCATCCACGGAGTCGGCACCGGTGCCCTGCGAAACGCTGTCCAAAACCACTGCAAAAAAAGCAAGTACGTCAAAAGTTACCGCATGGGAGAATACGGGGAAGGTGGATATGGCGTAACTGTAGTTGAATTTAAGTGATAAAAGACACATAAATCAAAACAGAAGCCTGCAAATAAAAAGTCAAGGCTAAATTGAAGAACATTGAAAATTTTATACAGGTTGAAAATTAGGTATCAAAATAAGACCACCACACCAGTGCTGGTCTGAAAATCATAATAATGATTAGGATTCTGGAAGAGATGAAAGATATTCTTTCACTCGTCCGTAATAGATTCTTAGAAACTTGTTGGCACCTGCAGTCATATAGACATAGTAAGGCTTGCCTTGTGCCCGCTTCTTGTCTATGAACTGATACACAGGATCATCCTGTGGGTGTGTTTTTATTAAGGCATCCATTACCTGAAATAAAGTCTTTCGAAGATTAGATGAGCCTCGTTTTGAAGTTGGAACATTTTTTTGTTCATAACTTCCCGATTCATTAACACCAGGATCCACACCGGCAAAAGCAGTAATAGCCCCTTTATGAGTAAAACGGGAAACATCGCCAATCTCAGCCATCAACTGAGGACCAAGTGAAGTTCCTACGCCTTTCATAGCCATAACGACAGGGTATTCGGGAAGCTGGGAAGCAGTTTCGTTCATAAGTGTGCGTAGTGATTCAACCGTTGCAGAGGCAATGTTAAGCTGGTTTACGGCTTGCTTGATAATAAGCTTTGTAATGTTATCCTTAGGAAGTACAGGAACAAGTTCCTTTGCTTTTCCATAGATTTCTTCAGCTTTGGATTGGCTGAAGTTGTACTTCTTACGTTTGCACCAGTTTTGATAATGGTCGATAAAGGCATTCAGGGACATTTTACGGACACAGTCCACATGCCAGTATGTAGATGCAAAATCAACCCATTTCTGGCTGCCGTCACTGCGTGCAGGACTATCAAAGTAAGTATTAACACCAGGATAGGTTTGGTCAAGAATGCCGATAAGATTATTCTTCATAGCCGTCTTGTGCTTCATGTAGAAGCTGAACTGACGGTTCATGGTTTTAAGTTGATTGCGTAATTCATCCATAACACTATACTGTTTAAGATTTTGCCACTTGTCAAGTGCATATCGTGCAATCTTAACAGCGTCAGCTTTGTCGGATTTGACTTTACGAAGGGAATCATTATCAAAATCCTTGATAAGTTTTGGGTTAATGGCACTGACGA
>ENA-UOJR01002426-UOJR01002426.1-human-gut-metagenome-genome-assembly--contig:-C115P-NODE-2426-length-13233-cov-3.963424_pt1 | contig 13233 bp, 9 predicted proteins | sample MGYA00242354_ERZ723901 | MGnify/ENA metagenome assembly ERZ723901
GATTTGCAGCTGATCTCCTGCCGCCGCGCGGAAGGTATCCGCCGCTGCCAGCACGACGCTGTGGCGGGCATCCTTAAAGCGCATGGCCAGCTTGCCGATTGTCGTCGTCTTGCCCACACCGTTCACGCCGACCACCAGCATCACCATCGGCCACTTGAGCGGCTTGCGCGGCATGCTCATGATCTCCTTGAGAATCTCCTTGAGAATCTCGCGCGCTTTCTTCGCGTCGGTGATCTTTTCTTTTTCCACGCGCGCTTTCAGCTACTGATTGACCTTATCGCTGGTGCGCACGCCCATATCGCTCATAATCAAAATATCGACCAGATCTTCATAAAAGTCGTCGTCGATCTTCTCGGTCGCCTCGATCAGCTCGTCCACGCGCCCAGCCACATTTCCACGCGTTTTGGAAAGACCCTGCCACAGGCGGCTGAAAAGCCCCTGCTTTTTTTCTTCCTGCTCAGGCTGCTCCGCAGGCTCGACGGGCTTCTCTTCCGCCCTGACCGTTTGTTCAGCCTGCTGCTCCTTTTCTTTCTTTTTACCGAATCCAAAGATTCCCATACTATTCTCCTTTTTGACTCATTCAAATGCTGTTCTTTGGCTCAAATCGTTTCAATCGCAAAACGCTCCGCATTCCGCTCTGAAACTTGCTTCTCTCCCTGCATCGGATTGCGATGGGCTGCCGCCCATACCCGCTTGGGGATTTCATTCCCAAACCCCCTTCTTCGCGGCGGTTTTAACAGAGAAAAGAGATCACTCCATCGCGTCCGCGCTCACGTCCTTCAGCTCGACGCTGAGCATCTTGGAAACACCCTTTTCCTCCATCGCCACGCCGTAAAGGCCGTCACAGCGCTCCATCGTGCCCTTTCTATGGGTGACGACGACGAACTGCGTATCCTTTGAGAAATCGCGCAGATAATCCGCAAACGTAGAGATATTACCGTCGTCCAACGCCGCCTCGATCTCGTCAAGGAAGCAGAATGGCGTCGGCTTGAGCCGCAGCATCGCGAACAGAATCGCAATCGCCGTCAGCGCGCGTTCGCCGCCGGAGAGCAGCGAGAGCATCTGCAGTTTTTTGCCCGGCGGCTGCGCGACGATGTCGATGCCGCAGCCAAGCACGTCCTTTTCATCCACCAGCCGCAGTTCGGCTTTGCCACCGCCGAAAAGCTTGACAAACGTCTCGCTCAAATACTGCTGAAGCAGGTGGAAATTCTCCATGAACTGCTTTTCCATCTGCTTTTGCAGCGAATCGATGATGCCCAGCAAGTCGTCCTGCGCTTTCACCAGATCGTCGCGCTGGCTGGCCAGATCGTCGTATCGTTCGCGGCAGGCGCGGTAATCTTCCATCGCCTTGACATTGACCGGCCCCATCTCGCGAATTTCTCTGCGAATTTCGCCCGTGCGCTTATCGCTGCCCGCCATATCGAACGGTTCGGCGAGATACTCCTTTGCGCCGGCATAGGTCAGCTCGTAGTCGTCCCAGATTCGCTGCTGCATCTGCTCCAATTCGCTCTGCGTGCGTCCCAGGATCAATTCGGCCTTGTGGCACTTGTCCATGTCCATCGCCAGCGTCTCGCGCAGGCTGTCGATTTCCTGGGTCAGCTGGCGAACCGTCTCCTGCCCCTCGTTGCGGGTATTCTGCTTGGCAAGCAGGTTTTGCTTCGCCGCTTCCAGTTTTCCGGCACACGCCTGCTGCTCGGCGGTATCCCTGGCGAGCTGCTGCATGCTCTGCTGATGGCGGAGGGTCAGCGCCTCGCGGTTCTCGTGCGCCTCGCCGATCTGCACGCCGACAGCGCTCTGCTCCCGGCGCATGCGCGCGCCATCCTGATTGAGCGCGTTTGCGTCGCGTTCGCAGGCCGCCAGCGTCACGCGGAGGTTCTGTGTTTCCTCACGCAGCGCGTCCAGCGTCTCGCGCTTTTCATACAGCGCGTCGCTCATCGCGGCGGTCTGTTTGTTCATTTCCTCGTTGGTCTTCTGCTCGCCCGCCTGTGTATCGCGCGCACCCGCAAGCTGGCTGTCGATCTGTTCGAGGTTCTGCGCAATCTGTTTGCGCAGCAATTCGCATCGATCCTGCTGCGTGCGATGCTCTTCGCGCTGCACGTTCAGCGTGCGCACGCGCTCCTGCGCGATGGAAACGTCAATCTGCGCCTGCCGGATATCCTCAAACGCCTGTGCGCGGCGCTGCTTGATCTCCTGACGGATCGCCTCGCCCCGTTCCAGACGGCGGGCGCAGTCGGCGATCTTCTGTTCCAGCTCGACAAGCAGCTTTTCATGCTCCTTGATTTCGCGTTCGCGGGAAAGCAGGCTGGTCATGCGGGAGGCGCTTGAACCGCCCGTCATCGAGCCGCCGGAGTGCATGACGTCGCCCTCCAGCGTCACCAGTCGGAACGCGTGCCGCCCGCGCCGCATGATTTCGATGCCCGCGTCGAGGTTTTCGGCAATCACGGTTCGTCCGAGCAGGTTTTCCACAATGCCACGGTACTGCTCGTCAAACTCGATCAGTTCGCTGGCCACGCCCACGCAGCCCGGCATAGCCAGCGCCTGCCGTTCCTGCTGGCTGAGCGTGCGCCCGCTGATGGTGGTCATCGGCAGGAAAGTCGCGCGCCCCAATTTATTCTGGCGCAGATACGCGATCATGTCTCTGGCGATGTATTCGTCCGTCGTGACGACGTTTTGCAGCGCGCCGCCGAGCACGGCTTCCACTGCGCGTTCAAGCTGTTTGGGCACGCGCATCAACGACGCGACAACGCCGCGCACGCCCTCGTTTCCTCGCGCATGCAGCAACACCTGCTTGACGGCCTGCTGATAGCCCGCGTAGTCGCGCTCCATCTCGCGCAGCACGCGCAGACGGCTGGACGCGGCCTGCTTTTGGCCATTCGCGTCGCCAAGCGCCTTTTGAACGACGGCGATCTTCTGCCCGTTTTCCTGCGCTTCCAGCTCGATGTTCTGCTCGATTTCGGTTTTTTCGGCCTCGCCCCGTTTAGCCTGTTCCAGTTCACCGTCCGCCTGTGCAAGCTGTTCGTCCATGCGCTGCGCCGCCTGAGCCAGTTCTTCGCGCTGCGCGTCGGCCTCTTCGCCCCGGCGTTCCAACTCTTTACGCATGGTGGAAAGCCGCGCCTCGCTGGTGCGCACATCGCTCAGGCGGTTCATCGCGTCGATGATGGCGCTCTTATGGGCTTCCAGCTTTTCTTCGGCCTCTCTGGCTTCTTCCTGCGCGGTTTGCAGAGCTTCTTCCTTCTGGCTGAGCTGACGCGTCAGCTCGATGATTTTCGTGCGGTTGGCGAGCGCGTCCCGCTCGTTTTTCGCAATTTCCTCATCAAGCGCGGCGCTCCGGGCGCGCTTCACGTCCTCTTCCTGACTGAGGGCAAGCACGTCCTTTTCCATGCGGTTGATTTCCGCGCGCAGCACGCCAAGCTCGCCTTCGCGCGCTTCCGTTTCGCGCGTCAGTTCCAGCACCGCGTCATGCGCGGCGGTCACCTCGTTTTCGAGCTTCTGCGCGCCCTCGTTGGCTTTTTCGCGCTGTGCGCTCAACTCATCGGCGCGCTTTTCTTCGTGGGCAATGGCCTCTTTCAAGCCGACGAGCAGCTGTTCCGCCTCTGCAATGCGCTCCTTGGCGCGGTCGCTGCGCAGTACGAATGCCGAACATTCCAGCACGCGCAGTTCGTCGCGAAGATTCAGATAGCGCCGCGCCGTTTCGCTGGCTTTTTCCAGCGGCTCAAGCTGGCTTTCCAGTTCGGCGATGATGTCTTCCACGCGGGAGAGGTTGTCGCGCATGTTCGCAAGGCGCTTTTCGCTTTCTTCCTTGCGCGTGCGGTATTTGACGATGCCCGCAGCCTCTTCAAAAATGCCGCGCCTGTCCTCGCTCTTCTGGGAGAGGATTTCGTCGATGCGGCCCTGCCCGATGATGGAATAGCCCTCTTTGCCCACGCCCGTGTCGCGGAAAAGCTCGACAATATCCTTGAGCCTGCAAGCGGATTTGTTGATGTAGTATTCGCCCTCGCCGCTTCGATACACGCGCCGGGTGATCATCACTTCGGTATAATCCACGCTCAGCGCATGATCCTCGTTGTCAAAGACGAGCGACACTTCGCAATAGCCCATGCGTTTGCGCTTCTGCGTGCCGTTGAAGATGACGTCCTCCATCTTGCCGCCGCGCAGCGCCTTGGCGCTCTGTTCGCCGAGCACCCAACGCACCGCGTCGGACAAATTGGATTTGCCGCTGCCGTTCGGCCCGACAATGCCGGTGATGCCTTCGTCAAAGACGACGACCGTGCGTTCCGCGAACGACTTAAAGCCGTAAATTTCCAGTCTTTTCAGCCGCACCTGTGCGACCCCTTTCCGTATCCCCGCACGCGGGTTTCGTTAAGCCTTATGCAGCGTTTGCAGCGCCATCTGCGCGGCGGCCTCTTCGGCGCGCTGTTTGCGCGCGCCCGTGCCCGTGCCCAGTTCGCTGCCATCCGCACGCAAAACCCTCGCGGTGAACACACGGGCATGCGGCGGGCCGTCCTGCCCGATGATTTCGTAGGTCGGCGTTTCCTCGCCCAGCGCCTGCAAATATTCCTGCAAAGCGCTCTTCGCGTCGCGGTCGCTCTTTTCGCTGGTTTTGTAATCCCCCATCGCCAGATCGACCAGCTTGGCTGCCTCCTCCATGCCCGCGTCCAGATAGACGGCGGCGATGACCGCCTCCATCGTATCGGCAAGGATCGACGGGTTTTCCCGCCCGCCGACAACCTCTTCGCCGCGGTCGAGTTTCAAATAGCTGCCCAGCCCCAGCCGCGTGGCCGCTTTGGCCAGATTGGCCTCACAGACCAGCGCGGCACGCTTACGGGTCAGCTGTCCCTCGCGCAGTTTGGGATATTGATGATAAATCACGCGGCTGACGCAGATTTCAAGCACCGCGTCGCCCAAAAACTCAAGGCGCTGGTTGTCCTGACACTTATGCTGAAGCGCATAGGACGGATGGGTCATCGCCAGATCGAGCAGGCCGATATCGGCAAACTGATGGCCGATGGTCCGCTCCAGGGTTTGATAATTCATAACTGCCTCGCTCTTGTCCATTTTCCCCGTCCATTTCGCTTCGCGCGGCGTTTCGCGCGAAATGAAATACACGGGAAGGGCGCGCCGCCAAAACGGCGCGTCCGCTTCCTGATTACATCTTCTCTTCGATATACTTCACCATATCGGCGACGGTCTTGACCTTTTCAATCGCGTCGTCTTCAACCTCGATTTCAAACTCGCTTTCGATATCCATCACGAGCATCATCACCGACGCGCTGTCCGCCTTGAGGTCTTCCTTCAGGCGGGCTTCCGGCTTCACTTCATCCTCGCTGACGCCGAGCTGATCGGCGATCATGCCCTTGAGCTTATCGTATACCATGTTCGTTTCCTCCTTACGGTTGTTGATCTATTGCAAACCCGTTTCCGGGTTTCAGACGGTTTATTCTTCTTTTTCGTCCTCGACGGAGAGCTTGGCGACCTCTTCGCGGATGACGTCAACCACGCCGCCGTCCACCATGCTCTTGGCCTGGCGGATTGCGCAGAAGATCGCGCGCGCGTTGGAATTGCCGTGCGCCTTGATGACCGCGCCTTCCACGCCCAGCAGCGGCGCGCCGCCGATTTCGGTGGAATCAAAGCTGCGTTTAATGTTGCGAAACGTATCCTTCGCCATCAGCTCAGCCAGCTTGCCCGGGGCGGACTCCATCAGGCCGCGCTTAATCCGGCCGCCAATCAGCGAAATCACGCCTTCGGTGTTCTTGAGCAGCACGTTGCCGACAAAGCCATCCGCCGCAATCACGTCGGCCTTGCCCGCCAGCGCGTCGCGCGCTTCGACATTGCCGATAAAGGCAAACGGCTGTGGCTTTTCCATCAGCGCGTAGGTGTTCTGCGCCTGCTCGTTGCCCTTGGCCGCCTCCACACCGATGTTGAGCAGGCCGACTTCCGGCTTCTCCACGTTCATCACGCGGCGCATGTAAGCGCTGCCCATCATCGCGAACTGCACGATCCACTTGGGCTGGCAGTCCGTGTTTGCGCCTGCGTCCACCAGCAGCAGCGGACGGCCCGGCACGGGCAGCAGCGTCGCCAGCGCGGGGCGGTCAATGCCTTTAATGCGGCCGATTTTAAACATCGCGCCCGCCATCAGCGCGCCCGTCGAACCGGCGGAAACAAACGCCTGCGCTTCCTTGCGGCGAACGATATCCATGCCGACGACAAAGGTCGAATTTTTCTTGCGGCGCAGCGCCATCACCGGATGCTCTTCGGTGGTGATGACCTCCGGCGCATCGACAACCGTCAGGCGGTTGCGCACCTTCGCCATGGCCTCCGCGTTGCTGTACGCGGAAATCGTCTCTTCAATCAGCGTTTCCGGGCCGACGAGGATGATTTCCATATCCGGATATTCGCGCAGCGCGTCGATTGCGCCGTCCACGTTGACCTTGGGGGCAAAATCGCCGCCCATCGCGTCTACGACAATTTTCATATGCAAAACTCCTTACTTTCTCGTAAAGGCATACATGCCGATGCCCGCAGCAATGGCGAGATTGAGCGAATCGATCTGCTGGCTGTGGGGAATCAGCGTGCTCACGCCGATTTGAGCAAACTCATCCGGCAGACCGCTGGCCTCGTTGCCAAAGACGAGCGAGAACGGGCCGTCCACCTTCTGCACAGCTTCATCCAGCGGCACCGCGCCCGTCAGCATGAACGGGAAAAGCCGGCGCAGCGGATACTGCGCGCGATACTGCTCAAAGGAATCAAAGTGGCGCACGTTGAGCGAAAACGCCGCGCCCATCGACGCGCGCACCACGCGGGGATCGTCCGAATCGACGGCGGGACGGATGATCGCGATGTTTTTCAGCCCAAAGCCGAGCGCCGTGCGCAGAATCGTGCCCAGATTGCCGCTGTCGCTGGGATGATGGAGCACGATATGCGGGCTGTCCTCGTCAAACCTGCCTTCCGCTTTTTTATAAACCATCGCCGCAAAGCAGTTTTCCTTTTTGGAAATGCGTTCCAGCGCGCGGTCGGCAACCTCCACGCGGATGTCCGCTTCCTGCGCGGCCTTTTCAAGCGCCTGCACGCCTTCGCTCTGCAAGCCGTTTGAGGAGACCAGCAGCCGCATGCAGCGCTTTTTTGCATTTTTGAGACATTCCGTCGCGGGGAAGATGCCCGGCGCGTAGGAATAATCCAGCGTCTTATCGTAAGCCTCCAGCTTAGCCAATCGCTTTCCCTCCTTTGATTTTCAAACACATTCAACCATATTGTCATTATAGCAGATTTAGCGTTCATCATCAAGCAAAAGCGAAAAAAACGGGGGAAACGATGGGCGCCGCCCCTTACCCTGCCACGAACCTGAGGTTCTTGGATTTCCCGCTTTTCCCTTGATCGCTCAGCGATCAAGGGGATCAATACAATCGCGCCGTATGCACGAAGCGAAACATCAATCGTCCCTTTTCCCGTCATTCCTCACGTTTTCGCTTCCTTTCTATTGGGCAATTATTGACTCTTTTCTGTTTATACTTGTAAAAACATCGTTTTTCGCTTATAATGTCATGTTGAAATAAGTTGCTTTACGCAAGCATGGCCTGTGTTTCTCCCTCCGGGGCGAACCGCAGCTTGATATACGTCACAATAGAAAGGACGTTTTCGTTATGCCCGAAACCCTTCGCATCGGTCTGGATATCGGCTCGACCACCATCAAGTGCGTCGTGCTGAACGAGGCTGACAAGATCATCTATTCCTGTTACGAGCGCCATCTCTCCCTCATCGCGCAGAAAACGCGCGAGCTGCTCACGCGGCTTAATAACGAAGTCGTGCATGGCGCGCCCGTCCGCCTGAGCATCTCCGGCTCGGCCGGCATGGGTCTGGCGCTCGGCTCGCATATCTCCTTTGTGCAGGAGGTCTACGCCACCAAGGTCGCGGCGGATATGCTCATGCCCGGCACGGACGTCATCATCGAGCTGGGCGGCGAGGACGCCAAAATCCTGTTCCTGCAAGGCACGCTTGAGGTGCGCATGAACGGCTCCTGCGCGGGCGGCACCGGCGCGTTCATCGACCAGATGGCCACGCTTCTGGGCGTGACCCCAACGGAGATGAACGAAGAAGCCAAAAAGGCCGAGCGCACCTATACCATCGCTTCCCGCTGCGGCGTATTCGCCAAGACGGACGTGCAGCCCCTGCTCAATCAGGGCGCGGCGCGCGCGGATGTGGCGCGCTCTATCTTCATGGCCGTGGTCAACCAGACCATCGCGGGGCTGGCGCAGGGTCGTCCGATTGAGGGCAACGTCGTCTACCTCGGCGGCCCGCTCACCTTCATGAGCGAACTGCGCGCCTGTTTTGACGAAGCGCTGCACCTGACAGGCGTCTGCCCGGAAAACTCGCTCTATTTCGTCGCGCTCGGCGCGGCGCACCAGCCCTCCGAGCCCGTGCTGCTCAGCGAATGTCTGGAAGCCATCGAAGCGTTCCACAGCACGGAGAGCTACAACGCTCTGCCGCCGCTCTTCAAGGATGAGGACGAGCTGGCTGCTTTCCGCGCGCGCCACGCCAAAGCGCAGGTCAAGCGCCGCGATCCGGCGACGTACACCGGCGACGTGTATCTGGGCATCGACTCCGGCTCGACCACCATCAAATCCGTCGTCATCTCCACGGACGGCGAATTGCTGCTGACCCGCTACCAGAGCAACAGCGGCGACCCCGTGCCGCATGTGCGCAGCTTCCTGACCGATCTGCGCACCGAGCATCCGGATTGGATCGTCCGCGCGGGCGCGGTCACTGGCTACGGCGAGGATCTGATTCGCAGCGCGTTCGGCGTGGATTTCGGCCTGGTCGAAACCGTGGCGCATTTTACCGCCGCGCGCGCGTTTATGCCGAACGTCGATTTCATCATCGATATCGGCGGGCAGGATATCAAGTGCTTCAAGATTCATAACGGCGTCATCGACAACATCTTTCTCAACGAGGCCTGCTCCTCCGGCTGCGGTTCGTTCCTTCAGACGTTCGCCAGCGCGCTGGGCTATAAGATCGAGGATTTCTCCCAGCTGGGTCTGGCGGCGCGCAAGCCGGTCGATCTCGGTTCGCGCTGCACGGTGTTCATGAATTCCTCCGTCAAGCAGGCGCAGAAGGACGGCGCGGATGTGACCGATATTTCCGCCGGCCTGTCCATCTCGGTCGTTAAGAACGCGCTTTACAAGGTCATTCGCTGCTCCGGCCCGCAGGAACTCGGCCGACACATCGTCGTGCAGGGCGGCACGTTCCTCAACGACGCGGTGCTGCGCGCGTTTGAAAACGAGCTGGGCGTGGACGTCGTGAGGCCGGATATTGCGGGGCTGATGGGCGCTTACGGCGCGGCGCTGCACGCCAAAGAACAGCGCGCGCTGCATCCGGGCGAAAGCACCGTGCTCAGCCTTGAAACGCTGAACAGCTTCACCCACAACGTCAAGCAGGCGCGCTGCGGCCTGTGCGAAAACCACTGCCGCCTGACGGTCAACGACTTCGGCGGCGGCCGCCGGTTCATCAGCGGCAATCGCTGCGACCGTCCGGTTTCCGGCAACAAGCAGCAGAGCGGCCTGAATCTCTACGCCTACAAGCAGGAAAAGCTGCTGGCCATCATGAACGACCGCCGGGAAAACGCCCCGCGCGGCACGATCGGCCTGCCGATGGGCCTGAACATGTACGAGCTGCTGCCGTTCTGGCACGCGCTGTTTACGGCTCTGGGCTTTGACGTGGCCGTTTCCCCGTTCTCCAGCCGCAAGCTGTATATCGCGGGTCAGGCCACCATTCCGTCGGATACCGTCTGCTTCCCGGCAAAGCTGATGCACGGCCATGTCGATTATCTCATCCATCAGGGCGTCAAGACCATCTTCTACCCCTGCATGAGCTACAACTTGGACGAGCATCTGGGCGACAACCATTATAATTGCCCGGTCGTGGCGTATTATCCGGAGGTCATCGCTGCGAACATGCCCGCCGTGCGCCAGATCGATTTCATCCATGATTACGTGGGCATCGACCACCGCAAGGTGTTCCCCAAGAAGCTGACCGGCATTTTGCAGCAGCATTTCCCGGATATCACCGCCCGCGAGGTTCGCCACGCGTGCGACGCGGCATACAATGCCTACGACGCGTACATGGCGGACGTTCGCAAAAAGGGCGAAGAGATGATCGAGCAGGCGCGCAAAGAAGGCCGCCGCATCATCGTGCTGGTCGGCCGCCCATATCATGTCGATCCTGAAATTAACCACGGCATCGACAAGCTGATTGCGGGCTTCGGCGCGGCCGTCGTTACGGAAGATTCCCTCTCCTGGCACATGGAGAAGCAGGCGCAGGGCGTGCTCAACCAGTGGACATACCACGCCCGCCTGTACGCCGCCGCGCGCTACATCACCACCCAGCAGGATATGAATCTCGTTCAGCTCGTCTCCTTCGGCTGCGGCGTGGACGCCATCACCACCGACGAGGTGCGCGAGATTCTCGAATCCAGGGACAAGATTTACACGCAGATCAAGATTGACGAAATCACCAATCTGGGCGCGGTGCGCATCCGTCTGCGTTCGCTGTTCGCCGCCATCGACCAGCAGCAGGCGCTGGCCGCGCAGAAATAACCCTTCCGCCGCTCTCCTCACACGAGGGGACGTCAAGGACAGGATAACCGATATAGAAAGGAAACAAGTATGCCCAGCAATCACGTTGAATTTACCCGCGAAATGCGGGAGGCGGGCTACACCATCCTCGTGCCCAACATGCTGGAGTTCCACTTTTCTCTGATCGTCAAGGTGCTCCGCCTCAACGGCTATAACGCCGAGCTGCTGACCAACAGCGGCCCAAACGTCATGGCCGAGGGCCTCAAATACGTGCACAACGACACGTGCGTGCCTGCGCTGCTGGTCATCGGCCAGTTTTTAGACGCGCTGCACTCCGGCAAATACGACATCAATAAGGTCGCGCTGATCATCACCCAGACCGGCGGCGGCTGCCGCGCCAGCAACTACATCTATTTGCTGCGCAAAGCGCTCAAGAAAGCCGGTTTGGAGCAGGTGCCCGTCATCTCCGTGAACATGAGTGGTCTGGAAAGCGCCTCCGGCTTCAAGCTGACCGTGCCGCTGGTGCGCCAGATTATCGCCTCGCTGGTCTACGGCGACTGCATCATGTGCGTCTCCAACCAGACGCGCCCCTACGAATTCAAGAAGGGTACGACCGACGCGTTGATTGAAAAATGGAACGACGCGCTGATCGAGCAGTTTAACCGCGGGCAGGGGCTGTCCAACAAAGATATGCGCAAAAATCTCGCCGCGATTGTCGATGATTTTGACGCCATCGAGCGCAGCCGCGAGAAAAAGACGCGCGTCGGCGTGGTCGGCGAAATCTACGTCAAATATTCCTCGCTGGGCAACAACGGCCTGGAAAAGTTCCTGAGGACGCAGGACTGCGAATACATGCTGCCGGGCATCATGGGCTTTGTGCTCTTCAAAATCGACAACCGCATCGAGGATCACCACCTCTACGGCGGCAGTCTGCCCAAGCTGATTTTCTGCAAGGGACTGATGAAATTCTGCGAGCGGATGGAGACGACGCTCATCGAATCCATTGCCGCGCACCCGAACTTTGTGCCGCCGACCGCGTTTAAACACATCAAGACGCTGGTCAAGGGCGTCATTGGCTATGGCAGCAAGATGGGCGAAGGCTGGCTGCTGACGGCCGAGATGCTGGAACTGGCCGAGAACGGCTATGAAAACATCATCTGCGCGCAGCCTTTCGGCTGTCTGCCCAACCACATCTGCGGCAAGGGCATGATCCGCCGCCTGACGCAGGTGCATCCAGGAAAACCGCATCCGCCTGATGCTGGCCGTCGCGCACGACGCGGACGCAAAGCGCCGCGAACAGGAGCTGCTTATCGCCCAGGATGAGCGCGAGAGCGGCTGTTCCGGAAACTGCGAAACGTGCAGGAAAATCGGGTAACTTTTTTGCCATACAAAGAAACGACGCTGTGGACTGAGTTCAACTGCGTCGTTTTTTCATATTTCGGCTATCCTGCCGCTTTCCCGGCAAAGGCTTTTCTTTTTCAGAACGAGTTAGAACCCATACGCCAGCGCGCCGCCGTCCACCGCGAAATCCTGCCCGGTGATATACGTCGCGCCGTCGCCGAGCAAAAACTTCGCCATCGCGCCCAGGTCTTTCGTATCGCCAAAGGCATGCACCGGCATGCGCGCCAGAATAGCCGCCTTGCGTTCGGGCGTCATCACCTGCCGGTTCATTTCGCTGGGGAACCAGCCGGGCGCGATGCTGTTGACGCACATGTTATCATTGGCCCATTCCACGGCCAATCCGCGCGTCATGCCGCAGACCGCCGCCTTGCTGGTGCAATACGGCACCACCTCGGAAAACCCCAGGTGCGCCGCCATGCTGCTGATGTTGACAATGCGGCCCTTATGCGCGCTCTTGCTCAGATAGGGATAGCAGAGCTGGCACAGACGAAAAACGCTGGTGACGTTAACGCTTAAAATCTGCTCGAAAGTTTCCATCGGAAAGACCTCTGCGCGATGCTTCTGGGTGATGCCCGCGTCGTTGACCAGAAAATCAAGCCCTTCTTTTTCGCCGATTTCGCGGATGATTTCAGCCATGCGCGCGCCGTCCGTCACATCTCCCCGCACATGAATCACGCCTTCGGCGCTGGGCGCCATGCCGCTTTTCACCGCGCCGGAACGGCTGATCGCATACACCTTTGCGCCCGCCTGTGCCAGCGTGTTGGCAATGGCATAGCCGATTCCGCTGCTTCCGCCCGTAACAATGCCTGTGCGTCCCTCAAGTTCCTTCATTCTGCTTCCGCTCCTTTTTTGATCAATTCAACAATAGCACTTTTTTCTGCCCGTTGTAAAGGGGGAAATCGCCGCAAAAAAGAATAACCGTCCTTCCCCATTTTCCGGAGAACGGCGGTTTGCTTTTATAATTCTTCATACACGGCGCAGCCATGCTTCCCTGTGCGCTTCATTTCATACAGCGCGGTGTCCACTCTGCGCAGCGCGTCCTTGTACGCGTCGCCATACCGGCAGAAAGTGACGCCCGCGCTGACGGAAATCCGCATCGTCATGTTCGCTACGAGGACCGTGCGGTGGTTGACCTCCTGAATCTTCTCCTTGATGGCCTCCACGTCGCCCAGCTGAATTCCATCCATCCAGATGACGAATTCGTCGCCGCCGAAACGCGCAAAGAAGTCGTCCCCACGAATGCCCTCCTGAATCTGCGCCACAAGGT